>RCUE01000144.1_pt1 | contig 26317 bp, 30 predicted proteins | sample 2166111 | NCBI WGS metagenome assembly RCUE01 (sample SAMN09930795, study PRJNA488358) | compost metagenome | feature: garden; material: soil; isolation source: compost soil in phenylacetonitrile-enriched culture | place: Germany: Experimental Botanical Garden Goettingen | collected 2016-01-27 | reverse complement strand
ATTTTATATATGCTTCAGTTCTTCCAAGCAAGAAGCGCATATTTTCTTTCCTTCATATTGGACAATTCCTGAGATAGAATCACAGAACAAACATCCAGGTGCATACTTTTTAAAAACAATTTGTTCGCCATCCACAAAGATTTCTAGACTATCTCCAATTTGTATTCCTAGTTTATTTCTTAGCTCTATAGGGAATACAACTCTACCTAGATTGTCCAGTTTACGAACAATTCCCATTTCATGCATAATATCCTCTCCTGATTTGTATTATTTTCCCTACATTGTAAAATTATAAATAGATACCTTTTCCGATTCAATAACTATATAAATTACACTTGATATTTTGACATGGTAGCGTGGTTGGAAGGAGGCGATCCAGAAAAAAAGAGGTCGGATGCGCCCTGCGCTCCGGCAGAAAAAAGGCAAACGTGTCTTTTTTCGACCGCTTCCACCCTTCCTTCTTTTCTTCCCTCTCACCACAAGAATTTGTCGATGTATCAAATCAGATGTATATATATTTATTGGAGATTAAGAATAAAGGTAATACCCGTTGGCTATGTGGATGGTAATTTTTTTACACCTTTATACTGCCCGTATTCATTGATTATAAGATTGGAGCGGACGGAAAATTGCATATGTATCACCTCATAATAGAGCTTATCATAAACAAAGAGATGCCTTCTGGACCCTCTTTTGTATAATATATCCAAATGGGCAAAGCGTTTTCCCTTTCCATTATTGGAAAAGAGAAGGGAGGATAACGCAGTTAAGCCGCGCTATCGGTATGGATGGCGCGGCTTTTTTATTACACTAAGGTTGTTTAAAAAACTTTTTGCTACACTTATACCCTAAAATTATTGTCCTGCAGGTATAGAATACACAAGATCGAAAAATCCATCCTCATCTGGATTTGCATCTTCCTCTATAAATCCAACAGATTTAAAGCATTTTAAACTACTTATATTGTCTTCTTCAATACTTGCCTTCCATTTACGTATCGAGCGAAATTCAGGTTGTTCTAATGCTTTACATAGTATTGTTTTCCCATATCCTTTGTTCCAAAATGAAGGGTTTACAATTAGACTGATATAGCCTATATCTTCTTCTTTTTCTACCTGAATTATTCCGACTGGGTTTTGCTGGGTATAAGCGATTCGAATAAATTGTAGGAAGTTTTTAGATATGTGATTATACCATTCCTTTAGAGGTAACATCCCTTCCATTCTAGAAGCAATTTCGCTGTTTTCAAACCACTTTTCTAAAGTTAATAAATCTGTTTCTTGAAGCGGCCTCAAACCATCTATGTACACCATAATTATCACCCTCCCTTTATTTTCAAATACGCGTTTTCAGGAGATGAGTTTCAACTTCTTTTAATACTTTAAAACAGGATAATTATTCCCTGAGAGACATGGGATATACTACTGGACACTTTGTACGTTGGTGTATGTATTACCGGGAAAGCGAAGAAGGAATAAGACAATCAAGCCCCACTGTCCGTATGGATGGTGGGGCAGCTTTGAGCATTAGTCTAAATCAATATCTTCTATTCTTGTAAAAGGAATTCTGATTCGGATAATACGGCCCCTTCTTCGTACACGTAAAACAATAAAGTTTCTTCGTACGAGTACTAGGATACCTTCGATGTCACGATCGTTAAATAGTTCTACGTCTACTCGTCTACCTAAAAGTGCTGCTGCTCTTCGACGTAATCTTTCAATTCTACGATTCATGTTATCTCCTCCTCTCTAGCTAGATGGTACATCCTATGCTTGTCTAAAGAGGTTGGACACGTATAAATATAATGTAAGTTATGTAAATTTGTTATGCTAACAGACAGGTCATTAAAGAAGAAGAATTTTGAAGTGGCACCTATAACTTGTCTAATACATATGGATAAATAGCTGGAATTTTTGAATAGGGGGAATACTTTCGATGTACGGGAATGTTTATAATTACGCCCAGTTGCCTATGTTTAGACAAAGAATAACTCCACAGCAGGCACAAGAAATTGCACTAAGACGTGTACCAGGGCAAATCATTCATATAGATATGGATTTGGAAAACGGAATTTTGGTTTATGAGGTTTTCATTTTGACATCACAAAACAGAGTATTCGAGGTAGATGTGGTAGCAAAAACAGGAAAAATCCTAAAAATTGAAGAAGAAAATGACTTTGACTAATACCATTTTTTGAACCAAGAAAGATTAACATATAAAAATGTGAAATAAACTATCACACCTGTTGATTATCCATAAGGTGGAAGAAAGAAGATGCACGCGTCGGCGTGTTCCCTCGTCTTTTTCTCGCAAGGAGGAAGCAAGGCCGCTTGGCCAGGGCAAAAAGCGGCCTTGCTTCCGTGCGGGAGACGAACCGACGCCCGTTTGGGGCACGGTGTGGTGGCTATCCACTCTGGATCGTACTGGATAATCAACACCCTTGATAAACTATATACATCCTTAGAGTAGAAACCAGAACTAACTTTGCGTGGCAACTCAATAGAGACAAGAAAATCCCACTGTCCATTTGGGTAGTGAGATTTTCTTTGTTTTAAGAAGGGCCATAGAGATGATGAATCTGTTCATATACAATGAAAATCGAGTGAGTTAAAAATGAAAAGATGACAAGGAAGTCCCACTGTCCGTATGGATGGCAGGGCTTTTAGTGTTTCCGGCCCTTTCTTTATTTTTCATCCCGTTCTTGAGAAAGTTTTTCTCCTTTTTCAATCAGTTTCTCGATGCTCATGTTCTCTGTTTCTTCGTGGAGTTGTTTGACACGGAGAATAAACCGTAATTCCTGTAAAAAATCCTCATAGCAAATAGTTTTTGCGTCATAGTATAATCTCATGGTATCAAACTCTGGAATTTTATCATTTTTTTGGTATTGATTCTGAACAAGTTGCTCATACCTTGAAATTAATTGTTCAACATGCTCTTGCACATAATCTTTCATGAGGACCCATCCTTTAACGAAAATTTACTTATTTTTCTCTCTGTATAATGAATTCGGTTGAAAATAAAGAGGCAAGTAGAAAAGCTGAATCCAACTTCTCATACAAGAAAAGTTTTTAGCTTCTTGTTGCCTAACCATTTACCATGTCTACTTTATCTGGACGGCAGGTCTTCAAAGCAAGAAGCACAAATTTTCTTTCCTTTATATTCAGTGACATCTAATACAGAATTGCAGAAGATGCAGGTTGGTTGATACTTGCGCAAGACAATGCACTCCCTGTCTACGAAAATTTCTAAACCATCTTTTTCGACGATTCCAAGTGTATGCCTTAATTCCCTAGGCAAAACAATTCTTCCAAGTTCGTCCAATCTTCGAACAATTCCAATTGCCTTCATTTTTTATCTCTTCCTTCTCTTTTTTGTATAATTTTATAATGTAAACCATAAAAAGGATATTATTTTATGATAAATAGAAAATCACTATCTGAACAGATAGTAGTACATATTAATTTATTTATTTATTTGGCACCATGTTTACTACGTCAGAATCAACAGATTTGATATTATCCTAGTATCTGATACAATCTAAATTGCCATATTTTAATATTTTTCGTACATAAGGAGGAACATTCTTGAAAAAGTACTTGGTTTTACTGGTAGCATTGCTTTTAATTGCTGGTCTTGCGATGTTCGGAGCCAATGAAAAAACGAATGCTTCAAAAAGTAGTTCGAAGCATGAGAAGAAACAAGAGGAGACAAAATCAAAACTTACATTTACGGATATGACAACGGATCAGTACCTAGGCAATTACAATAAAATTAAAAACGAATTAGCTGGTAAAAACATTGAAATTTTGCCTTTTAAGCTCGAGTTAGAAAAGGACACAAATTACTATAGATTTTATTATCCGAAAGAGGAGAAATACATAAAAGGGAAGGCAAAATGGGTAAGCGTTATGCTGAAAAGAGATGGAAAAACTCTTGATGGTCTAATGTATAATGGATCTCCTGACTTAAATACAATCAAGGCGATGATACAAGCTACTGGTGTCACATGGTCAGAGCAACTGGATCAATTCATTAAGGAAAAAGGAGCCAATCAAGTTTCGGAAGAGATCCAAGTGGATGGAGTAAGAATTTCTATAAAGAGAAATCCTGGTGATATTAATGTTATGGTGGATCCTATTAGGTTAAGCCCGCCCAAAAAACTATAGAAAAGGAAAGAGATGATTAATGTGCTCTTATCCTTGTCAAGTAGACAGTCTGTAAATATTCCTAAAGACCATATGTTTTAGATTGAATTTATTGAATACATTGTATGTTTCTTTCAGGAAACAAAATGGTTAAAATGTTAGATAAAAGTGTACCTTTTGCAAACTGGAGGGAAACATGGAAAAGCAAAAGTATGCAGTATATGTACGGGTTAGTACGGATAAGGATGAGCAGATATCCTCCATTGAAAATCAAATTGACATCTGCCGGAACTGGTTGGAGCGTAACGGCCATGAATGGGATGAAGATTGCATATATAAAGATGAAGGAATTAGTGGTACGTTGTTTCTAGAACGTCCAGCGATTCAGTTGATTTTAGAGAAAGCAAAAAAGAGAGAAATTCATATGGTTGTCTTTATATCAATTTCTCGTTTAGCTCGGGACATGAAAGATTCTCTTGAGATTCGAGAAGTATTTATGGCGTATAATGTTCGTTTGATTTCTATTGAAGAAGGCTATGATTCATTTAAGGCAGGAAGAAACGACATCTCTTTTGAAATCTGGAGTTTATTTTCTGCTCAATATAGCCGAACTTTGTCAGCCGGTGTGTCAGCCGCATTAGCAGCTAAAGTACGACGTGGCGGACATATCGGAAAAACTCCGTATGGTTATGACAAAGAAGACGGAAAACTTGTTGTTAATGAAAGCGAAGCAGAGATAGTCCAGAAAATTTACGGTTGGTATGGAAGTGGATGGGGGTTCAAACGAATCACTCGGGAATTGAATGATCGTGGTATTCCATCTAAGTTAAATCCAAAATGGCAAGTGACATCTGTGCAGCGCCTTATTCAAAATCGGATTTACTGCGGAGATTTTATCCTGAATCAGTACGGGACAGTTAAGGTAGGTGGCCGGAAAAAGCAGATTAGAAACCCAGAAGAGCAATGGCTTATCTTTCGTGACCATCACCCTCCAATCGTCTCAAGAGAGACATGGGAGAAAGCGAATTCGAAAAAATATAAAGCAACACGCAGAAAAATTACATCATGGAACGAGCTGCGCGGTTTAATGAAATGCGCCGTGTGTGGATGCAACATGGTAATTCTACAAGGCAAGCGCAGAAGAGAAGTGCAATCTGGACAACGAAAGTATTTTGCATACGTAAAATGCAGTGCATATAGAAGAGCTGGTGAACACGCTTGTGTGAATCATGTACCTATTCAATATGAAGAGATACGTGAGCTTATCATCGAGAGATTATCGGAGACGGGAAAAACACTTTCGATGAATCTAAAAAGCGAAATCAAGAAGTTGAAAGAAGAAGAGATAAAGATACTCAATAAAAAAATTGAAACGATGAGCGAGAAAAAGAAATCTTTAGTGGACTTATTCTTAGAAAAGTTAATAACAAAGGAAGAGTTTGAGCAAAAGAGAATTGAACTGGATCGTGAGCTTCAGCATTCAGGGGAAGAATTATTCATTCTTCAACGTACAGAACATGTACAGCAAAATGAACAGAATATAAAGGAAGCTTTTGTTCAATTAGAGAACACAGATCAGGATTTGTATCATGTGTTTAATGCTTTAATAAAAGAGATTAAGATTGCTCAAGATGGAACGATGGATATTAAATATACCTTCCGCCAACCTGTTCAAGGGAAAATGTTTTCAAAAGGTATGCATTAGAAACGTCATGCAGAAATTGAACGTAAAAGGTCGTTCTCAAGCTGTTGTCGAACTCGTTCGTTTAGGTGAGTTAAAAATTTAATACGCTCCTAAATGAACAACCCGCCTCGTATGAGGGGGGTTTTTTATGTTACAAAATCTAACGCAGCACTGGATGGAAAACAGGTTCTTCGATATTATTTTCACATAATCCGCAGGCACAAAACATAAGGGTGGCGGGGAAATGAAAGAATCAAATGGTCTGTTCGCGCGCATCTCCCAAATGCTCGCCCGTGGCATTGGAAAACAGCATATGGGCATGTTCTACGGACAAGGGAGGGCGGATTTGCGTCAGGAAGCCTGGACTCGCTCCCTGCTACAGGAATCCCAACGACATGCTAACCTCCTGCAGACACCTCTGCGAGAGCTCGTCTATACATCGGTTGATATCGAGACGACGGGGTTTTATCCCGAACGCGGAGCTGAAGTGATTTCCATTGCGGCTATACGAATGAACGGCCGAGAGATAGCGCATGACGATCTGTTTTCTGTGTATGTTCGTCCTTCGGGTTGCATTCCGGACCATATAACAGTATTGACAGGAATTACAGAAGATATGGTAGCGGAAGCGCCACCGTTGGGAGAAGTCTTTGCTTCCTTCGAAGCGTTTCTTACTAACACGATTGTAATTGGCTATTATATTGGGCATGAATTAAAGTTTTTTAATCATTTTCTTTGGCATTCCTCTTATCAGAGGTTTACACATCGTACATTGGAGATGAAAAAAGTAGCTGAATGTCTTTATCCGCAACTTACCGAGCATCGGATGGAAGATGTATTGGAGTGGGCAGGTATCTCGATTAAGAACAGGCATCATGCACAAAGCGACGCGAGAATGACAGCGAAATTGTGGTCGGTGATGCAAAAAAGTTTAGAAATTCACGGGGTACAAACGCTGGCAGATTTATATGTATACCTGACTCACAAAGGAAAGTAAGAAAAAAGAGTGTAAAAGGCCGGATTCCTTTTACACTCTTTTTTCTTTATGCCATCTGCCTATAATGAGCGTAGCGTCATCGTTAATAAGTCTCATCTCTTTTACAAGGCGTTGAATAATCGTTTCTGGAGCAAGCCTGCTAGTAACAATATATTCCCAGTTTTCGGGTAGCTCAATTCCATCCGAGAAAAGGATAATTGTATCGTCCGGATGAAAAGGCAAATATCGCTCTGTTCCATTGAAAGGACGTCCATTTAAAAATCCAGGATTTGAGATAAGATATTGTTTTTTGCGTCTTGGCGATATAGTCAGACAAGTAATATTTCCAATTCCTGCATAGGAAACTTTCTGCCTTTGAATATCTACCATGGCAATTCCTACTACAGAGCCACGAGAACCGTAAAGGGAACGATTGCCTTCTTTGAGAAGAGCAAGCGGAGAGCCATTACCTTGTGCTTGTTTTTCAATTTCCTGAATGATTTTTTCTGCAGCATTTCTCGCATCAGGCCCGCTACCTAATCCGTCAGCGATACTGACCAATGCAGTGTCGTCGTATGTTTTTACGAAATAGCAATCCCCTGAGAGTGTGTTTGGTTTTTTTGACGTATGATGGATACTGTACTGAAAAGAGTACAAAATAAATCCCCCGAATCAGCTTTTATTCTGAATTCTTTATATAGGCATCTCTCATTTGCTGCAAAGTTTTACGCAGAATGCGGGATACTTGCATTTGAGAAATGCCTAATTTCTCGCCGATTTGACGCTGTGACCACTCTTCGTAATACACATAATGAATGACTTGGCGCTGCTGCTCATCTAAATCTTCGAGCAGGCCGGACAAATCGATTTTCCGATCTACATCCAAAAAGCCCGGGTCTTGGTCCGGAATCATATCCATTAATGTATGAGAATCTTGTTCTTGATTGTCGGCCTTCATCGGCGTATCGAGGGAAAGAGCATGAATGTTGCCTTTATTCTCCATAATTTCAAGCACTTTCTCTTCGGTTACCCCGAGCTTGTCCGCAATTTCATCAATTCGTGGTGAACGCTGCAGTTCCACTGTTAATTCATCAATAGTTTTCTGTAGTCGGTATCCCATCTCTTTAATGGTTCGCGGCACGCGGATACTCCACGTTTTATCCCGGAGGTAGTGCTTCATTTTGCCGACGATGGTCGATACAGCGTACGCGTCAAAGTTATGGCTGACCTCATTGTCAAACTTATCAATGGCACCTAATAAAGCAAGCATGCCTACTTGATACAAGTCATCCACCAAATGAAAATCACGAGCCATCTTGGAAGCGAGCTTTTTTACCGTCGTCTGATAGTTTTCTAGAATCTGCTCCAATATTTCTTCTGAGCCGGTCTCCTGATAGGTACGAATATATTCTGTAATGTCACGGTTGAGTGATTTCCTGGTGGACGTTTGGCTCACTTTCGCTCACCTCATCCCTTTTGAGATATTTAGTTAGTGCTACTTTAACCCCCTTCTCTCCGGTATCATACTCAATTTCATCCATGAGTGTTTTCATTAAATAAATCCCCAGTCCACCGACATCAATTTCATCAAGACTTTTTCCATGAAGTGAAGTAGCTTCCTTTTTCAGCTTTTTCGCATCAAAGGCCGCTCCTTCATCGCTGACAACAATTTTCAGACGATCAGATTCCACATGAAAGTCTACAATCATATCTCCTGCCTCGCTGTACTTATAAGCGTGACTCACTACATTGTTACATGCTTCCGCCAGCGCGACTTTTATATCTTCAATATCATTGTAAGAAAAGCCCATCTGATAAGCGAGTCCAGAGACTGTTAAACGAATTACGCTTATATAGTCGGCGCGTGCCGGAACGTTTATTTTCACGTGGTCATTCAATTCTGGCATACGAATCCCCCCTGTAAAAATTACGCAATGGTTATATACTGGTCAACACCGGAAATCTGGAAGATTCGCTGGATTTTTTCAGGAACTTCTTCCAAGTACATTTCTCCACTAATGGCTTTGCGGAGTTTGAGTGCAGCTACAAAAACACCGAGCCCGGTACTGTCCATATAATGAAGATTTTTTAGGTTGACCCGCAGAATTCTTTTGTCTTTCTCCGCAAGCGGGAGCAGGGTCTCACGCAACTGCGGAGCAGAAGCCAAGTCCAAATCGCCATGGATGTATACGCAGATATCTTTATCCGTTTCTTCCTTTTCAACTAGGAAAGGGAGTTGGTTCATTCTTTTCACCTCTAATATACTTTATTATGTACACGATACTTTACTTTACCCAGGTTGCCTACGGGTAAAACAACATAATGATATGGTAAATTTATTTATTTTTTACGAATCATTACAATTGTGTGGTCATCGTCTAACTGGTAATCTTTTTCCCTAATTGCGTACTGATACATATGATTGACGATGTCTTGGGCCGGAAGCGATAAATCTGCGGTGACAAGCGCTTCTCGGAGAATTGAATTGTCGTCTGGAGCATCTGAGCCTTTTCGTTCGGTAACGCCGTCCGTATATAACACCACAAAGTCCCCTGTTTCAAGGGGAAGGGCTTTCTCCTCGTATTTCACGTTGGCATCTACGCCCAAAATCAGGCCCCGTGTATTTAAATCGGCAAACTTCTTCGATTTAGCGTGGTAATAGAGCGCTGGTTCATGACCGGCGGAGGAGTAGGTAAGAACGGAAGTAAGCGGATCATAAATCGTGTAAAACATTGTAACGAACAAACTTGGATCAGCATTTTTTAGCACCAGGCGATTCAGGTAGTCAAGAATCATATTCGCTGGTTTTATATCGTTTTCCAGTGTGTCCATTGCATACTTAATCATCGACATGCAAAGGGCAGCCGGAATCCCTTTGCCTACGATGTCAGCTACTAGAATGCCTAATTTATTTTTGCCGTGGTTCGTATAATAATAGAAGTCTCCCGACATTTCGCGTGCCGGAGTACTAATGAAGCCTACGTCGAGATCGCGGAATTCGTGATCGAAAGTAGGCGGATATAACTTCTTCTGCATAGAGATAGCAACGTTAATTTCGCTCTCTAATTGTTTTTTCTTTAGCCTAAGGCTTTGTCGTTCCTGATATGCCATGCCAAACGATACCATGATTTCCATTAGAAATTGAAAGGAACGTTCCCATTCTTCGGATAGAACATGGCCGTTTTCTTTCATAATGCTAATGTGAAGGCCCAGAATATCCTCTGGTGGAATATCTTTTTCGATGAGCGATTTGCTAAGCTGCTGACCGGCATATAGCTGGTGTTCGCCGGGATTTCGCAGATAGTGGAGCATAATCTTTTCGTAATACTCCTTCACTTGTTTCAAAAAATGCTCTCCTCCTTCAGCTGTGCCTATTTACAGTCTAGAAAAGTTTCCATTTTACCGCAGTAATTAGCGTTCCTTTTCCTTCGCTTGATTCAATGGAGAATTCATCCATCAAACGCTTGACTCCGGGCAATCCAGCTCCTAAACCGCCGGAAGTAGAATAGCCGTCCTCGAGCGCTTTCATTACATCTTTAATTCCCGGTCCATTATCACGGGATATAATCTTAATACCTACTTTATCGCCTTCATAAACGGGTGAAACTTCGATTTCCCCTTGTTTGGCATATAAATAGATGTTACGAGCCAACTCGGAGATAGCGGTAGTGATACGTGCCTGATCCACTTCTCCAAATCCGAGGGATTTAGCGAGATCCCGCCCGCTTTGTCGGGCAACAACAATATCCCACTCGTTATAGACATGAATGCTAGGGTTGTTGTCCACCTTTATCCCTCCAATGATTGCTTCAATTTTTCCAAGCCCTGCTCCAGATTCATAGCGGTTTTGATGTTTCTAAAACCAATACCCAAATCGATAAGCGTAATGCTTACTGCGGGCTGGATGCCTGTAAAGATAACCTCGCAACCAAGCAATTCGGACATTTTTACAACATCACCCAGCACACGAGCGATGTAGCTATCAATCATCTGGACGGAGGTCAGGTCAATAACAACTCCTGTCGAACCTGTTTTGTGAATCATATTCAACAGGTCCTGTTGAAATTGGACGGCTGTTTTATCATCAAGCTCAATTTGAATGGAAACGAGCAAATAGTTTCCGAGCTTTAATATTGGAATTCTCATTGTAGCATATACCTCCCTCAGTTAATTTCCCTGATTTCTTTTCCTGTTTTCTCAAGAGCTACGCGAAGACCTTGACTCATGGAGCTTAACGTCGTCAGCATATCCATATCGATGCCTAAGCTGATCATTGTCTGGGCAATCTCTGGTCTGATGCCGACTACAATGCACTCGGCTCCGATAAGATGAATAGCTTCTGCCGCTTTGATAATATGCTGGGCCACCATGGTATTCACTTCCGCAACTCCTGTAATGTCGATGAGTACGACCTTGCTCTCGTATTTAATGGCTCCGTACAGGAGGTTTTGTGTAATCAGTTGTGCACGTTCAGTATCAATAGCGCCTACAATTGGCATGACCGTGATGCTCTCGAACAAAGGAATGAGTGGCGCGGATAATTCCATCATTGCAGAACGTTGCGCCAATAGCTTGTTCTTCCAGGAAGAGGCATAAATATCGTGGATCACACCAATGAGACGAAAGAAAAATTGGTCTACTTCTTTCATCAAGGGAAGGATGAAAGTAGGATGCTGTTGCATTTCTTCGGTTTCCAACAGAATATCACGAATGAGATAAAAAGGTTGAACGACTGCAGAAACGGGTACATCTGCTTCCGTGCACTGAGGAACATGACGATAGCATGCTTGCTCAATACCATCTACAGCTCCTTCGCGAACTTCTTCTTTTTCCGAGAAAAAATCGGCAAAATAGCTAAGAAATCCATCGTATATCATATGGGTAATAAATGTTTCAATTGCATGATCATAGGAAGAGGAAGCAGCGGCGCGTCGGTCTTTCCACAGTTCTTCGATTTCATCCTTATGGTCACGAATAAACTGTTGAGAAGTTTTCCTGAACATAGTAGCACTCCTATCTTCGTATTGCGCTTTTTGATTATATCGTTTACTGAGTTTTATAGGGATATGTGCTGTAACATAAACCTTCCCATCTTATCTTAACATAGTTTACAAAGAGAAAAATACGGGTAATAAACATCAGACGGAATATGCTAACAGGAGGAAGGCGCTTATGCAAACAGCTATCACTATCGGTGTAATTGTTCTGGCTATCGCAATCATTGTTATCGCGATGATGCTTGTACAGTTTTTTCGTAATCTTAACGCTTTAATTAAACAAACAGACGAGACGATTCAGCATTTACAGATGAACGCGGATCAAATCATTGCACGGGTCGATGTCTCATTGGAAGACTTGAATACTATCTCCAAGGACTTAACCGGAAAAATGGACAAACTGGACAGCACCTTCAGCGCAGTTGATTCGATTGGTGAAGGTGTAAGCTCCCTATCGAACCATGTACGAGATAAAGTATCACATCCTCCTGAATGGGCGGACAGAGCGCTGGAGTTGTTAACTGCCGGATTTACCGTGTACAAAGGTTTTGACCGTATGCGTCAAATGGATGAGCGGCGGACTGAGGTGAAGCAGCGTGTCCAAGCTTAATGTAAAAACAAGGGGAAGAACTTCTTCTCCTGCGACTCCTCAACATGATCCAATCGAAGAGAAATATTATGATAAATTGGCGTGGCTTGCAGATCGGACAGAGAAAAGCCGCATTACTGATTTTATTGAGAATTATCAGAAGCCCGGACGCGTCATATGGATTAATATGTTGGCCGGTGTCTCACGCGGCGTCGGAATGACGATCGGTACAGCGATCATTATTGCTATTGCTGTTTATGTCCTTAGTTTCTTTGTTTCCATGCCGCTTGTCGGTGAGTATATCGCTCAGCTTCTTGATTGGGTCAATACATTCAAACAGGCTAAATAAACGGAAAAAAACAGGGGCAAAAAGTCAGCAACCTATTTTGTCCCCGTTTTGCTTTTTTCTCTTACTATATACAAATATACGCCTATCCCGGATCAACAAGGATTCCACCCGAGAATCTTTATGAGCAAATGAGAAACTGATCCATATACTATTTGAAAATCCGATACGGTTTTATTTTGTTTTTATAGGCGTACCGGCTTGACCATTGGCTTCAGAAAGCGTATCGTAAGAAATCGCTAAGCATAAGGCCTTCCGGTGCATAGTTACCGTTCGGCTTTGTTGGTGGAATCATATCTGTCACTCCTTTATGTGTATACTATAAGGCTCCTTACCACCTTGCTCGTGGCGTTAAACCAAGTAAAAAACGGCAGGGTTACCGCAAGATTATGAAATTGGTAGCTTGTATTCCGTAAACGGAATCGTCAAGATAGAAAAGTAAGACTGAGAGAAGGAAGCGACCAGAAAAATGAAACAAGGAATAGGAATTATTGATTCAGGCGTCGGGGGATTAACCGTCGCTAAAGAAGTGCTTCGCCAGTTGCCGCGTGAAGCAATTTATTATTTCGGAGATACAGCCCGGTGTCCATATGGCCCGAGACCAGCTGAAGAAGTACGTATATTCTCATTGCAGATGATTGAATTTTTGCTCAGAGAGAATATCAAGGCGTTAATGATCGGTTGCAATACAGCAGCTGCGGTCGTACTGCAGGAAGTAAGCGAACAATTGGATATTCCGGTCGTTGGGGTAATTGAGCCTGGAGCCCGTACTGCGATTAAAGAAACAAAGACAGGACAAGTTGCGGTTATTGGAACCGAGGGAACGATTCGGAGCGAGGCATATGCGCAAGCACTGAAGAAGCTGAATCCACAAATTCAAGTGACGAGTCTTGCCTGTCCGACGCTTGTTCCATTAGTGGAAAGCGGGAAGCTACATGACCGCGAAGGACTAGAAATTGTGCGTGAGGCATTGCAACCGCTTATGAGTGGAACGTTTGACACATTAATTCTAGGATGCACGCATTATCCTCTTATTGCGCATTTCATCCAGGAAGTAGTGGGGAACGGAGTAAAGTTGATTAGTTCAGCAGAAGAGGCGGCACGAGAATTAAGCGCTGTCCTTTCCTTTCGGCGTATGCTGGCAAATGGAGGAGATACAGTAAATCCAGAGCATCGTTTTTTTGCAAGCGGCAATTCTGAACTGTTTATGTCCATCGCAGAGGAATGGCTTCATATTAAGGTTTGGGCACATCAAGCCGTCCTTGAAGAGAAGAGAAAATAAATTCGGACAAAGTATGTATAAATCCCATCCAGGCTCGTATACATAGTAGTACAAAACGAGCCTGAGGAGGGGAAGCTATGGCACGCAGGTTATCTTTGCTAAGTGCCTTTATTGGTCTTTTATTCGTACTAAGCGGATGCGGGTTATTCGGTCCGAAAGATGCACCAAGCAACGGGGAAATTGATCCGCCTCGCCTGCATTCACAGCCGACTGCGGGAAGTGAAAAAGTCGATGCGCCGCCGTCGGCGCCGGACAAAAAAGCGGACAAACCAGTGAGTACGCATAAAGTGTATGTGCTTGATACGGATGGGCTGGTCGTACCTTGGGAAGTAGAGTTGCCTAAATCTGAAGGAACGGCTAAACAAGTACTGAACTATATGGTACAGGGAAGTGAAGGGGAGAAATTACTTCCACCAGGATTCCGAGCCATCCTGCCTAAAGGGACGAAGGTGCTTGGCATGACGATTAAAGAAGGTGTGGCAACGGTTGATTTCTCCCCTGAATTCAAAAAATATAAAGCGGAAGACGAACAAAAAATTCTTGAAGCGGTCACATGGGCCTTGACGGAATTTGAAGCGGTAAAGGAAGTAAACATCTGGATTAACGGCCATCCGCAGGAAGTCATGCCGGTGAAAGGCACCCCTGTATCGCATTTAAACCGTGAGAGAGGTATCAACGTGGAAGTTTCTGATAGGGTAAAGCCGGGACAGGCGATGGCGGTAACCTTATATTTTCAGAATCAAATGTCTGACAAGCTGACATATTTCGTTCCGGTGACCCGCTATCTTCCAAAATCAGATAACAAAGGATTGGCGGTTGTGCAAGAACTAATTCAAGGACCGAAGACAGGCTCGCCGTTGTTCTCTGCATTGCTTCCTTCCATGAATGTCAAGAGCGTCAAGCAGCAGAAAGATATTATGGTAGTTAATTTTGATAACAAAATTCTATCGTATAACCAGGGAGAAGCAAGTTCAGATGCTTTGGAATCAGTCGTGCTCTCCTTGACTGAAAACTCCGATGCAAAAAAGGTGCAAATTATGGTGGAAGGTAAGAATGTAGTGAAAGCGGGCAATGTCGATTATACGAAGCCGGTGACCCGTTCGATGATTACGAATAAAGAGGCGTATTAAAGCCGGAAGCAAAAGAAAAGGTGGGGGTTGCCCCGCTTTTTCTTTTCCCGGCGCCAGTTTAGACCCTTTACATGATCTGCGATAGGTTGTGCTATAATAAGCCAGAAATGAAAAATGGGAGGGAATGGCATGAGAAACGACGGACGGGAATATAACCAAATTCGGCCAGTTACCATTACGGTGGATTATATAAAGCATGCAGAAGGCTCGGTTTTAATCGAGGTTGGGGACACAAAAGTAATTTGTACGGCAACGATAGAAGAAAAAGTCCCTCCGTTCATGCGCGGTCAAGGACGCGGCTGGGTGACGGCAGAATATTCTATGCTGCCTCGTGCTACAGAGAGCCGGAATGTGCGTGAATCGAGTCGCGGTAAGGTAAGCGGTAGGACACAGGAGATTCAGCGCCTTATCGGACGTGCACTTCGCTCTGTGGTGAATTTGGAAGCGCTTGGAGAACGCACAATTTGGCTTGATTGTGACGTAATTCAGGCCGATGGTGGTACGCGCACTGCATCCATTACTGGTGCATATGTAGCAATGGTATCTGCGATGGGCAAGTTGATTGAGAAGCAACTCATCTCCCGCCTTCCGGTAACGGATTTTCTTGCGGCAGTTAGTGTTGGGATTGTGGAAGAGAAAGCCCACCTTGACCTTTGCTATAAGGAAGACTCGCAGGCTAAAGTTGATATGAATATTGTCATGACTGGACAGGGCAAGTACGTCGAGATTCAGGGTACAGGAGAAGAAGCGCCATTCAGTCCAGAAGAACTGCAGGAATTATTGGCGTATGGAAAGAAGGGTGCTTCAGATTTAATTACGGTACAAAAAGAAGTGCTAGGTCCGCTTGGACTATCAATTGGAAGCACGGACGGGGAGACGATTCAAAATGCATAAGCAAGCTTTTCCATGGAAGCGTATTGTTCTCGCCACAAAAAATAAAGGGAAAATCCGCGAATTCAGTCGTATGTTTGAAGGATTTGATGTCGAAATTTTAACGATTGCAGATATACCGGATATGCCCGAGGTAATAGAGGACGGAGAGACGTTCGAAGCGAATGCGAGGAAAAAAGCAGAGACAATCTTAAATTTTACCGGTCTTCCGGCATTGGCCGATGACTCGGGATTGGAAGTAGGCGCGCTGGGCGGTCAGCCCGGCGTGTATTCCGCGCGTTTTGCTGGACCTGATGCGACCGATAGTGAGAATAATGAGAAGCTGACGGAAATGCTGAAGGGTGTAGCCGAAGAGAAGCGCCAGGCGCGTTTCACATCGGTGCTTGCGCTTGCCATTCCAGGTGGGGAGATATTGCTTGCCAAAGGAACGTGTGAAGGAATAATTGTGCTTGAACCTAGAGGAGAGAGCGGCTTTGGCTATGATCCGCATTTCTTCCTGCCGGACAAGCAGCAGACGATGGCTGAACTTACTCCAGAAGAAAAGAATCGGATAAGCCATCGAGGCGCGGCGTTGCGTAAGCTGGAGTGCTTGCTTAAGGAGCGTTTCTTATGAAAGTAATCGTGGTAAGTGATACGCATGGAAGCGTAGAGCACCTGCCAGGAATCCTTGAGCGCCATTCCCATGCCGCTGCATTTCACTGTGGGGATTTCTGTTATCCGCGTGAGCAGGCCCCGGAATTTACATATGTTCGAGGCAACTGTGACAGCGATATGGATGCACCTGAAGAGAAAGTAACGGAGCTTGGGGCTCTGCGGATTTTTCAAACGCATGGGCATACATATGGTGTGAAGCAGAGCGCGATGCGTCTACGCTACCGGGCGATGGAGGAACAGGCAAATCTTGTATTATTTGGTCACACTCATGAAATTACAGCGATTCAGGAAGATGGAATTCTATATGTGAATCCGGGTAGCTTACTGTTGCCGCGTTCATATTTTCTACCCACATATGCGCTCCTCACAATCGAAGAAAGAGGGGGTGGCGTGCAGGTGGAAGTTTCTTTCCGTTCTCCGGAGGGAAAGAAACAGCCTAAATTGGAACGTACGTTTATTCTGCCGTCTGCTGTCCGCAATTAGCTGGCATGGATGTGCTTTTAGGACAGGGAGGTGAATACGGAATGCCCCAGGATGATAAAGAAAACGTAATTTTGTTTCCTGGATTTGCGCAGCAAAATTTGCGGGAGGCCAGGGAAGCGGCTGAGGAAGAGCGATACGCTCAAGCGCTGGAATATGTGCAGGAGATTTTGCGTCTTGCACCCGACCACCCGGAAGCGCTGCTTACTACCGCTGATATTTTGACGCGTGCAGGACGGTTAGAAGAAGCGCTTCCGCTCCTGACGCAAATGTGGGAAGAGCAAGCTGGCGATGTGGCGGAAACGTTTCGTGCTTATCTCGGTCTTTTGCTGAAGCTGGAAGACTTTGAACGGATTCAAAGTTTGCTTGCGCAAGCGACGGAGATGAAAGAGCTTACGCCGTTTATGCCTGAAATTAAAGCGATCCAGGAAACGTTCCAGATGGTGGAGACGCAGAGAGAACAATGGGAGGAAGAAGAACGATTCTCACGCCAGACCGCATTGCAGAAAGCAGAGCTGGATCCATCATATGCCTCACGTTTATATGAAAAGCTAGAGGGCGGAACGTTTGAGGAACAGCTTGGAGCTATCGAGCAATTAAAATACATACAATCTCCAGAGACCATCTCTGTCTTGCGAGAATACTTGATGCTCGTCTACCCCGATCCCATGCTGAAAACATTCGCGTTGCGGGCGCTCAAAAAGATGGGGGAAACAGGCCCGATTTTTCTTTACAAGTTCGATCAAAAATTCGAGACTAAAATCGAGGACGTTCCCCTATATGATGAAGAGATGCCGGAAGGGGAGCGCAATGTATTGGAGCGTCTGTCCACGATCGCCTATGAAAGGGATGCTTCATTTATCTCATTCGCATTTCAGCTATGGATGGAATATTTATTTGCCATGTACCCTCTTCATCCGAACGTTGATACACCGAATGAATGGGCCGCCGCCCTGCATTACGGTGTAAGCAGATTGCTGCGCATGGAACAGAGCAAACAGGAAATTGCCAAGTTGTATCAAGTTTCCTCCTTTCAAATCCAACGTAATTACCAATCGTTAAGCGAAGTGCTACATCTTGAATCGCGAACCCAGGACATATAAGCAAAAGATGTACTGTGAATCAAGCAATGATTTACATAGTCTGTCGACTTTTTTGCAGGAATTTTTATACTGAATGTGCAGAGTTGAAAAGGGATTTGATTATGATATAATGAAATGGTTATAATGGCAGATGTAGCACAACATACATAGTGTGGATTTTTGCAGCAGCACTTGTATTGGTCATAGATCTTTAGGAGGGGAAAGTTTAAATGAAGGCAACTTGGGAAAAGTTAGAGAATAACCAGGGCGTACTGACTATCGAAGTCGAAGAAGCCCGTGTAGACAAAGCAATCGATCAAGCGTTTGCGAAAGTCGTTAAAAAAGTAAACGTGCCTGGATTCCGTAAAGGCAAAGTTCCGCGCAAAATTTTTGAAGCGCGTTTTGGAGTAGAGTCCCTATATCAAGATGCACTCGATATCATCCTGCCAGAAGCTTATACGGAAGCTGTAGCGGAGACTGGTATCGATCCGGTTGATCGCCCTGAAGTGGATGTAGAGCAAATGGGTAAAGGCCAAACGCTTGTTTTTAAAGCGACTGTAACTGTAAAGCCTGAAGTGAAATTGGGTGACTACAAAGGTCTGACCGTGGAAGAAAAGGATTTCTCCGTAAATGATGAAGCGGTAGAAGAAGAGCTTAAGCAAATGCAAAATCGTAGTGCGGAGCTTGTAGTGCTCGAAGATGACGCTGTTATCGAAAAAGGGGATTACGCTATCATCGACTTCAAAGGCTTCGTAGACGGTGAAGCATTTGAAGGTGGGGAAGCGGAGAACTATCAGCTTGAAGTTGGCTCTGGTACATTCATTCCAGGCTTCGAAGATCAAGTAATCGGCGTTAAAAAAGGCGAGGAAAAAGAAATAACAGTTACATTCCCGGAAGATTACCATGCACAAGAGCTTGCGGGTAAGGAAGCTGTATTCCAAGTGAAGGTAAATGAAATCAAACGTAAAAACCTTCCAGAACTGGATGATGAGTTCGCGAAAGACGTAAGTGAATTCGATACGCTTGATGAATTGAAAGCTGACATCAAGAATAAACTGGAAGAAAAAGCGAAAACAGACGCTGAAAATTATAAGAAAGAATCTTTAATTGAGAAAGCGACTGAGAATGCAGAGATTAATCTGCCAGAAGTCATGATCGAGAACGAAGTGAATCACATGGTGAACGACTTCGCGCAACGTCTGCAATTCCAAGGCATGAATCTTGACCTGTACTACCAATTCACGGGTCTCGATGAAGAGAAGCTTCGTGAGCAATTCCAGGGAGATGCCGAGAAACGCGTTCGTACTACACTGGTGCTTGAAGCGATTGGAAAAGCGGAAAATGTGGAAGTAACAGATGAGGATGTAAATCAAGAACTTGAGGAGTTGTCCAAGCAGTATAACCGTCCGGTTGACGAACTGAGTAAAATCTTCGGCGCCCGTGACAATATGGAGAGCCTCAAGAATGATATCCGCATTCGTAAAACCATTGATCTGCTTGTCGAGAACAGCAAATAATGTCATAATAACAACAACCAGCAAACAAGGCACGAATATTCGTGCCTTGTTTTTCCAAACCAAAATACATACCGAGTTTTGAAGGGAGGATTATTGCGTTATGAGTGTTATACCTTATGTGGTGGAAAGTACCAATCGGGGAGAGCGCGCATATGATATCTATTCCCGTTTATTGAAAGACCGCATCATTATGCTAGGGTCCGAAATCGATGACCAGGTAGCTAATGCAGTTGTAGCGCAGCTTTTATTTTTAGCTGCTGAGGATCCAGACAAGGACATACACTTATACATAAATTCTCCTGGAGGCTCAATTACAGCAGGCATGGCAATTTATGATACCATGCAGTTTATAAAGCCCGACGTGTCGACGATTTGCATCGGCATGGCTGCCAGTATGGGTTCGTTCCTACTGATGGCCGGGGCCAAGGGTAAGCGGTATGCACTGCCGCATAGCGAAGTGATGATTCATCAGCCCCTCGGTGGAGTTCGCGGACAGGCGGCGGATATTAAAATCCACGCTGAGTGGATTCTGAAAACGAAGGAAAAGATTAATCAAATCTATGCTGAGCGTACGGGTCAGCCGCTTGAAAAAATCGAGCGCGATACGGATCGTGACCGGTTCTTGGATGCCCTTGAAGCCAAAGAATACGGGTTAATTGACGAAGTCATCACTCGTAATGATCAAAAGTAAGGGGTGATTTCATGTTTAAATTTAACGATGAAAAAGGCCAACTCAAGTGTTCGTTCTGCGGTAAGTCCCAGGACCAGGTACGCAAACTTGTAGCTGGTCCTGGCGTATACATTTGTGATGAGTGCATTGAGCTATGTACGGAAATTGTAGAAGAGGAATTGGGCACAGAGGAAGAAATTGATCTGAAAGAGATTCCGAAACCACACGAAATCCGTGCATTCCTTGACGATTATGTTATCGGTCAGGAGGCGGCTAAGAAGTCGTTATCCGTTGCTGTGTATAACCACTATAAGCGTATTAACACAGGATCGAAAATCGATGATGTAGAACTAGCTAAAAGTAATATCTTGATGCTTGGTCCTACAGGAAGCGGTAAAACGTTGCTTGCGCAAACGATGGCACGTATTCTAAATGTGCCGTTCGCCATTGCGGATGCTACATCGCTCACAGAAGCTGGATATGTAGGGGAAGACGTAGAAAACATTCTGCTCAAGCTTATCCAGGCTGCTGATTATGATGTAGAAAAAGCCGAACGTGGCATTATTTACATTGATGAAATCGATAAAGTGGCACGTAAGTCAGAAAATCCTTCCATCACTCGTGATGTATCCGGTGAAGGTGTACAGCAAGCGTTACTCAAAATTCTTGAAGGTACGGTTGCTAGTGTACCACCGCAAGGCGGACGTAAGCATCCGCATCAAGAATTCATTCAAATCGATACAGCCAACATTCTGTTTATCGTAGGTGGAGCATTTGACGGAATTGAGTCTATTATTAAGCGACGCATTGGCAAAAAAGTTATCGGCTTTGGTACAGAGGCTGATGCAAGCACAAGAGACTTGAAATCCGGAGAATTCCTGCAGAAGGTATTACCAGAGGACTTGCTTAAGTTTGGCTTGATTCCTGAGTTTGTCGGTCGTCTGCCTGTCATCACAACGCTTGAGCCATTAGATGAAGCTGCATTGATTCGCATTCTGACCGAACCGAAGAATGCGCTCGTCAAGCAGTACCAAAAACTGCTTGAGATGGATGATGCTGAGCTTGAATTTACAGATGGTGCGTTACTTGAAATTGCCAAAGAAGCGATTAAACGTAACACAGGCGCACGTGGCTTGCGCTCCATCATTGAAAGCATCATGCTCGATATTATGTTTGATTTACCTTCCAGTGAAGATATCGTCAAGTGTGTTATTACTGACGAAACAGTCAAACAAAAAGGCAATCCTGAGCTTTACACCAAGCAAGGTAAGCTTGTGAGTGACAATAAAAAGCCGGAAAGCGCATAATGCGCAGTCCGCTTACAGAAGCCATCGGAGATTCTCCGATGGCTTTTTTTCATATGTAAATCAACCATGCTTATATCTTTGTTTTGTAGGTATTTTTTTCTGTAATGGGAAAGAAGGACAAATAAAGAGAAGGGGACATAAAAATAAAACCCTTGTTTTCGCCTGCTCAACTCCTTTTCTAAAGCAGCGGAATACGGCGGCAATTGTCTCCATCTTTGAGCTACCCAGATGTTTTGCCGATGGACTGCTTTGAAAAGGCAGAGTGGACTTTTCTGCTTCTGTGCAGAAAACAGAGGGGTCTTTTTATGGACCCTACTTCTTTTCGTTTATTCCCCCTCCTTCTAGGCAATAATACACCTAGAAAACACGAGGTGCTGGCTTCTGGCATTCCGCACAACAGGAGGGAAATATGAACTGGACACTATTACTTACGCTGATTCAAGTTTTCTTTGCCGTAATTATCGGCCTGTATTTCATGAGCCTGCTGAAAAATCAACGCAGCAGTCGCACGTATGTAGACCGTGAATCTCGCAAAGAAATGGAGCAATTGCGCAAGATGAGATCGGTTTCTTTATCCGAACCGCTTGCAGAGAAAACCCGACCGGCTACGCTCGGCGATATTGTCGGACAGGAAGATGGGATTCGTGCCTTGCGTGCGGCATTATGCGGTCCAAACCCACAACATGTTATCGTCTATGGTCCTCCGGGAGTCGGTAAAACGGCGGCGGCTCGCGTAGTTTTAGAGGAAGCAAAGAAGCAATCGGCTTCCCCGTTCAATGAGAATGCGTTATTTACCGAGATTGATGCTACCACCGCGCGATTTGATGAGCGTGGTATTGCCGACCCGCTTATCGGCTCGGTGCATGATCCGATTTATCAGGGAGCAGGAGCTATGGGACAGGCTGGTATACCGCAGCCGAAACCGGGAGCGGTTACGAAAGCGCATGGTGGCATTTTATTTATTGATGAAATTGGAGAACTGCATCCGATTCAGTTGAATAAGCTGCTTAAAGTGCTTGAAGATCGCAAAGTATTTCTTGAAAGTGCCTACTACAGCGAAGAGAATCAGCAAATACCGAAACATATCCATGATATTTTCCAGAATGGATTGCCAGCTGATTTTCGCCTTGTTGGAGCAACTACCCGTACACCGGATGAATTACCGCCTGCTATCCGTTCGCGGTGTCTCGAAATCTTTTTCCGTTCGCTTGTTCCATCCGAAGTGTATAAAATCGCTATGAATGCTGTAGAGAAAATGAAAATGGAAATCGAGGAAAACGCTGTTGAATTTTTGACCCGATATGCGACAAACGGACGGGAAGCGGTAAATATGGTACAAATTGCCGCCGGGATCGCCATCACGGAACAGCGCAAGAAGATTGTCCGTTCTGATATTGAATGGGTCGTCAACAGCAGCCAAAAATCGCCGCGTCCGGATAAAAAGGTGCTGGGCGGTACGTTCATCGGCCTAGTGAACGGACTTGCAGTCTATGGACCGAATATGGGGGCTTTACTTGAGATTGAGGTGACGGCGGCTAAAGCGCCTGAGCCGGGTGCGGGAACAATTACGATTACAGGTGTTGTTGACGAGGAGGAAATGGGTGGCAAAGGCAGGACGCTGCGCCGCAAATCTATGGCGCGTGGTTCGCTTGAGAATGTGCTGACAGTACTGCGCTTACAAGGTGTTAATACCCTGGATTACACATTGCACGTTAACTTTCCCGGTGGCATCCCCATTGATGGCCCATCCGCGGGAATCGCAATGGCTACGGCTATTTATTCAGCCATTATGAAACAACCTATAGACAACTATGTGGCTATGACCGGGGAATTAAGTATTCATGGTACAGTTAAACCGATTGGTGGGGTGGTGGCCAAAGTAGAAGCGGCACGTTTTGCTGGCGTTAAGAAGGTGCTAATTCCAAAGGAGAATTGGCAGGATATTTTCGAACAAATGGAAGGAGTTCAGGTCATCGCCGTTGAGCATTTGGATGAAGTGCTCAAGCATGCTATCACTCCAAAAACGGAAGAGCAAGTTCAGCCGCTTGAAGCTGCTTTACGCCAGGCAACCGAAATATTAAACCCATCTCCCACCTCCATTTAGCCAAAAAAGCTTTCCTTTACTGAGGATTAGACAATAAACAGCAGTTAAGCTAAAATGAAATGAAGACAACCTTGTATTTGATACATTTTTCAACTGTACGAATATAGGGGCTTGGAGGTAGAAAAGATGGGAACAACCGAAAAAGAGAGACAGATCCCTCTTCTCCCGTTGCGAGGATTGTTGGTGTTTCCGGGCATGGTTCTACATCTTGATGTAGGGCGTGCCAAGTCGGTAAAGGCGTTGGAAAAAGCAATGGTGGATGATAACCTCATTCTCCTGTCTACACAGGAGGAAGTGCATATTGAGGAACCGGAGAAGGAACAAATCTTCATCATCGGCACCGTAGCTAAAGTAAAGCAAATGCTTAAACTGCCAAACGGAACGATTCGCGTGCTTGTAGAAGGGGTCAACCGCGCAAGAATAGAAGACTACCTTCAGGAGGATGAGTATTTTGAAGTCCAGATTTCTTTCCTGGACGAAGAACAGCAGCTCACTCCCGAAATCGAAGCGCTTATGCGCACTGTACTTGCTAATTTCGAGCAGTACATCAATTTGTCCAAGAAGATTATTCCGGAGACATTTGCCTCTGTTTCTGATATTACCGAGCCAGGCCGACTGGCGGATATTATCACTTCCCATCTTCCGCTCAAAATTCGGGACAAGCAGGATATTCTTGAGACCATTCCTGTGAAAGATCGTCTCGAAAAGCTTCTCGGCATTCTAAATAATGAGCGTGAAGTATTGGAACTGGAACGTAAAATTGGTCAGCGTGTGAAAAAGCAGATGGAAAAGACGCAGAAAGAATATTATTTGCGTGAACAAATGAAAGCCATCCAGAAAGAGCTGGGCGATAAGGAAGGCCGCGCGGGCGAAGTGGAGGAGCTACGCAGAAAGCTGACAGAAGCCAACCCTCCCGACAATATCGTTGAGAAGATAGAGCGTGAGCTTGAACGTTTGGAGAAAACTCCACCGACAAGTGCTGAAGGTAATGTGATTCGTACGTATATTGATTGGTTAATCGCGTTGCCCTGGACCCAGAGAACAGAAGATAACCTTGACTTGAATAACGCGGAGAAAGTGCTTGATGAAGACCATTTTGGTCTTGAGAAAGCGAAGGAGCGGGTGCTTGAATATTTGGCGGTTCAGAAATTGGTTAACAAGCTGAAGGGACCGATCCTTTGCTTAGTCGGACCACCAGGCGTCGGGAAAACATCGTTGGCCCGTTCGGTTGCGCGTGCCTTGAATCGTGAGTTTGTTCGTATTTCTCTCGGTGGTGTGCGTGATGAAGCCGAAATCCGTGGCCATCGTCGTACGTATGTCGGCGCAATGCCGGGTCGTATTATTCAGGGTATTAAGACGGCAGGTACTGTAAACCCGGTTTTCTTGCTGGACGAAATCGATAAGATGTCGATGGATTTTAGGGGAGATCCGGGAGCCGCGCTGCTCGAAGTGTTGGATCCAAACCAAAATGATACGTTTAGCGATCATTACATTGAGGAACCGTACGATTTGTCTTCTGTTATGTTTATTACAACGGCCAATGCGGTGCATACCATTCCTCGTCCATTGCTTGATCGGATGGAGATGCTATACATTCCGGGTTATACAGAGATTGAAAAGCTGAAAATTTGCCAGGATTATTTGCTTCCTAAACAGATGAAGGAGCATGGCTTGGGCCGCGATAGACTTCAAGTACAGGAAGAGGCACTGCTGAAGGTGGTTCGCCAGTATACGCGTGAAGCTGGTGTTCGTAACTTAAATCGAATGATGGAGACGATTTGCCGCAAGGCAGCGCGGACCATTGTAACGGGAACGAAGAAACGTGTCGTTGTCACGGTTAAAACGCTCGAAGACATGCTCGGTAAGCCGAAATTCCGCTATGGCATGGCGGAAGTCGAAGATCAGGTAGGTGCAGTAACGGGCCTTGCCTGGACGGAAGCGGGCGGCGATACGTTGACAATTGAGGTGTCTGTCGTGCCGGGTAAAGGAAAGCTTACCTTAACTGGGAAGCTAGGCGATGTAATGAAGGAATCTGCGCAGGCGGCATTTAGCTATATCCGTTCTCGTTCGAAGGAACTCGATATTGATCCGGAATTCCATGAGAAGTCGGACATTCATATTCACGTACCGGAAGGAGCCATTCCGAAAGATGGTCCGTCCGCCGGTATTACGATGGCGACTGCACTCGTATCCGCGCTGACAGGAGTGCCAGTATCACGAGAAGTGGGTATGACGGGAGAGATTACGCTACGAGGACGCGTACTGCCTATTGGTGGATTGAAGGAGAAGGCATTGGCGGCACACCGTGCTGGCCTTAGAACGGTCATCATGCCAAAAGAAAATGAGAAAGACATCGAAGAGATTCCGGAAAGTGTGCGCAATGATTTGAAATTCATTCCAGTTGAGCACCTTGATCAAGTACTAAGAGTCGCGTTGATGAAGGTGGCTAGAGTATGAAAGTAA
>RCUE01000143.1_pt1 | contig 26511 bp, 28 predicted proteins | sample 2166111 | NCBI WGS metagenome assembly RCUE01 (sample SAMN09930795, study PRJNA488358) | compost metagenome | feature: garden; material: soil; isolation source: compost soil in phenylacetonitrile-enriched culture | place: Germany: Experimental Botanical Garden Goettingen | collected 2016-01-27 | reverse complement strand
ATTGTGTTTTTTGGTGAACCATTTAAATTGATGAAATTGCTTCTGATTCTTTTGCTACTAGGCGGTGTCATTGGATTGAAGCTGGTGACCAAAGACAAAGAGTCAAACCCGGAAGGAGCTGAATCATAATGGCTTGGGTATACCTTATATTAGCGGGGATATTTGAAATGGTCGGTGTAGCCATGATTAATAAGTTGCACAGAGATCGAAATTGGCAGGCTCTTGTGCTGCTGCTCGCTGGATTTGGTGCAAGCTTCTTGTTTCTGGCGCTTGCGATGGAGACGCTACCAATGGGTACGGCTTATGCCGTATGGACAGGGATAGGGGCATCTGGAGGGGCTATTCTAGGCATGGTATGGTATGGGGAATCAAAGGAGTGGAGAAGGGTGTTATTTATTGCTGTAGTTCTTGGTGCAGCAATAGGACTAAAATTGATTTCCTAAATCAAGGGTGTTGATTATCCAGTACGATCCAGAATGAATAGCCACCACACCGTGCCCCAAACGGGCGTCGGTTCGTTCCCGTACGGAAGCGTAGAGGCCGCTTTTTGCCGGTCCGGACTTGACGTCATAAAGCGGCCGTGTTTCCTCATTACGAGAAAAAGACGAGGGAACACGCCGACGCGTGCATCTTCTTTCTTCCACCTTATGGATAATCAACAGATGTGACACTTTACATATGAATTTTAGTCGTTATCATATTCAGAATTGCTACTTTCGTTTGGTGACAGCTAAAAAGGATGGGAAAAATAAACAATGAAAAATAGACTTTGTATTACACCGTGCGGAGCGGCTAAAATATGGGACAGGTATCCTGAGCAGGGAGGCGTTCCAGCAAAGGAGGCGTATATTAGTGCCTTCGGAACCGCATGTCATACATATGCTGATACATTCTTCGACCACTGGGTTATTCTTTCGGCCAAGCATGGCTTTCTTTTCCCTACAGATATTGTTCCCGAAAACTACGACCTTGCATTTAACTCTGGTAGTCCGGATATTATTTCAACAGAAGAATTAAAACGGCAGGCGAAAGAAAAGGGATTGGATACTTTCGATGAACTTGTTATTGTGGCGGGCCGAAAGCATATAAAGGTCGTGCAAGAAGTATTCGGCAAAGATTGTATGTATCGCTTTCCTCTACAGGGCTGTAAAGGGATTGGATACATGTTGCAAAAGCTGAAAAAAGCTGTTAAAGAAAATAGAGAAATCGATTAGCCATAAGTATGTTATAGCGTTTCGAAAAGGCTTCCTATTGTACGAGAGGAGGCTTTTTTATATAATGTATATAAAGCTTATGGATTTAATCAGGTTAATAGATTTTGTGGGAACACATGCATATAGTACAGCAAAAGGGGGATACATCATGAAAGAACGCGAAGTGCAATTTAACCACATATTTGAACAATGGGCAAGTGAGTACGATCAGACGGTAGTTGATAGGGATGGTGAATATGCGGAGGTTTTCGAAGGATATGAACAAATCCTGCATAGGGTAGTACAAGAACTGAAGCTGCCAGTAGAAAGTCGGGTATTGGAAATCGGTGTTGGTACTGGCAATTTGACCCGATTGCTGCTTTCTAAAGAGTGGAAAGTATTCGGAATTGATCCTTCGCCGGATATGCGAAGCATAGCCTCTCAGAAACTACCGAATTTTACAATACAAGACGGTCATTTTCTGTCTGTACCAGAATCTGTCGGGCGGGTAGACGGTATCGTTAGTACGTATGCATTTCATCATCTTACGGATGAACAAAAAGCGCGTGCTATCCAGCAGCTAACTGATAGGCTGAACGATGATGGAATGATTGTATTTGCTGATACAGCCTATGCCGATGAAAAAGCGAAGCAGGCAATACATCAGAAGGTAAAGGAACAAAAAGCTTTTGCATTGCTAGAGGATTTGAGGACAGAATATTATCCACTAGTTTCAACCATGCAGCACATTTTTGAAGGGGCAGGATTAGATTTTGCTTCCCATCAGTTGAATAAATATGTCTGGTTGTTTTCTGGAAAAAAAACTGCTCGATAAGAGCGTTTTTTTTATGTAAGTTGGTTTCAAATCATTGAAAGTGTGGAAATGTACAAAAAATGTATTTAATTTGAGGAATACTTACATAAATAAGCGTAAAGTCCCTCGTGAAGCCTGGGAGTTTAAGATACATTTATAGAAGCGAATCCTGATTTTGTAGAGACAATAAAACTAGTCGTTCACTGTATACAATGACAGTGGAACTATATATTTTGGACGACAGGGGAAAGTGATATGGCAGTATACTTAGGTTATCTTGGACTTTTTCTAATTTCTTTTATCGTTCTGGGTATTTTTTATCATAACACAATGAGAAATAAGTTGCGTTCGCTATATTTTTTGTTCTTTGCTTTTACTACATATACCCTTCTTTGTAATTTATATTTTCACTTGCTTTTAGATGCCCACTTTCTGGTTTTCTACGCAGCGCAGGGTTGGTTTGTTTTCTCTTATTTGTTAAGAAGGGGAAAGAAGCAGCAAGCCCGTCCGTACCAAGAATCAATTCGGCCTCCGACTTCTTTCCCTGTAGAAAAGGAAAGAGAGTACGTAGCACAATAAAACAAAATTTCCATCAGAGGGGGATTTTCTTCATCCCCCTACTGATGGCTCGTTGTGCGTATCGGGTTCTTACTGCCTATTGGATTGGGATAAAACTGAATGGTATGGTTTGAAATATGGAAGCAGGAAATGTACCCTGCTTTTTTTTTGTGCCTGCTCTAAGAAGAATATGTGCTTTCGGTAAGCGGTTCTTCAGAAGAAGGGAGCTTTTTCTTTAGGAAGTGCAGATAGAGTACGAAGCCGAGCAACACGATTCCTACGGTTGCGATAGATACGGGGGCATTGACCTCAGCGCGGGTTGCACCCGTATAAATGCCCATGCCGAGCAACATCATCGTATTGTTGACAAAGTTCTGAACAGCGACCGCTTTACCCGTCCCGCTTATTCTGTGTCCTTCATCCTGTAGCACGGTATTCATCGGTACAATAAAGGCACCACCCATGAATCCAATGGCCATCAATACTGCAATAATAAGATAAAGATTGGAGACGAAAATAGATGCGATAACGATAAGAGCCATCATCAGTCCATACAAATAGGAACGATAATATTTATGTGCTGGAATCAAGTATGGCGTAGCCAGCGAGCCAATAATAATTCCAACGCCGGTCACTGCGACCAGCATCGAGATTTTATCCAGTGAAGTAATGCCGAACATTAACGGAATCCAGGCAATGAATGCGAAACGGAGAACCGTTGGCGACATCCAGAATGAACAGGTGCCCACCAGCGAAAAACGACACTTCGGATTTGAGAAGAACAGTTTTACGTCTGAGATGAAATCCGAAAGCGCCCGGCTGTAGCGCAAGGATGAATTGCCCGGCATCCGTGGGATGGCGAGCGTTCCGGCCATAGAGATAAGATATAGACCGATACAGACAGCCATCGACCAGAATAGCGAATACTCCGCTAGCATCCCGCCAGCAACAGAGCCTGCGAGAATGGCGAATATCGTATAGCCCTCGATTTTACCGTTTGCTCTCAGTAAAGCGTCCTTAGTGTCCGTCAACTCAGGCAGAATACCGTATTTCGCAGGGCTGTAGGTCACGGCCCCGATGCCGACCACAAGGTAGCTGAATACGGGCGATATGCCAGTCATCAGCAGTAGAATACCGGCTGCTTTGACGATATTGCCTATAAGTAATACGTAGGATTTGGCGTTGCGGTCGGCGAATGGTCCGACAAACGGAGCACATACGACATATGCCAACAAAAACGCGGATTGAACCAGACCGATATAGAATCCTGGATAGTTTTCCTGACGCATAATCGCAAGTACGATAAAAATAATCATGTTGTCTGCGAACGCAGATAGAAATTGAGTAAAATAAAGGGCTTTAAGCGGTGCAACGCGCATGTTTTTCTTTCCTTTCTCAGGACTCCGCCCATTGTTTTAACGTAACGTAATCAACTTTGCCGCTGCCGAGCAGAGGCAGAGATTTAACATTCTTCCGAAAGAAGTCTCCCACTTCTAAACGTGAAGGTGCTTTCGTCACCAGTGAAAGTGGGAGATGAATGTCGGTTAGGCGTAGCCTCACGCTGTTTCTTACAGAACATACGATCTCCTGATATACTTGTCTTAGTCTACTCTAATCAGGGTTATATGAGGAGAGAGTGCCTATGATTCGTGCGAAGAAAGTCGATTTCAGAGCTTTCAAAACCGATACGGACCGATTATTTGCCTGTAATCGGGAGTCAGCTCTTGTCTGGAATGTATGATTTAGAGTAAGCAAGGCGGGTTCAGTGACATCCTCTCTCCACTAAAAGTGAAGAGCTTCCCTGTGGAAGTGCGGGGGCGACTTGCTCCAGTAGAGGTGGTGTCTCACGATAGGACCCGTTGTTCCATTTCTGACCTACCTTCATCACAGACGCCAGAGATCGTGCCACGGCGATCCTCCTGCCGGGATTCTACCCGACAGGCACCTTGTCTATCACAAAAATCGACCCGGATTTTTGCTACACCGCAAGGCTCGTGCACAAGGCAATGTTTCTTGCTGCATTCTGATCGGCATGATTGTTATGCCCACATTTTTGGCAGTGGAAGCGATCTCGATGGCGGTTCTTCTTGTCAATATGCTTGCAAACATGACACATTTGAGATGTATAGCGCGGATCAACAAAGAGAACCTGTACATGGTATTTTTCTGCTTGTTCCACAATGCATTGCTGCAGCTGATAAAAGGACCAGGAATGGAGGATCCGATCCGCTCGGTTCGTCGTATGACATGTTTCCCGGATGTTGCCCAGATTCTCCATTTTAATCACAGGTCGATCAAACTGCAGAGCAAAATCGACAATCTGCCTGGCCAACTTACGGTTATAATCCTTCATCCAACGGCTTTCTTTATGTCCCAGACGCATGATCGCACGCAGTGCTTTCTTTTTTCCTAAGGAACGTCGCAGGGAACGATAGTGACGCCGAATATAGCCGACTTCTTTGCCAGAGAAAAATTGCCGCTTGCCGCTGACCGGTTCTGAAACGACGGCAAGATGACGGAGGCCGAGATCAATACCAATCGAAGTACGGGGAAGAATCGAGAGCGTAGAAAGCGGACAAGCCACTTCTACCGGAATGGCAAGATACCAGCTTTCTCCTTTACGAAGAAGCTGAATCGTGCAGCGAAAGGCTCTGTTTATATCAGACCGAACGTGCTTTTCTGTCCATTCTCCAGTCCTTCGGTTTTTCACTTGCTTGGTCTGCTTTACAATATTTGGTTCAAAAAAAGAAAAATAGTGTTTGACAAAATCATTTTCTTCGACAGGGATGTATTTTTTCTTGGAGGAGACAACGAACCCGATGTACCATCGCCCGTTTTTCTGTTTCGTATCCCAGTTTTGATTGTTGATGTTGATGGGGAGACGGGATTTGAATACCGGCACTTTCTTTGCCGAACCCGATTGATAATCAGACACCGCTTTTTTCGCGCGTTGAATGGCCTCGTTACGAATGGCAGACTTCAAATTAGCTTCTACATTGGCCGAAGATAACGTTTCACCTGCTATCAAACGAGGGATGCAGGCATTGATGCAATCCGCATAGGCTCGCTGGGCTTCTCGCCATTCGGTTTGTTTTCGTTTCGTCGGGTTTTTTAGTTTAACAAGATGTGTGATTCTTTTCACTTTCGGTTTCATTTTCTCACCTCTTTTACACCTATTGTACAAAATAACGAACGTACGTTTTAATCTCTATCTGAATTTTTTATCTTTATCTTTCTTATTTATACCGCATTCATCCACCTCAGTCGGAATGAAGGGCGTTCTGCGGCTTGATCGTAAAATCGACGGTGTCGAGACCCTTTATGGAGACCTTGAATAGCCCATTGGTCACCATGCGTAGCAGCGGATCGGCAATCGCCATCGGTTTCCCCTCATTTCTTATTTTTTGTTTTAGAAAATTATACCAACCTCCATTTTATCCTACAATTGTTTTTGGTATGAGGGTCAAAAGTATGTAGTTTTTTATCGATTTTTGTAGGGTGCCATCGTGAACATAATGAACAAAATATTTACAAAATGAACAAAAATTGATTTCTGTTTTTTGGAAAATAAAATAAAAATTGCCAATTGAAAACGTTTACCTAAAGAAAATGAATCAAAAGACTCATGGTAAACAGGTTATAAGAAACAAAAAAGAGGGGGAAAAGAATTGAAAAAGGTACTATCTTTATTCTTAACTATCATGATGATGGTCCTGCTTGCAGCCTGTGGTGGAGGCGGAGAGAAAAAGGCAGCAGACTCGAAACCAGTGGAAGGTGGCGGAGAAAAACAGAAAGACGCCATCGTGATTAAATTCTCGCACGTGACCTCGGCTGACAGCGTAAAAGGAAAAGCCGCGCAAAAATTCGCGGATCTGGCAGCCGAAAAAACAGGTGGGAAGGTAAAAGTAGAAGTGTATCCGTCTTCGCAATTATACGGTGACAAAGAAGAGTTGGATGCGCTCGTTTCAGGCAACGTACAAATGATTGCACCTTCCGTAACGAAGATGGTAAAGCTCGACCCGCGTTGGCAGTATGTAGACATGCCGTTCTTATTTAAGGATCGTGAGCACTCACTGAAATTCTTCCAGAGTGACCTGGCAAAGCAGTTATTAAACGGCGAGCAACTGGTTGGAAACGATATTATGGGACTTGCCTTCTGGGAGAATGGGTTTAAACAGTTCACCAACAACAAAAAGCCACTTAAAACCCCGGCAGATTTCAAAGGTCTGAAATTCCGGGCACAGGCTGGAAAAGTGCTAGAAGGACAGTTTAAAGCTCTGGATGCAGGTTCTGCCACGATTCCGTTTGGTGACACGTACGCTGCACTGCAGCAAGGTACGGTAGATGGACAGGAGAACACGTATAACAATATGGATACACAGAAATATCAGGAAGTGCAAAAGTATATGACGGTGAGCAACCATGGCCGTCTTGATTATGCTATCTTCGTAAACAAGCCGTTCTGGGATGGGATGCCGGAAGATGTTCGTACAAAAGTAGAGGAAGCGCTGAAAGAAGCGACTGAGTATGAATGGAAGCTTGCTGCTGAAGATAATGATAAGAGCTATGAAAATCTTAAGAATTCCGGGAAAATGCAGATTACAGAACTGACGGATGCTGAGCGCGCCGAGCTGGAAAAAGCGTTGCAACCGGTGTACGAGGAGTTCAAAAGCGTAATTACGCCTGAGTTAATCGATGGAATTAAAAATCTGAAATAGAACTAATGAGGGGGCACTATACCGTTAGTGCTCTTTCTTTTTCAAAGAAGGGGGAGAAGAGATGAAAAGCCTGGGAAAGGCGTGGGATTTATTCGAAGACATCGCTGCGGGTACATTTTTGTCTGTGGGGATTGCATTGATTTTTTATGGAGTAATGATGCGTTATGCGTTCAATGAACCGAAAGCTTGGGTAGAAGAAGTGGCTAACTATACGATTGTTTGGGGGGCGCTCTTGGGAGTACCGGTCGCGTTGCGTAATAATCACCATATTCAGGTGGATATGGTGTATGATAAGCTGCCGCGGGGAGCACAGCGTGCTGTAGATATCTTTGCGAGCGTTATGGGCGTCCTGTTTTGTATCTTCTTTACGTACTACGGCTATGTGCTGGTAGCCAAACGCTATGTATCTGGTATGGTATCGATGGATGTTGGTATTCCGATGTGGCTTGTCTATTTAATTCTTCCGATTTCCGGTATTATGTTTTTCTTTCGGTTTTTGGAGAAGCTGGTGCAGGCGTTGCGTGGAGAGAAGATTGTTAATACGGTAGATATGGTACAACTGCCGAAAGAGAAGGAGGATGCGCCGCATGGTCCTCACGCTATTTAGTTCTTTCGTGATTATGATGTTGCTGCGGGTACCGATTGCGATTAGTCTGTCCCTAGCGACCGTATTTGTTCTTATGCAATCGGATTTTAACATGAATATGGTGCCACAGCGGATGTTCTCAGCGCTGGATTCGTTTCCTCTGATGGCGATTCCAGGCTTCGTATTGGCCGGGGTCATCCTGGCGCGCGGCGGCATCTCCAAGTATCTAATTGAAGCGCTGCGTACATGGGTTGGCCACTTGCCGGGTGGTTTGTCTGTTGTGACGATTCTTGCATGTATGGTATTTGCGGCGATTTCTGGCTCCAGTCCGGCAACGGCAGCTGCGATCGGTTCGATTATGATTCCTGCGATGGTCAGTGCAGGATATGACAAGAAATACTCTATGGGCCTAGTCGCCGCCGCAGGTACGTTAGGCATTCTAATTCCACCAAGCATTCCGCTCATTATCTACGGTATTACAGCCGAAGAGTCAATCGGCAAGCTATTCATGGCTGGAGTCATTCCAGGTGTATTGTTGGGCGGAGTGCTCATCGTGTCTGCGATTTACTATGCCAAAAGAAATGGATACGGTAGCGATGAGAAATCTTCGGGGCAAGCAAGAATAAAAGCCTCTATTAAAGCGCTATGGGGAGCGCTTCTTCCAATTTTGATTCTAGGGAGTATCTATACCGGAGTGGCGACACCGACGGAATCAGCTGTTATCGCAGTCGTCTACGGTTTGATTGTATCTGTAGGTATTTATCGGGAGATGGGATTGAAAGATGTACGTCCGATTATGGTAGAGACGATTAACATTACCTCGATGATTTTCCTTATCATCGCCGCAGCTAGCTTGTTTGGTCTGTACCTGACTAATGAACAGGTACCACAAACAGTAGGGGCATGGATTGCAGAAAGTGATATGAATAAGTGGACGTTCTTCCTTATCGTCAATATTCTATTCTTTATTATGGGAACGTTCCTTGAGGCAGTATCTGTCATCTTGATTACGCTACCTATTTTACTTCCGATTATTAAACACCTGGGCATCGATCCGATTCATTTCGCGATTGTTATGACCGTAAACATGGAATTGGCAATGATTACACCGCCGGTAGGCTTGAATTTATTCGTTGTAGGTGGAATTGCGAAGGAGAAACTGGAGGTTGTAGTAAGGGGAGTCATTCCGTTTATTATCCTGTTTATTGTTGTACTGGCATTCTTTGTTATGCTCCCGCAATTGTCTTTGTGGTTGCCGAACATGATGCAATAGCAAGACAGAAAAAGAAAATAGATGTCACTATAAGCGGATGTTCAAAAAGTCCGGGAAACAGAGCTGCGAATTTCTGCGTTGCGTTGCCCCTCCGCTGCTCACGTAGTCTCACCTACGCTCCGCTGCTCGGGCCTGCCGCGCCTTGAACTTCACGGCTCTGTTTGTCCTCCTTTTTGAACACGCTCTATAAAGCGAGGAAGTGACATCTATTTTCTACTGAATCAGCTTGTTTGAAAAACTCGCGAACTCTTCTTATTTTAAAATCGAAAGAATGTAAGATACGAAAATAATCCAGATTAAGTCCAAACAAGCTAATACCATCGTCGTAATTGAGATTTGTAGAAAAAATGAATTGTGTGCGAGATATTTTTTGGCCGGCACAATCGTAGAGATAGCCAAAGCCATTCCGAGCAGTACCGTAACCCACTGTAGAACAATGAGTAGTGTGCTGTACGAAGTGAAGGATGAGAAGATAGAGAACAACGAAATTAGTAAAGAGCAAAAGACCAAGAGAAGACTGGTAATTGTTCTGGCGGATACTTTTCTTTCTATTAAATCCACGCGAGACATGATGTTTCTTCCCCCTTTTATAATATTGTTTTTTCTATCCTTACATTACCCCTTTATTTAACAACATAAAACAGATTATGGTATTGTTTTTGAAGGAAGAGAATAGGAGAGAAGAAGTGGATGAATTAAGAAAAAAGTCATAAAAAACAAGCGCCGGTTATCCCGATGCTTGTTCTTCTTCTTTATTCGATGCTACACCAGCTGTTAAGCAGAATCGCATCGCCTCTTCGACAGGTGTATCGATAAACGTTACGTTCTCCCGTGCATACAGGCGGAGTTCCCCGCTTACTTGGAGTGCATGCGGCATATAGACAGCGATATAATCCTTATCCAGTTGGAAAGCTGTAACATCTTCTGTGGTGAGAAATCCGATGCGTTTTCCGCCGTCTTCGTGTGTTACGAGCACGACCTGAGAGAATGCTCGTTTTTCACCAATAAGAGAGTGGATCGTATCTTTAACCATACTATAAACCGTTTTTAATCCCGGAAAGCGAGTAATCAATCGCTCTGTCCACATAAGCAGTTTGCGGCTGAGCCAGAGCTGACTGACAAACCCGATGAAAATAAGCAAACCTATTGTAACAACAATACCAAGCCCTGTGATAGTGGGCAAGTTCATAGATACAAGAAGCTTCTTACCCAGGCTATCTACTAGCCTGAAAATATAAATCAAAATATAGATAGTAATCCCGATAGGTGCTACCACAAGCAGCCCATTCAAAAACAGTGTGACCAATCGTTTCATAATGTAAAATAAACGCTCCTTTTCACTCTTTCATGCTGAGTAATCATCCTATTCGAACGAAATGTAGAATAGCAAACCACTGGTAAGGTCTTATATAATAAGAAGTAAATAGAATGCGCGGTTATCATTGTTGTGACTCAATAATATACCATTCTACGCTATAATTACACAATGATAACAAACTCTTGAGAAATTTGGGAAGAGTGAAGGAGAGAAGGGGCATGCGCCATGTTAGTTTAGATCATCTGGAGCCGGGGCAGGTTCTGGCAAAAAGCATCTATGCCAGCGACGGTCGGACGCTATTAAATCAAGGGGTATTGCTGACACCGGGTATGATTAATAAGTTATATCGTATTGGTGTAACCAAAATTTACATAAAAGATGACCGATTTGAAGACATCAAGGTAGAAGAGGTAGTTTCAGAAGAAACTCGTCGTGAAGCCATCTCTCAAGTATCTAATGTAATGGAATGTGTACAGGAAGGAAAAGACTTTGATACGACGTCAGTAGTAAAGACAATGACGAACGTAATCGATGAGATCTTAGCTCAGAAGGATGTATTACTGAATCTTGATGATATTCGTACAAAGGATAATCATCTCTTTATCCATTCATTGAATGTGTGTATCATGTCTACTGTTATCGGCGTAAGTCTTGGATATAGTATAAGCAAGCTGAAAGAACTGGCGCTTGGTGCTCTACTTCATGATATTGGTAAAGTAATGAAAGTTACAGATGACCCGCTCAGACGGTATACACAGGAAGGAAATCATCATGCCTGGATCGGTTTCAATATATTGCGTAAACGCCACGAACTCAGCCTGTCTAGCGCGCATATTGCTTTGCAGCATCACGAGCATGTAGATGGTACTGGAGAGCCGCGTAGTCTTAAAAGTATAGAGATTCACGAGTATGCAAAAATCGTGGCTGTAACGAATTTCTATGATAATCTGATTTCACCGCTTACCCCGGAGCCGACGCTGTTGCCGTATCAGGCAAGCGAGTACTTGATGGGACTGGCCGGCAAGAAGTTCGACCATGAAATTGTCATCCAGTTTTTGCGCTCTATCGCATTGTATCCTACAGGAAGCTCGGTACAGCTTAGCACGGGAGAAATCGGCGTGGTGGTAGGGCAGCATAAAGGTTTGCCGTCTCGTCCTGTGATTCGTGTATTCAAAGAAAGTCATTCTTCCGGCCGCGGAAAATTCGATTATGATGGTACTGAAGTCAAAGAAGTGGATTTAGGGAGGGAAACCACCCTGTTCATTGACTCGGTTCTAAAATCATAAGCCTATATAGACCACTGGAGTGCATCATCCAGTGGTTTTCGTATTTACAAAACTGCCGCGGAATTCTATACTTTTCAGAAAATAGAAACATTCATCCAGGGAAGGGGAAACAATGATGATAATTGATATTAAGAATGTAAGCTGGAAGCGTGATAAAACTTATATACTACAAGATATTACATGGTCTGTGCAACCAGGTGAACACTGGGTCATCATGGGATTGAACGGCTCCGGAAAAACGTCGCTGCTCAATATTATTAATGGATATATGTGGCCTACCAAAGGTGAGGTTAGTGTATTGGGCAAAAAGTTCGGTGAATATGATCTGCGTAAATTGCGTCAATCAATCGGCTGGGTCAGTACTTCTATGCAGGAAAAACTATATAAAAATGAGACGGTAGAAAACATTGTGTTAAGCGGAAAAGTTGCTTCGATGGGACTGCTGTATGAAGAGCAGCAGGCGGAAGATTACGAGAAGGCGTACTATTTGCTTAACCAAATGGGGTGCTGTGGCATGGAAAAGCGAATATACGAGAGTCTGTCACAGGGAGAGAAGCAGCGTGTACTTATTGCCAGGGCGCTGATGGCTTCGCCAAAGCTTCTGATTCTGGATGAACCGGCTACAGGACTGGATATTTTTGCACGTGAGCAGCTGTTGGAGCGAGTCCAAGATATGGGGAGCCAGCCAGGGGGACCGACGCTTATCTACGTATCACATCATGTTGAAGAGATTGTGCCTATTTTCCATCATGTATTGTTGTTGAAAAAAGGACGGATATATGGGGCTGGGAATACACAGGAGCTAATGACATCAGAGAACCTTTCAGAATTCTTCGGTACGGAAGTGGATGTTACATGGCGCAACAAACGGGCCTGGATGCAAGTGGGCAGCGTGTAATACATACTATAGGGAAAAGGAGAGAAAAGGATGTATGTGGACGAACTAAAAAAAATAATTGATGCCGATCGGGTTACTATAAATCCTACCATGCTAGAGCAGCACAGCAAGGATGAATCCTATCATACGCCATGCTTGCCGGATGCAGTAGTGTTTCCGAAAACGACGGAAGAAGTAAGTCGGATTGTTGCCTGGGCGAATGAACGTCATGTGCCCATTATTCCGTTCGGTGTTGCCTCCGGTATGGAGGGTCAGATTATTCCGCAACAAGGCGGCATATCGCTTGATTTTCAATTGATGAATCGTGTGCTTGAAGTGAAACCGCAGGATTTCCTGGTGCGCGTACAGCCGGGTGTAACCCGCATGCAGTTGAATAAAGAGTTGAAAAAGTACGGTTTGTTCTTCTCGGTAGATCCTGGAGCGGACGCAACAATCGGAGGAATGGCAGCTACGAATGCGAGCGGTACGACATCGGTACGCTATGGAATTATGAGGGATCAGGTGAGAGATATGGAGGTAGTACTCGCGGACGGACGGATTATCCATACGGGGAGTATGGCGGCAAAGTCTTCGTCAGGCTATCATCTGAACGGGATCTTCGTTGGTTCAGAAGGAACGCTTGGCGTATTTACCGAACTCACGCTTAAACTATATGGCATTCCAGAAGCGTCTGTAACGGCACGAGCAAGCTTTCCTACAGTAACAGATGCTGTGGAAGCCGCATGCGCGGTTATGGCAGCCGCGATTCCGGTAGCTCGTATGGAGCTAGTAGATGGCAGGTCTATTCAGCAAGTGAATAGATATAAAGGAACAGGCTATCCCGAGCTTTCTACGCTGTTTTTTGAATTTCACGGCAATGAAGCAGGGCTTGCGCATGACCTTGCCTTTGCGCAGGAAATTGTCGGGGAGCACGGTTGCAGTGATTTCATATCCGAGACGGATTCACTCCGTCAGGCCGCGCTCTGGGAAGCGCGTCATCATCTTGCGTATGCGTTCCTTCACGGCTATCCCGGTAAAAAAGCGATGTCTACGGATGTTTGTCTCCCTCTATCCGAACTGGCAGGAGCTATCGGGCATGCGAGAGAGTTAATCGAGCAAAGCGGGATGGTCGGCGGTATTGTCGGTCATATAGGCGATGGAAATTTTCATTCTCTTCTTATGGTTCAACCGGATAGTTCGGCTGATATCGAACAAGCGGAAGCGATAAACGCACAGATTGTAAGCTATGCGTTAAGCCGGGGCGGTACGTGTACAGGGGAGCATGGGGTCGGCCTTGGCAAAGCGAAATATCAGCGTACGGAGCATGGCGCTGCATTGGATGTAATGTATGCAATGAAACAGATGCTCGATCCGAATAATATTTTGAATCCGGGTAAGATTTTTATCTTTTAATGCGTTGCAGCAATAGTGTATAATGAATTATCAGAAAAAAATAAAAAAATGGGGGGGTTTTATGAAACGCAAGACACGCATCACGAGTGTCTGTTTCCTGCTTCTATGCCTGCTGCTAGCCGCCTGTGGCAATACGCAGACGTCATCGGAACAAAAGCAGGAAGCAGGCGGAGAACAAAAAGCAGGACAAGCTAAAGAAAAAGTAAAAATAGGGATTACTCAACTTATTGAACATCCGTCCCTTGACGCTTCTCGTGAAGGGTTTATTAAAGCTTTGAAAGAGAATGGGTATGCTGATGCGGATATTGAATATCAATCCGCGCAAGGCGATCAGAGCACTGTCGCTTCCATTGCACAGAAATTTGTCGCTGATAAGAAAGACGCTGTTCTAGCGATTTCTACTCCGAGTGCGCAGGCGATGGTACAGGCGACGAAGAATACAGACATCCCGGTCTTCTTTACGGCCATTACTGATCCGATTAGCGCCAAGCTAGTGGATAACCTGGAGAAGCCAGGCAAGAATATTACCGGTTATTCTGATACGCATCCAGAAACGATTAATAAACTGGTTGCGCTGATTAAGGAATTGAAGCAGGATACAAAAAATGTAGGGATTATTTATAATTCAGGGGAAGCCAATTCTGTCGTAAACGTTGAGAATGCTAAAAAGGCACTTGCAGCGAATGGCATGAAAGCGGTAGAAGTCAATGTCAGCAACACGACGGAAGTAAAGCAAGCGGCTGAATCGCTGGTTGGCAAAGCGGACGTCATCTATGTACCGAAAGACAATACGGCAGTGGCAGCACTTAAAACTGTGGTGCAGGTAGCCGAGAAAAATAAAATTCCATTATTTGTGGGCGAGATGGACTCTGTACGTAATGGCGGATTTGCCGGATTCGGAGCCGATTACCAGGACCTTGGCTACCAAACAGGGCTTATGGCTGTAAAAGTACTGAATGGCGAAACAAAAGTAGGCGATTTACCGGTCGGATTCCCGAAAGAACTGCACCTTGGTGTTAACAAAGAAGCCGCCGCCAATGAAGGCATTGATTTTGAGAAAAGTAAGCCTATTATCGAGAAATACAATCCGATCTATTTTGAGAAAACCGAGAAGAAATAAGAAAAAGCAAAAAAGAAGACAGGAGCTGAACAAGCTCGGTCTTCTTTTTGTTTTCAAAAATTAATTTTGAATGTAAGGAAACCGGCTTTGCGCAGGGACTCGTAAATAATAACGAGTGCAGGGCCAAGGATGAGCCCAATAAACCCGAGTAACTGAAAGCCGATGTAGAGGCTGATTAAAGCAGCCAGAGCGCTAATGCCAAGACTTGAACCCAGTACTTTTGGCTCGATAATGCGACGGATAACCGTAATAACGATAAACAAGATAATCAAGCCTACCGCAAGATGCGAATTACCTGTCGCAAAGCTGTATATAGCCCATGGTACAAGAAATGAACCGGTGCCAAGAATCGGTAGAATATCAACAATAACAATGAGCAAAGAGAGTAGCAGGGCATATTTGACGCCCAGAATAAGTAATCCGGTGAGTGCCAATACATACGTAAGCAGGCTTAAAATTACCTGTGCACGTAAGAAGCCGACTGTGGCACGGAATAACTGAGTCATAACCAGCTCCACCTTTTCCCGGGCGGAATCGGTGAATAAATTCAGAAAATTACGGTGTAGGCGCGGCAAATCCAGGCTTATTAAGAACAATGCCACCATGTAGATAATAGCTACGATGAGGAACCCGGGAATTGTAGCTACACCTCCTAGCACAACCTTAGTGATGGCAGTTGCTGAATTGGTCGCCGAATTCTTGAGTGCTTCCATAATGTCCTGTATCGTTGTGTCAGTGTTAAATGGCAGGGTAACGGCATATGTTTCCCATTTCCACATATAATGTTCCAGGAATCCCATTACTTTTGAAGAAAAGGCGGGAAGCTTTTCCGCCACCTCTACGCTCTGTAAGATAAGTACCGAACCGAGCCGGTATCCGCCGAGACCGAATACGGCAAAAAACATGATGAACGTTAGCGTGACAGCCACCAGTCGATTCACATTCACCGTGCGCATTAGCAACTTGACAATCGGCTCAAGGAAAATCGCGGTTAATAGCGCCAGAATGAACGGAATTGCATACGGAATAATGAATATCGCAAGAGCCAGAACAACGAGCCATAAAAGAGTTTTGCGAACAGTCGCCATGTTTTCTACTCCACTTCATTTAGTTTCTCCGGTTTCCAGTCTCTGACTCCATTATCCTCGATTATACCGAGGACGACGTCCGTAATATCCGGATCTTCCATTAGCTTATCCTGTAGACGGAATTTAATATCGTCTGCATCTGCCAAAGCAAGTCCGGGACGCAGCTCCACATAGCTCTCCACATGATAGAATCGACCCTCTTGCACGATGCGCAACCGATTGATGTCCGTTACACATTTATCGCTAAGAAGCATAGTAGCTACCTTCTCCTCTACAGAACGAGGAGCTGCTACACCGATCAGTCCAACCATGTTATCGTAACCGACACGGAACGCTACACCAATCATTAGGAAACCAATAATAATTGTAGCAATTCCATCCAATTCTTTAAAGGTAGTAAAGTGACTTACGGCCACGGCGAGCAGAGCAAGGCATGCTCCGCATGTAGCCACCAAATCTTCATAAAAGACGAGTCGGGTCGGGGGAGCGGCCCGCTTGACGTTCTTAAATGAAGAAGAAATAATTCCGAATCCTGTTGCGCCGGAACGTGACTCTTTTGCGATTTCTTTCATGGCCTTAATAAGTACGTAGCCATCTGTGGCTACTGCCAGAAGTAAAATCAACAGGTTGAGCGAAAAATGCGTCGCCTGGGCCGGATGATGAAACAAGTGCCATCCTTCCCGGATAGTCTCATATGCCATAATTGTAACGACAATGACAGCTATCATACAGAAAATGTTGATGACCCGGCCAAAGCCGGTAGGAAAACGGCGTGTAGGCGTGCGTTCGGCGAGCACGCTACCTGTAAAGACAAAAGCCTGGTTTACTGCATCTGCAATGGAATGCATGGTCGTGGCGAACATAGCGCCACTACCGCTGTATGCTGCAGCTAATCCTTTTACAATAGCCAGTGCCGTATTCCCCATTGCAGCCGACGCTGATGTCATGTTTCCTTTTTTAATCAACTTCCAAGTCGTACCCACCAAGAGACCTCCTTCCGTCATTTGTTTTCGTTCTTATAATTTTTACCCACAAAAAGAGGTTTAACGAACAAAATAAGAAATCCGTCCTACGGTCGCTGTATGCTGCAATGGACCGCAAGACGGATTTGCTACAAAGTTTATTTTTTAACCCATTCGCCGTCTTTGTTTTTTCCATATTTTTGTTTCACAGCGCTCCATGCCACTTTATAAGCGGTTTCTTCTTTATCGTATTCTTCGGTGGCAGAATTAAACGCCTCTTTGAAAATTTCCTGCGCGTGAACTGGAAGATTGTCTTTCACACTGTCAGGCAATTCGCTTGTAGAACGATAGGGCATATGACCACATCCTTTCTGTACAAGAAATGTACCCGTTTTGGTTACGTTAAAAACAGCGGAGGGCAAAACTGTGGAATGCTGTTATAATTGATATGGGCGGTTTACTTTTACATGAGGTGTAGATACATGAAGTCACAAGCAAATGCAAGTATGCAGGAATTTCTTGCACGGGCGGAACGCATGGGCATCAAAGTTCAAATCTGTTCAGATAATTTGAATACGTTGTTCAGCGAACCGGAACGCCGCGGGTCGAAGAAATCAAGACCACGTGCTGTTAAGTTATTTACGCATAATGATACAGATGGAGTAAGTTGCGGAATTCTGGGGAAACTGGCGTTTGGCGACGATATTCAAGTCGATTACTCGAATTATGATGATATTAACGACAAGGTCAGTAAGCTTTTGTCATTCCATTTGGATAAGTATGATCAAGTGTTTATTACCGATATCTCGGTAAATGAGGAGCTTGCAGCTCGGATTGAAGGATTGGATTCATACGACAAGAAGAAGTTCCTGCTTCTCGATCACCATCAGACTGCAGATTGGCTTAATCGTTATAAATGGGCGCGGGTAAAGGTAGAATCTGAAGGTGTGAAGGCGAGCGGTACAACATTGTTCTATGACTATCTGGTGCAAGCCGGATTTCTTCTGCCAGATGAAGCGCTGGTCCGCTACGTAGAGCTGGTACGGCAGTATGATACTTGGGATTGGAAAGAGAACGGAAATCAACATGCGAAGCAGCTTAATGACCTGTTTTATATTTTAGGACGGGATAGATTCGTTCAACGTTTTACCGGCAACTCTTCACCGGATTTTACAGACACAGAGACCATGCTGTTGGCAATCGAACAGGAAAAAATCGAAAAATACATAAAAGGAAAATCTAAAGATATTTATGTACAACATGTCCATGGTTATAAAGCGGGCGTCGTCTTTGCAGAGCAGTACATTTCCGAGTTGGGCAACGCGCTGGCGGAATTGAATCCTGAGCTGGATTTTATCGCGATCGTTAATATGTCGCGTGTAATCAGTTACCGCACGATTAAAGAAGAAGTGAACCTGGGAGATGTTGCGGCTATATTCGGCGGGGGCGGGCATGCGAAGGCAGCCGGGAGTCCGGTGCCGAAAGAAATACGGGAGGCCGTCACCAACCTATTATTCGCCGTTCCTATCGCATAAAAGAAGCGCGGAACCCCCTTAATTGGGAGCTTCGCGCTTCTTTTGCATTGCATCCGGTTTGGTGGCCCAGCGGGTAAACGTGTCACGTGAGCTCTCTCCTTGCAGTTGGATTTCTGCTTTCGGCTGTGTCAGTTTGATAAGGTATAAGTATTGACTGACAACAATGTTCTTTACTAAAAAGTAGCTTGAAACAGAAAACATCGTTCAAAACTTCGAACGGTGTTACAAAAATAACATTGACTAACGCAAGCACGAAACAGATTTTCAAGCATTTGTGTGACAAAAAAGTTCTTTACTGTGTCACATAACTAATATTTCCTGATGTTAAAATATATTATCACTTCGAAGTTACAAGGATTATTTCGATAGATTAAGCTAAACGTCCTTTACTGCTTCCGATGCCTGCTCTTTCAGCACATTAGCATAAAAATTTCTTTTATCCTTAGCAACGGCCTTCACAACTTCCAACTGCTTCATTTGTTGTTCCAACTGCCCTATATGCTGCTCCAGAATTTTAATCCGTTTCCGTAATGTATCAGTAATATCTATATCCTTTTCATTTTGAACCAGTAGACATCCGTCTTCTACAAACGTTGCAATATCTTCCAGCTTCATCCCTGTATGCTTTAACCCATATATAAATCGGATAAATCGAAGGTCCTGATCGTCATATCGCCTCTTTCCATCCTGACGTTGAGGATTTGGAAGAAGACCTATTTTTTCGTAATATCTAAGCGTAAATGCCGAAATACCTGTTAATTTGGATACTTCACCGATTGAATACATGGGGCTTGCACCTCTCCTTTCATTAACTGATTAAAACAATCTTCCCGACAGCTAAAGACTTCTCAAGCAATTCCTGTGCATATGCCGCTTCCTGCAGCGGAATTCGATGGGAAATTAAAGGATTTAATTTCCCTTCCTCTAACAGTGAGAAGAGGTGTCGTACATCCTCCCGAAACCAATCCAGCTTCTCCTTTTTTAAAGCGGTTATGCTATATAGATGGATGGGATTACCTCTTTCCGTAGTATTCTTTCTCTCCAAACTCTTCCAGCCGTTCAACCAATCATCTGGCTGTCCTTTCTCAAGAATTGAAGTATAGCCATAGCCTATGAATCGGCCGTTCTTGCTTAAGGTTTGAAACGAACGTTCCCAGTTTTGTCCTCCAATTGGGTCAAACACAGCATCCATGCCCTCAGGCGCCTGTTGATGCAAAACATAAACAAAATCTTCATTCCGATAATCGATCGGTGTTGCGCCATGTTGAGAAACGATTTGGTGTTTGGTCGAAGAAGCTGTGCCAAACATTTTCAATTTCGCAAGTCTTCCAAGCTCAAGCAGTGCGGTACCAACGCCTCCGCTTGCACCATGAATAAGAATACTTTCTCCCTCAGAAACCCTCGCAATGCGATGAAGCATTTGATAAGCAGTTACATAATTTAGGATAATAGCAACCGACAAAGCGGCATCTATATGAGCGGGAACGGTGACCAACTCGTCAATCTTCGCATACACATACGCTGCATAGCCACCAGTGCCATTAAAAAAGACAGCGACTCTTTCCCCTGTTGAAAATTGTTGCACATCTTCCCCTAACTGGTCAACAATTCCGACAATATCGTACCCCGGTGTAAAAGGAGGTGTTGGTGACAAAGGATAAACACCCTCTCGTCTCATGATATCTGCAAGGGCGACTCCCGCACTTTCGACTTTAACACGAATCTCTCCTTTTCGGGGCGCACGCAGGGGCTCCTTTATCACATCAATGACTTCTGATCCTCCGTATTTGTTTACAATCACACGTGTGTTTAACATCTGCATCTCTCCTCTAGTGGGGATTAAAAGATGCCTGTATTGTACTTGTTAGAGTAAACTCGAAGTCAAGCATATGAAATAAAAAACTTTCTGCCACTTATGATACGCTTCATCATATCTTTAGTAGACTATCCGCTCATTAGCTTAGGATAGACGAAAAAGAAAAACATTTATAACAATGAGTTAAGAACATTTTTGTCACTTAACAATAAGCCTTCTGTCCCTTACATCTGTGTAAACTCCGCTTCAATGGGCACAGGATCGCATTGCTGAATTACGCCAGTTGCAGGAGCAATATCCGTTCGTCGTACTTACGGTTTTTTTCGGTGGCAAGCTGAGAAGTGAGGAGTATGCGAAGAAGCAGGGATTCATCCATTTTCATAAAGGTAAAGGGTTTGACGTTTGGTAAAGGCTGGGGAGGGAGACCCCTCTTGGATGAACAATCAAAGAGGGGTTTTTTGTCTGGACGGAAGAGCGGGAAAGAGCCCTAGCTCTTCCATCGTATGCATCCAGTTTTGAATAGAAGGCCGCTGCAGATTCTCTTTCTGGACCATAATATACGCCGCTCGCTTTGGAGGAATCAGATCGCCTGAAAGGCAAATTTCCTTGAGGTAACCTTCCCTTAATTCTTCTTCTACTGCTGACTTGATGATAAAGCCCATGCCGATGTTTTTTTGCATGAGGGCCAGAAACAACGAGACGTTATCAATGCGCAGGTGTGGCACATATTCGGGTGGAAGCATTCCGCATATCCATTCATAGAAAGGGCTGCCCCAATCGAGATACAAAAGAGGAAGGCGAGCCAGAATTTCTGGCGACACTACACCGTACTGTGCCGCTTCGTGTTCGGGATGAGCGACAAGAACGATTTCTTCTTCATAGAAGGGAATAATCTCAAAGCCGGGAATGGATTGAGGAAGATAGACGAAACCAAGCTGAACTACGCCATCAATCAGATGATGTACTACATCCCACGAATGACCTGTTTTTGTTTTTAAGGAGACGGATGGATAGCGGGCAAAAAAGGTCTCCAATACAGGGCACAGCACGTATTTCCAGAGGGAATCGGTTGCGCCGATGGATAGCTGGTCTTCATACGTTTTAAGAGAACGGATTTTTGTTAGGCTTTCTTCGCTTAGAAGCAGTAGTCGTTCCGCATACGGCAGAAAAGCATAACCCGCTTCTGTCAGCTCTACCCGGCGTCTGTCACGCATAAATAACGGTTTGCCTATCTCTGTCTCTAATCCTTGAATGCGTGACGAAACGGTCGATTGCACGAGGTGCAGCGCATCGGCTGTCTTGGAAAAACTTTTGTTGCGTGCCAGCACCACAAAGGTACGCAATTGTTCAAAGTCCATACTGGTTCTCCTATCCTTATCGAAAAAGTAGATAACACCTATCAAAATCATTCGTTATACAAATAGAAATCCCTGCTTTATTGTATAGAACAGGAGGGCGAGAGCATGATTCGATATGTATGGCAAGTATCCCCATTGGGTGTACGAGTGCTGTTTGTGAGTTCATTTCTGATGAACCTCGGTTTTTACGCGTTGATTCCGTACCTGACTTTATATTTAACCGGTAGCTTTGCCTGGTCGATGGCTATGGCGGGAGTATTGCTTGGAATTCGTCAATTTTCACAGCAGGGTTTCTCGTTCTTGGGAGGAGCGCTGGCAGACCGGATCGGCTGCAAGGAGGCGATGATATTCGGTGTGTTTGTGCGGGCAGCTGGCTTTCTGGCATTTGCATTCTGTACGGAAGTATGGCAATTTATCGTCGCTGCGATTCTTTCCGGGCTTGGAGGTGCGTTATTTGAACCGGCATTCCTAGCAGCGTTTGCCCGTCTAACACCAGAGAAGGGAAGGAAAGAAATATTTTCGTTTCGCAGTGTGGTGATAAATACCGGCATGGTAGTCTCGACGCTAGTAGGTAGCGTACTGGCCTCCATAGAATTCTTCTATCTGTCTGTTGTATCTGCTACATTATTTATGTTTGTAGCTGTGCTTATTTGGATAACGTTACCGAAGATTGAAGCAGAAAATAATGGTAAGAGTTGGTTGGGGGATGTGCGGGACATTATCAGTAACCGTCCGTTTGTCGCTTATACAATCATTCTCATTGGTTATTATTATTTATATATGCAGCTGTTTTTGACTATTCCGCGCCAAATGAAGGAGGTTACGGGGGATACGAGCGGGGTTGCCATTATTTATGCCACGATTTCACTTGCTATTATTTTTCTTCAGTTGAAAGTAACCCGCTGGCTCCGTGGCGTATCAGCCCAATTTATTATGATTGGAGCAGGTACACTTATGATGGGCCTTAGTTTGTTTTTGCTTGGATTTGTAACGACGATAGGAACGATCATAGCGGTGGGCTTGCTGTTTGCGTTGGGCAATATGGTAGCTGCGCCAGTGATGTATGATGTAGTTACGCTGTTTGCACCTCCGAATCGTTTGGGCTCATACTATGGCTTTAACAGCTTTTCGCTTGCCGTTGGCGGTTCACTCAGTACAAGTTTTGGAGGGTGGTTATACGATGTAGGACTGGCGAGCGGTTTTATGCTTTTGCCATGGTTGGTCTGTTTGTGTATCGGATTATTGGTATTCTTTAGCATGTATAAGCTTGAAGTCAGCCGCCAGCCACGATATGTACGAACGAAGGCGAATGAAGGATAAGAGACAACAAAGTAGATGTCGCTGTAAAGGAAGATAGCGACATCTACTTTTTTCCGATCATATCACTTGAAAAACTCGCGAGGCGTGTGTCAAACGTTGCTCTTTCTGTGTGGAGCGCATGGCGCGGCGGGCGAAAAAGACCGACAACTGTCTCCCTCATAGAGATACCCGGGTGTTTTGTCGGTCCGCCCGAAGTGTCAATCAGCGGCCGTTTGGCTTCTTTATGGAAAGAGGACGAGCGGCCACGACCGCGAGTTTTTCTTATTCTGGTACGCTTATTACTTTTACCTGCACATCTTTTCTTCCCCAATCTAGAGCTTCTTTTTTAGTAGAGAAAGCCAGATCGATAGCATTGCCTTTAATCGCTCCCCCTATGTCCTCGGCTCGGCATTCTCCGTAGCCTTCAACCCATAGGACAGTTCCGAGCGGGATGTAGTCTGGATCAACCGCGGCAACACCTGGTCTTACTTTCGTTCCGGACTTGGTTTTCCCAGGGCCTGTATAGCCGGAAGCATTCGCTGTAAAGACCATACCTTCACGAACTTTAGCCATTGCAGAACGGGCAGGCTTCTGTTGGCGATTGAGCGCTCGGTTGTTCGTACTCTTTTGCGTCTGAGCGACCAGGTTTGATGATTCGAATGTTTCCATCTCCACAGGCGTCAGGCCGAGTGGAACTAATTCTTTTGCTGAGACTTCTCCATTTGGGTAGAAGGAAGTTCGGTATGTAGGCAAGGTTGTTGGTGAGAATGTGTTCCCGTCTTTTTCTGGATGTTGAGGAGTTTCAGCAAGAGAATTAATCAAGTATACGAGAAGAAACAAACCAATAATCGGGCATCCTACTATTAATGTTCGTCTGTACTCCCTAAAAGCTTTTGCAGAGTGGAATAAAGAAGTATGCAGATTTTTTCGCATGAATACCTCCCTTAATCAAAAATAGGGTGATTGAATATAATGGGTTTATTTTACTACAAAGGAGGATTAAAGTCAGTGTTTATCTGAAAATTGATTCTGGTAACTATTTTATAAATAAATGGGTACATCCAATTTTGGCGCTTTTAGTAGCTTATCTACATACTATGTAGTACAGGCCATACGTATAAGGATGATAGATTATCGAGGAAAGGAGAGAAAAAGATGGCAAAAATTATCGTACTTGATCCAGGGCACGGAGGCCCCGATCCTGGAGCGATAGGTAACGATTTACGTGAAAAAGATGTTACACTCGCGATTGCGCAGCGGGCAGCCGGATTATTACGGTCGTTAGGGGCGGATGTACGACTTACACGAAATGATGACAGAGTGTTTAATGAAGACAAAGCTGCGGATTTGAATGCGCGCGCTGATTTTGCTAATAAGTTGCGTGCCGATTATTTTATTTCCATTCATATTAATGCTGGACGTGGGACGGGGTTCGAGAGTTATATCGCGCCTAGCGTAGCCAATCAGGAGGCTGCACGACGCCAGAATATTCTCCATGATGAAGTGGCTGGGGTCTTCCAGAGCACAGGTTTACCTGATAGGGGCAAGAAAACCGCAAACTTCGCTGTGCTACGTCGTACGAGCATGCCGGCTATCCTTCTGGAGTGCGGATTTATAGATCGGGCGGAAGATGCATCGAGGTTGAAAAACCTAGCATTTCTGGATAATGTAGCGCAGGCGATTGCGCGCGGCGCCGCGCGGGCGGTAGGGCTGGCAGGAACAAATCCTACACCAACTCCGGAACCGAATCCTGTGCCTAAGCCGCTCAGCAAATATTATAAAGATATTGTGCCCGGTATGGAGTGGGGAGTAGGCAGTGTTGATGCGTTATATGAGCGTGGTATTATGCGCGGCGACGGACAAGGAAACTTCCGCCCGACTGAAACGATGACAAGGTTGGAAGCGGCTGTAGCCATTAATAATGCAATCGAGTATATCTTGAAGCAAACCGGAAAATCGTAGGAGGGTTTTCGCGCTTGTTTGTGCAGCAGAATATTTGTTAGTATAATAAACACGAAAGCAACCTTCTATTGCTATTCAATTCATAAATTAAGGAAGCTGATATAGATGAACAAATCGCCTGAGAATACAAGGGTGGTAGTCGGAATGTCTGGAGGTGTGGACTCCTCCGTTGCTGCCCTGCTGCTCAAACAGCAAGGATACGATGTAATCGGGATTTTTATGAAAAATTGGGATGATACAGATGAGTTTGGTCATTGTACGGCGGAAGAAGATTATGAAGACGTGCGCCGTGTTTGTGGACAAATCGGTATCCCTTACTATACAGTTAATTTCGAGAAGGAGTATTGGGATCGGGTATTCACCTATTTCCTGGATGAATACAAAAAGGGCCGCACACCGAATCCTGATGTGATGTGCAATAAAGAAATCAAATTCAAAGCATTTTTGGAACGCGCATTGGATTTGGGAGCAGACTATTTAGCGACAGGTCATTACGCGCGAGTCGACTTTCATGACGGAGAATACCGGCTGCTGCGCGGGGTAGATCCGAAAAAAGATCAAACATACTTTTTGAATCAGCTTGGACAGGCCCAATTGTCAAGAACGATGTTCCCACTCGGTCATTTGCCTAAGACAGAAGTGAGGGAAATTGCCCTTAAAGCAGGATTGGCAACGGCCAAGAAGAAAGACAGTACGGGTATTTGCTTTATCGGGGAGCGGAATTTTAAGGAATTCCTCAGCTCGTATCTGCCTGCTAATCCGGGAGATATCCGTACCGTAGACGGCGAGCTGAAGGGCCGTCATGATGGATTGATGTATTATACGCTTGGACAGCGTCAAGGATTGGGCATTGGAGGCGGTATGGGAACAGGTGAGCCATGGTTTGTTGTCGATAAGGATGTTAAACAAAATATCCTTTATGTGGCACAGGGTGGCGACCATGAACGGTTATACAGCGACCGCTTGGAAGCGACGGATGTTCATTGGGTAAGTGACAAGGAGATGCCGGATACGTTCCGCTGCATGGCCAAGTTTCGCTATCGTCAGCCGGATCAAGGCGTGACAGTTCAAATGAAGCCAGGCAACTGTTGTGAAGTTGTATTCGATGAACCGCAACGTGCTATTACACCAGGACAGGCGGTTGTATTCTACAAAGATGAGGTCTGTCTGGGCGGCGCAACGATCGATAAAGCGATAAAAAACAGCGAAGTAAAAACAAATGTATAAATAATAAGAAAGGGAGCGGGATGATTCCGCTCCCTTTCTTTATTTTATCTTTTCGGAAGAAACAGGTGCATTTTTGTCGGTAATGAGCTTGCGCAATATGAGTTGAAG
>RCUE01000142.1_pt1 | contig 27061 bp, 24 predicted proteins | sample 2166111 | NCBI WGS metagenome assembly RCUE01 (sample SAMN09930795, study PRJNA488358) | compost metagenome | feature: garden; material: soil; isolation source: compost soil in phenylacetonitrile-enriched culture | place: Germany: Experimental Botanical Garden Goettingen | collected 2016-01-27 | reverse complement strand
CTGATAGATTAAGTCCTCCTCGGGTGATCGGGGCATCGAATTTTTCCGGCAAGTTAGAAATAAATTCATCCGCTTGCGCGATTGCTGCGGCTTGAGCGACTTCCTCGTCGGTGGCGTGTTCATGTCCCCAACGGATATTATCCGCTATCGTCCCAGTGAACAGCAGCGCCTTCTGAGGAACAATACCGATTTTCTGCCGCAATTGCTCAAGCTTATACTGCCGAACGTCGATGCCGTCAACCTGCACACGACCCTCTACCGCATCATAGAAACGGGGAATGAGATTCACAAAAGTGGATTTCCCCGAACCTGTCCCTCCGATGATGCCGACCGTCTCACCGGGATAGATGTTTACGACTACATCACTAAGTGCCAGTTGTCCTGTCTTATTGTATCCAAAGGAAACATGATCAAAAGAGATGGCTGGTACAGCGCCATGCCCACTTGTTCCCTCCCTGTCTATAGATGTAGAAGTAGCAGCAGTGTCGGAAATCGAAGCTTGCGTGTCTAGGACCTCCTGAATCCGCGCTGCTGAAGTGGCAGCCTTGGTGAACAAAATAATTAAATTGGTCACCACAATCAGAGCTAATAAAATTTGCGTAATGTAATTAATAAAGGCAATAATCTCCCCTTGTGTAAGTGATCCATATTGGATATGGATGCCGCCGATCCACAGGATTGCAATAATAGCTCCGTTTACCACCAGCAAGGTGGCAGGGCTTAGCAAAGCAGAAATACGTCCGACACGAATAGCGGTCTGAGTCAGGTCATCCGAAGCGGCCTTGAATTTAACTCGCTCAGCGCCTCTTTTGGCAAATGCGCGTATGACCCGTACGCCTGTAAGATTTTCGCTAAGTACCAGAGCGATTTTATCGAGTTTTTTCTGGTATAGCCGGTACAGGGGAGAAGCCTTCGTAATGACTACATACAGAATCAAAGCCAGAATCGGTGTAGCCGCCAACAGCACCAAAGCAAGGCGGAAGTCCAGAATCATGGACATGATAATAGCCCCGATACAAATAAAAGGAGCACGAATGACCAGACGAATCAGCATCGCTACAGCCGTTTGGAGTTGATTGACATCATTCGTAATCCGGTTGATGAGCGAGGGCGTACCGAACTTATCGAGATCAGCATAAGAAAACGATGAAATATGTTTAAACATCGTATTGCGCAGCGTAGTCCCGAATCCTTGGGAGGCACGGGCTGCGTAAAACTGACACACTAATGAACTGCCAAAGCCCAGTATAGTCATGAGTAACATCAAAAGACCCATCTGCCAAACATAATGGGTGTCTCCTTTACCTACACCATGATTGATCATTAAGGCAACCATAGTGGGCAGCAATAGTTCCAAGATGGCCTCAATCAGTTTAAATAGAGGCCCAAGAATCGTTTCCTTTTTATAGGGTTTCAAAAAAACAGCAAATTTCAGCAAATAAACCATCACCTAACCTAAATAATGTATATAGCCTCATGCCGCAATAGCATATCTGAATTTGATTATGTCATATCCCCAACCATATGAATAATATTTAATATATATTAGAGGTATAGGTTTTACATATATCAGTACCGGAGGGCCATAATGATGGAATTGAGACATCTCAAGTATTTTTTGGCGATCGCAGAGGCCGGACAGATTACAGCGGCAGCCAAAAAGCTGCAAATCGCACAGCCTCCCTTAAGTCAGCAGCTCATGCAACTGGAGGAAGAGCTTGGTGTAAAGCTCGTGCATCGAGGCTCACGAAGCATCCAGTTGACGGAGGCCGGCATCATTTTACAGAATAGGGCCAAGCAGATTCTGGAGCTGACAGATGCCACAACGAGAGAAATTAACGATTTTGCCTTGGGGATGAAGGGTACGCTTACCATTGGAACGGTCTCCTCTTCCGGCGCAGCCCTAATGAAAGACAGGCTTTCCGAATTTCATAAAACCTATGCGGGTGTAAAATTTGAAATTCATGAGGGAAATACCTTTAGGATTCTCGATCTTTTGAACAAAGGAATTGTCGAGGTCGGTATCGTCAGAACCCCTTTTAATACCACTGATTTAGGGTGCAGATATGCGTCCTCCGAACCGATGATCGCAGTGATGACAGAAGAACATGACTGGAACCCCGAACAGAAGACCATCCCGTTGTCTGGCTTGAAAAACAGGCCGCTCATCGTATATCGCCGCTTTGAACAATTGATCCACGATACCTGTATAAAGCATGGCTTTGAGCCAAATTTCTTTTGCAAAAACGATGATGCTCGCACCACGCTTCATTGGGCTAATGAAGGGCTGGGGATCGGTATGATTTCGCGGTCTGCGTTGTCACTCGGAAGCAATAACCAGTTAATCGTTAAGGAAATTATGTGTGAAGAATTGCATACACGTGTGGCGGCTGTCTGGATGAAGGATAAATACATGTCTTCTCTAGCCTCTCGATTCATTGAAAGTTTTAGCCAAGCATCTGATGGAGCTGACTTAAGGTAGCTAAATTTTTTGGATGAAAGCATCTTTTTGTAAAAACTCATTTGAATTGCAATCGGGAACTGGATATAGTAGTACAGTAGGATAGCAATAGAATGGAGTTTGAATACATGCCACATAATGCAAAGGTCCGAATCCGTCTTCATAGTCATCATGACGGAGAAGATGTGGTACAGGAACTTCCCGGAGAAGCGATTGTGCGTGGGAAGCATCTATATATAAGGTACGATGAGCCGCAAGAAAGTCCTGAGGGCGGTACGACACGGAACACAGTCAAGATCGGACCGGATGAGCTAAAGCTGATTCGTCACGGTGAGGTACAATCAGAGCAGTCGTTTGCGCTGGGACGCAGGTTGCCTGGATTTTACCGCTCGCCTTATTTAAACCTGAACATGTCTGCGCATACGCAGAAGCTTGATATTCGGATGGATGGATTCAGCGGACATGTGAGCTGGACCTATGATCTGTACGTATTTGAGGATTTCTCGGGGCATTTTGCCATCAGTTTGCATATACAGGAGGAGCAATAATCATGACAAGCAATCCACTGGAACTTATTAATCAAAAGGTGACTTTAGCAATCGAGGCGGCGGTGCTGGCTGCCGGAATCGTGAGCCGCGAAGAGCTGCCGACCATTACGCTGGAGGTGCCCAAGGACAAGTCACACGGTGATTTGGCTACCAACGTTGCGATGCAGCTCACCCGCATTGCGAAGAAGAACCCACGGCAAATCGCTGAAGACTTAATCGCGAATATGGATTTAGCTTCCGCTTCTATTGAAAGTGCGGAAATCGCTGGACCGGGTTTTATTAACTTCCGCCTGAACAAGAGCTACCTGTACGCAGTCATTGGACAAGTGCAGGAGCAGGGGGCAGATTACGGGCGTATACAGGAAGGTGCAGGCAAAAAGGTACAAATCGAGTTTGTCAGCGCCAATCCGACAGGTAGCCTTCACTTAGGTCATGCACGTGGTGCAGCCGTAGGGGATGCTCTTTGCAACGTGCTTGATTTTGCCGGATACAAAGTAACTCGTGAATACTACATTAATGATGCGGGCAACCAGATTTACAACATGAGCCGCTCTATTGAAGCGCGTTATTTGCAGGAGCTGGGACAGCCTGCGGAGATGCCGGAGGATGGTTACCATGGTGAGGATATCATCGGGTTTGCCAAGGAACTGGTGGCCGAAAAGGGCGATTCTCTGTTGTCCATGGAACCGGGAGATCGTGCTGCTTATTTCCGTGACTACGGTCTGGAAAAGGAACTAAACAAGATTAAGCGTGATCTGGAGCTGTTCCGTGTACCTTTTGACTCCTGGTTCAGCGAAACGTCGCTGTATGAAAATGGTGAAGTGCTTAAAGCGCTGAATGAGCTGCGTGACCGTGAAGAGATTTACGAGAAGGACGGAGCTACATGGCTGAATACGACCAAGTACGGCGACGATAAAGACCGTGTCTTGATCAAAAATGACGGTACATATACGTACCTGACCCCGGATATCGCTTACCATCGCGATAAATATGCTCGTGGGTATGACACGATCATCAACATTTGGGGAGCGGATCACCATGGCTATATTCCACGGATGAAGGCAGCAATGGAAGCACTGGGTAATGACCCGGATAAGCTTAAAGTGTTGATTGCCCAAATGGTCAGCTTGTTCCAAAATGGGGAAAAAGTAAAAATGTCCAAACGTACTGGCAAGGCCGTGACGATGGAAGATCTGATGGAAGAAGTGGGTGTAGACGCGATCCGTTACTTCTTCACTATGCGCAGCATGGATTCGCACCTGGATTTTGACATGGATTTGGCGATTTCCACTTCCAATGAGAATCCAGTATTCTACGTACAATATGCGCACGCACGTGCATGCAGCGTATATCGTCAAGCTGAAGAGCAGGGGATTGCTGTGCTGCCGTTGGCGGAAGTTGACTTGTCCAAGCTGACGGCTGAGCATGAATACGATTTGCTCCGCAAAATCGGCGAGCTGCCGGAGGAAGTATCGGTGGCGGCTGCAAACTTTGCGCCACACCGTATGATTCGCTATGTCTATGAGCTGGCTTCATTGTTCCACAGCTACTATAAGGCAGAGCGCGTCATCACAGAGGATGCCGCTCAAACGCAGGCACGCTTGGCGTTGTTTGGTGCGGTGCGCACGACCATTGCCAACGTACTGAAGCTGGTGGGCGTGTCTGCACCGGAACGTATGTAAGCAAGCAACTTTAACATCATGACCTTGTAGTCATATAAATAATAATAAAAGGAACCGAGGCGCCACTCTCAACAGGTTGGCGCCTCGGTTCCTTTTTATGTTGGATTAGCTTAGTAGCGTTCCAGTACCAAATTCGTTTTCAGGGAATCGGCGGGAACCAGCCATCCTTTGGATTGCAACAGGTTCATCAGCTTGGTGCGGTTGCTGGCGGCAACACTGTAATCCGAGGTTTTGAAGGAGATTTCGATAATATTTTCTGTACCTGATCCGTTTGCGCTGCGAATAGGCCATATTTCAACGTCGGTATCCAGTCCCTGAAAGCTACCTTCATATTTACTAACCTGTACAGGACCGCGTACTCTGGAGTTTGCCAAGGTTTGTTTGCCCCAGTTGCTGGATTTCCAGTTTTGTAGCTTGCCCGGAAGATTATCCTGTAGTTGCTTTAATGCTTGATCTGGGGAAGGCAGAGCCAATCCTTTGGAGGCGTTTGTTTTTTTATCATTGGAAAAACTTAGTGTTTGCTTGCTGTATCCCCAATCCACCTCAGCCTCATAATTATCATCAGATGCGCTGAACCCTTCTTTATTCGCTTGGGTGAGCGCCGCGTCGATATTTCCATTTGTGACCGTATAGCGCTTTTTGTAGGTTAATTCATATTTTTTTTGTCCTCTTTTTTGCGAAACCTCACGTTCCAGCCCTCGTCATTTAATTGCAATGAATTTGTATCAAAATACTCGACGCTCAATCGTTGTGCATCGTCGCTAATTTGAAACTCGTTCACGATGCCACTTTTTAATGAGCCATCCGCATTGAGCACCTGAGCCGTATCCAGTAGTAGCTTCACCTCATAGCTTGGTGTGGCATTGGCGGCAGCTTGTACCGGTTCTGCTCCTTTCCATCCTGTTACGAGCAGTACTGCACTCAGAGCTACTACCGACATCAATTGGGTGATACGAAGGCCTGTTTTCATTTCATCCTCTCCTGTTCGTCCGAATAGGTTACACGCTACACTTTACGGGTGTATTGTCAGTCGTATGTCAAAGCAAGAGGGTACTCCGGTAAAAAAAAGACATAATTTCTATATGACAGGTAAGATTTAATCTTGGTTCCATGATAAATATTCGGTGAATCTGTGAATGAGCGCCGAGCGATGGCGGTCTTTGTTGCTGACCATATAAATATACCGCTCAACAGACTGCCCCGGAATAGGTCTTACAACCAGTAAGCCCCGCTCAACCTCTGACTGAACGGCAATGCGAGAGACAAAGGAGATGTGTTCTCCCAGCATAACCGCCTGTTTGATGGCTTCCAGTGAATCCAACTCCAGATAGGAGGGAAGTCGCCGACTCCCACGCTCCAGCCATTTGTCGGTCACGTGGCGTGTGCTGGAATCCTTGCCATGTAATACGAAGGAGGAAGAAGCGATAAGCTCGGGTGTCAAATCGGTTTCGTTGGCGAGCGGATGAGTGGGTGAGCAGATGAGCATCAGTTCATCTTCGCCCAAGGATTCTGAGAGTAGCGTTGGGGATTGAAACGGCTCTGCCGAAATGATGCCAAGATCAATTTCGTGACGAGCGAGCATGTCCTTGATCACGGGCGCAGTTTTCACAGACAAGGCGATGTGAATGCCCGGATGCTCACGGGCAAAGCGGTGCAACACAGCAGGAAGCAAGTAGGTAGCGGGTACATAGCTTGCGCCAATACGTATGCTTCCCCGCTGGAGCGTATCGAACTCGCGGACGACTCGCTCAGCTTCGGCAGCCAGTGCATTAATTTTGCTGGCATAGTGCAGTAGCGCATTTCCAGCATCCGTCAGGATGATTTTGCCCATGCGTGTGTCAAACAGCTTTACGCCGAATTCACGCTCCAGATTTTTCATATGAAAAGTAACAGTGGGTTGCTTTAGGCCAAGAAGCTCGGCGACCGTGGTAATTTTATGGTGCTTATTCAGCAGTTCTACAATATGTAACTTTAGAAGACTTAAATTCACTTAGAATGCCTCGCTTTCAGGTTAATCGAACAATCATGCCTATTTGTATGGGTAGCAGCATCAATCCCCTCTATATAGATTAAATCTATGAGTGTTAACACAATTCATTGAAATAATTAATTTTGTTTTAACTTTCCAATAACACAGGTTGCGAATTCAAGTTTTACACTGGGGTCAGTCAGAAGAACAGGCAGGTAATGCGATGAATCAGGATCTGTATATTCACGGATTAAGTAAGACCTTCAGCCAAATAACAGCGCTGCATGAGACGAATCTGGTCGTACGCCGGGGCAAATTCACAACACTGCTCGGACCGTCCGGCTGTGGGAAAACAACGCTCTTGCGCTTGATTGCTGGTCTGGAGACACCGGATACCGGCACAATCACGATGGGAGAGGAAATTCTTTTTTCGACTGAACGCAAAAAGGATATTCCCGCCCATCTCCGCCACTTTGGTATGGTCTTTCAGGATTTCGCTCTGTGGCCGCATATGACGGTGTTTGAAAATGTGGCCTTCGGCCTGCGTGCGGGCAAGCGGGGGAAAGGGTTTGCCAGCGCCCGAGACAAGGAACTGCGGACAGTGGTGCTGGAGGCGCTCGACATGGTCAGATTGTCAGGGATGGAGGATCGGTATCCTCATCAGCTGTCCGGTGGTCAGCAGCAGCGGGTTGCCTTCGCAAGAGCGGTTGCTATCCGGCCTCGACTGGTGTTGTTCGACGAGCCTCTCAGTGCGCTGGATGCGGTGCTACGGGAGGAGATGCGCATTGAGATGTTGTCGCTTGTGCGCGATCTGGGGCTGACCGCCCTATATGTCACCCATGATCAGATCGAGGCCATGTCCATGTCTGATGAAGTGGTTGTTATGAAAAGTGGACATATTTTGCAGACCGGAACACCAGAGGTGATCTACGGTTGCCCAGCTCATCCAGAGGTGGCGAGGTTTATCGGCAAATCCAACTGGCTGGAGTTGGAACGGACACTATTTCGTCCTGAACATGTCCGTTGGGAACAGGAGCAAGCGGATCAGCACGCTTTTACAGTAGAGATCCTGCATGTCAGCTATGTCGGCGATCGTTATGAAATTCGTATACTAGCCGAGAGCGGCGAGCAATGGACTGCATATCATTCCATCCGCTTGCCCATAGGTCAACAAATGAACATTTGGGTATCACCGCAACACATCCACCAACTTGAAGCATAGGGAAAAGGGGTATATAAGATGATGAATAGGCATGTTTTTCGTACAGGATGGAAAAAAGGGACGATGCTCGCATTAACCTTGACTTTTGGACTCGCTGTGGCGGGTTGCGGAACAGCAACGCCAACCAAGGATGGGGCGCCAGCTAATGGATCAGCAGGACAAGCGGAGGCGGCATCCACCGATCAGAAGTTGGTGGTCTACAGCGCAGGCCCGGATGGACTGGCGAAAAAGCTGATAGCAGGATATGAGGCGCAGAGCGGAGTGAAGGTAGAGTTGTTTCAGGGAACGACAGGAAAAATTTTGGCCCGTATGGAAGCCGAGAAGACGAATCCGGTAGCGGACGTGGTTGTGCTGGCATCGCTTCCGTCTGTACAAGGCTTGAAAAAGGAAGGACTAACACTGCCTTACCCGGATGCCAAAAACGCGGACAAGCTAAATCCAGACTGGTCCGATAAGGAGGGCAACTACTTCAGTACCAGTGCTTCTGCTCTGGGCATTGCGTATAACACAAAGCTGGTGAAAACACCACCAACTTCATGGGCCGATTTAGCGAAGCCTGAGTACAAGGATCAGGTTAACATCCCCGACCCATCACTGTCCGGCTCAGCATTGGACTTTATGACAGGCTATCTGAGCGCCAAGGGCGATGGAGGCTGGACGTTGTTTGAGCAGTACAAGGCAAACGGTGTGGCCATGGCTGGTGCCAATCAGGAAGCGCTGGACCCCGTGATTACCGGAGCTAAAGGTATAGTCGTTGCTGCGGTCGATTACATGACCTACAAGGCTAAAGCCAAAGGCGAGCCGATTGACATCGTCTATCCGACAGAGGGAACGGTTATTAGTCCGCGTCCTGCTGCAATTCTCAAGTCAACGCAGCATGAGCAGAATGCCAAGGCATTTATTGACTATCTGTTGTCGGACGACGCACAGAAACTAGTAGCGGATGCCTCCTTACTCCCGGGCCGCACGGATATCAAAGCTGACAAGCGTGCCAATCTGGACGAGATCCCATTGCTGAAGACCAATTGGGAATGGATGGGCGAACATGGATCAGACGTGACAGAGAAGTTCACGCAAATGTTCAAATAAGCCGATGGGAGGCTTATCCGTTAAACACATCAGAGCGTGGTGTCTGACGCTGGCTCTGATCGCGCTTCTTTTCTTGATTGTGATGCCGTTGCTGCAAATCTTTATCCAAAGTGTGTATGTTGATGAAGAATTTCAGTGGGATGCACCTTTTCGAACGTTAGCTGCTTCACCATTTGCGGGAGTGCTATTCAGCTCGATTTGGCTAGGTATCTGTGTGATTGCAGGAACAACGGTACTTGCACTTCCGCTAGCCTGGATCATGTCCAACACTCGTCTTGCACACTGGCGCTGGTTGGATGTCGTGCTGCTGATTCCGTTTATGACCCCGCCCTATATCGGGTCCATGGGCTGGATTCTGTTTATGCAAAAAAACGGATATCTGGAGCAGTTGTTCCCGGACCTGTATTTCTTAACGCCATCCTTCTTTAGCCTTGGTGGCATGGTGATGATCATGAGCCTACATCTATTTCCATTCCTGTACCTGCTGCTGCGCGGGGCGCTGGTGAGGATTGGCGGGAGTCTGGAGGAGGCGGGTGCCGTAATGGGCGGCGGCTTTCTGTACAGGTTCCGTCGAATCATTTTACCGCTGCTGCTTTCAGCTTACGGAATGGGCGCGTTGCTCATTTTCGTTAAAACGATTGCCGAGTTTGGCACCCCCGCTACCTTTGGGCGACGTATCGGGTATGAGGTCATGACTTCAGAAATCCACAAATACATTTCTAGCTGGCCCATAGATTTTAGCAAAGCGACCTCGATGGCCTCGGTGCTGTTAACCGCCTGCCTGCTCATGTGGTATGCGCAGTCGGTGATCAACCGGAAGTTTACGTATAGGCTGGTAGGTGGTAAAGGTTCGCGTCCGTCCCGTCTTCGTATATCCGGTTGGACTACGGGGCTGAGTGTTGCATTCATTCTATTGTTGCTCATTGCGTCCATTGGCATTCCTTATTTTTCAATTCTTTCAGCCTCGACGATGAAGCTGAGGGGAATGGGACTTGCCTGGGATAATTTGACGCTCGACTCTTACAAGGAACTGCTGTCTTGGGGATCAGAGAGTATGGAGGCGCTCCTGAACAGCGTATTTCTCTCTTTGGGCGCATCGACGCTTGCTGTGGTGCTGGGCACTTGGTTTGCACTTGTCATTGGCGGCTCACGCACAAGAATCCAACGGACGGTTGATGCATTTAGTTTGCTTCCGAATACGGTGCCGGGAATTGTTATGGTGGTGGGCCTGATTTTGTGGTGGAACTCACCATGGATGCCGATTCCGTTGTATAACACATACGGCATGGTCATTCTGACGTATGTTATCTTGTTTGTTCCTTATACGGTGCAGTATGTCAAAAGCGCCTTTACACAGGTGGACGCTGGCCTTTTTCAGGCGGGGCAGGTATTTGGCGGGCGACCGTCTTATATATTCCGCCGGATTGTACTGCCGCTGATTGTACCGGGAATGCTCGCTGGTTGGATGATGACATTTACCATTGCTTCACGCGAATTGGTAGGATCATTACTGATTTTGCCACCATCCGTTCAGACGTCAGCAACCTACATATTTGCACAATTTGAACAGGGACAGGTGTCGCTTGGGATGGCGATGGCTGTCATATCGGTCGGAATGACCACGTTGCTACTGATCTTAATGGAAAGCTTAAACTCGCGAAGAAAGTGGAAATAATCATGACCAAGCTTAGGATTTGGGGAGGGGCGGGCGAACATGGCCGTTCCTGCTATGTTTTTGAAGGAAAACAGCATCGCGTCATGCTGGATTGTGGCGTGAAAAAGGAAGGAACCGGACAATACCCGGTTTTCCCACCGCAGGAGGCGGAGAGACTGACCACTGTATTGCTGTCTCATGCACATGAGGATCATTCCATGGCACTCCCCCTACTGTACAAGTATGGATACCAGGGGGAGGTCTGGACGACCAAGGCCACTGCTGAGCAGTTAGGCTCCTATTTTCGCTCCTGGCATACTTATGTTGAATCAAGAGGAGCAGAACTGCCATACGACGAACAGAACATCCAATCCATTGCTTATCGCTATCTCGAAGATGAGGCGCCAGCAGGAGAGTGGGTTGAGGCTTGTCCGGGTATGAGAATTATGTGGGGACGCAGTGGACATTTGGCTGGTGCAGTATGGTATGTGGTAGAAATGGAAGGGAAGCGGTTGTTTTTTTCTGGAGATTACAGCCGCGAATCTGAGCTTCTTGCAGCCGATGCGCCAGACTTGGGTGTTGGGGAGGGGCCGCATGACCTGCCTGAATGGAAGTCAGAGCCCAATCTAGCGGACATATCCATTATGGACAATGCCTATGGCATGGATATAGACCCGCAGCCTGTTAAGCTGGAGCGGCTGAGGGTCGAGATGGAGCGGATACTATGGTCTGGTGGCCATGTGTTGTTGCCGGTGCCTGCCTTTGGCAGAGGACAGGACATGATCGTATGGGCTAGTGAGCAATTCCCTGAACAGGCAATGATTGTAGAGCACGACATATGGCAGGGATTGAAACAGTTAAACCGCTGGAAAGAATGGCTGCGTCCGGAAGCTCTAGCGCGAATAAAACATGTGCTAAACAGTGACAGGGTCTTCGTGCCTCGTGATGCTGCGGAACGAGTGAGTCTGCTGGAACAGAACCCAACGGCTATTATCATAACAAGAGACGGCATGATGGATTCCCCACAGGCGCGCTGGTACTATCAGTATCTATCGGATAACCGCAACATGGGGGAGGGTAATGATAGCGGAGAAAGAATCAGCAACAGTGTTATATTGACCGGGCATGCTCCACATGGTTCTTTTGGCAAATATCTGTTGGAACGTGTGGATCAAAATAACAGCTGTGTAGCTCGGCATTTGATTTATAAGGTGCATCAGGGATTATCAGATGTGCGGCAAATGCTGAAGGAGCTGCCTAGCAAACAGGTTGTACTCGTTCATGCGCCGAAGCTGCAGACTGACCTGGTACGAGATGAGTTGATAAGAGAAGAAAATAGTGGATGTGAAGGTCCTTCCAGAAAAGTTCACTCTCTGGAGCCAGGCGATACACTAGAGGTTTAGCATCACATCATCATTCACTTTGTGCCCTCCTGCATCAACCGGAAGGCATCGACTTCGCCAAGTTTGGTCGAGATAGAGCTACGTCCAGCGCTTTTGCGCAGGCGTAGTGGTGTGGCGGTACGCTTAAGCAACGCCTTGATTTCTCCAGGCCCCAGTTCCGGCCTCAGTGAAAGGAGAAGTGCGATGCTTCCGGTCACATGGGAAGTAGCCATAGAGGTACCACTCATTTCGTGATGCTTGCCATGGATCCAGGAGGATGTGATCTTTTCGCCAGGTGCGTACACGTCTACAAATTGCCCTCGGTTGCTGAAAGGTGCAATGCGTCTGTATTTGTCAGTAGCCCCCACTGAGATCGTCTGGGAATAGCGGGCGGGGTAGTCAATACTTCGGCGCTTGCCCTCGTTTCCTGAGGACGCTACAACGACGATGCCGTTATGATATGCCTTATTCACCATATCAAGTAATGCCTTGCTGCGCGACTTCATACCAAAGCTCATATTGATGATATCGACACGATTTAATACACACCAGTCGATACCAAGAATGATATCGGAGACGTAGGCGGCTCCATTATGATCAAATGCTTTTACGGGATGAATTAAAGCTCGTGGTGCTACGCCCACCATACCTTCGTCATAGTTGGACGCCGCGATAGTTCCAGCAATATGAGTACCATGGCCATTATCGTCATAGGGTAGCATGGTTCGGTTAAGCAAATTAATACCTCTGGCGAGAGAATGGCGAAGATCAGGATGTTGAAAATCCGCTCCTGTGTCGATCACACCGATTCTGACCCGATTCCCTGTCGAGGAAGGCCAAGCCTTGTATGCACGTACCTGTTTGACTCCCCATGGCATGGAAAGGTTCTTCTCTGCTTTTGGTATATGAGCAGTTTCAGCGTGAACCTTCATGCGGGTATCTTCTTCAACGGTAACACCGTTGTGATATTTGCCCAGCCTGTCTCCCCCTGAAAGCGGAGCGATTAAAGCACGGATTAGTCTGGCCGGTTGTACTTGCCGTAATCCCGCAAGCTCGGGTTTCAGCTTCCTGAGATAGGACAGGCATTCCCGGTATTGGTGAGGCTTATCGAACGTGATAATCTGTTTGTTCCGTCCACTGCCGGACGGCTCCGAAATACCCTCATGCAAACGCTGCAAAAAATCCGGATAGTCCATTTGAGACGGTCCCCCTCCGATGAGCCATGCTGAGGTATAGTATGAGCAAGCGTCAGCTGCGGCATGGGAAACCTGCCCCTTTTTTAAGTAAATAGGCCTGCTTGTCGTGTCAAAGTGGATGTGGACACATACGATACATGGAGGGCATAAGCTCTTGTGCAACAACTTTGGGGGGTTCTCCCGAAGCGGGTACAGTCGAAGACGGGGGGGACCCCGTCTTTTTACGTGTGCCGTCTTGTTTAGGGGGATATTCCTGGAAATTATGACGATACCCATCTTTAACTTGCAATTTGCTTCCAAATAGGTTTTACTTAGTTTTGATAATGGATATGTTAGTATTGCATGTATCGTGTATGCTCTGAAACATGTTCTTGTGAATTACGTGTGAGAGGAAGTGTCCCTAGGTGAGTACCCCACTCAACTTGAAGATTGACCCGGAGAAAGTCCACGAGACTCCAATGGTGGACTTGGCATTTATGGTATTGAAAGCAGCCAATACTCCATATTATTACCGTGACCTGATGAATGAAGTCGCCAAATTGCGCGGCTTGTCCGACGAAGAAATTAATGACGTTATTGCTCAGCTATATACTGAAATCAACATTGACGGGCGTTTTGCCTGTGTCGGTACGAATCTGTGGGGCTTGAAACGTTGGTATCCGGTAGATAAATCCGAAGATGCCCTGACAGGCGCCAAGCGTCCTCGTATTATTAACGACGAAGACGATGACGACGAAGATGACTATCATGAAGAAGAAACATACAACTCTGATGACGACTTCGATGCAGATAGCGAAGACGAGGATGGCGAAGACGAGCTGTTCGACGGAGAAGATGATGATGATAGTGATGAAGACGTGGTTATAGACGACGAGGACCTCAGTGATGAGGAAGATTCAGAAGATGAAAATGACGATGAGTCGACGGAAGACGACGATTCACTTCGTTAGGAACAGGCTGCAAGGGGAGATGCGTTCTCCCCTTTTTCATGACCGTTTTATTGAAAACCTCTTCTGATTTAAAGCTTTCAGGTGGATTCTCTCCAATCTGGTTCAATGGACAAATTAACACAGATAACTTCCTTGACAGCGGATTGGACACGGGGTAAACTATTGCTTGGGCTTATGATTGATTCACTTATATGTTTGCTTTTTTTATAAAAGTGCCCCGTACTACGGGAGTGCTTTTTTGTTTTTTATAGGGGTGTTTTCACTCATGAAAGAAGGCTAAGGGCGGCGGACATGGAAAATGATTCCGCTGCCTTCTTCATGGATGATAATCCGTGCAAACGGGTTACGATAACATCATAATGTCGCCTGAATTTTGCATCTTATCTAGGAGGGTTTTGAACAGTGACAAAGTATATTTTTGTGACAGGCGGGGTTGTGTCTTCCTTGGGCAAAGGGATTACGGCAGCTTCACTGGGGAGGCTTTTGAAGAACAGGGGACTGAAGGTAACGATTCAAAAATTTGACCCTTACCTGAATGTCGATCCGGGTACGATGAGTCCTTACCAGCACGGTGAAGTGTTTGTAACGGATGATGGTGCGGAAACGGACCTTGACTTGGGACACTATGAGCGCTTTATTGATATTAATCTGTCCAAGAACAGCAATGTCACAACAGGCAAGGTATATTCCAGCGTAATCAGCAAAGAGCGTCGCGGAGAATATCTGGGCGGTACGGTGCAGGTTATCCCTCATATTACGAACGAAATCAAGGAGCGCGTGTACCGTGCAGGCCGTGAAGCGGGTTCGGACGTAATTATTACAGAAATCGGCGGTACTGTGGGCGATATTGAGAGCTTGCCATTTTTGGAAGCTATTCGTCAGCTCAAAAGCGAAGTTGGGCGCGAAAATGTGATGTATATTCACGTAACGCTCATTCCTTATATTAAAGCTGCTGGTGAGGTTAAAACCAAACCAACTCAGCACAGTGTAAAAGAACTGCGCAGCATCGGCATCCAACCGAATGTCATTGTTTGCCGTACAGAGCATGAACTGTCCTCCGATATGAAGGCTAAAATTGCATTGTTCTGCGATATTGATGCGAATGCAGTGGTAGAATGCCGCGATGCTTCAACCCTCTACGAGGTTCCGTTGAACCTACGTGAAGAAGGCTTGGACGAAATCGTAGTTAACCATCTCAAGCTGACAACACCTGCACCAGATATGACCGAATGGGAAGGGTTAGTTGATCGAATCAGCAAGCTGGATAAAACGGTTGAAATTGCTATTGTTGGTAAATATGTTGCATTACATGATGCTTATTTAAGTGTGGTTGAATCACTTTCGCACGCTGGATTTGATGCGAATGCAGACGTAAAAATCCGTTGGGTGAACGCTGAAGAAGTGACGGACGAGAACGTAGCTGACATGCTGGGCGGCATTGGCGGCATTCTCGTACCAGGTGGCTTCGGCGATCGCGGAATTGAAGGCAAAATTAGTACTATCCGTTATGCACGGGAGCAAAAAATTCCGTTCTTCGGTATTTGTCTGGGTATGCAGGTATCTGTCATTGAGGTTGCACGTTCCCTGGCTGGTCTCGAAGGAGCCAACAGCTCGGAAATTAACCCGGCAACGGATTATCCTGTCATTGACTTGCTTCCCGACCAAAAAGACATCGAAGATCTGGGCGGTACGATGCGTCTTGGCTTGTATCCATGCAAACTGGTGGAAGGCTCCCTGGCTTCTGTTTGCTACAACGACGAGCTGGTGTACGAAAGACACCGTCATCGGTACGAATTCAATAACGAATATCGTGAAGTTATTGAAAAAGCGGGTCTTCGTATTTCCGGTACTTCACCGGATGGACGCTTGGTGGAAATTGTGGAGCTCCCTGAGCATCCGTGGTTCCTGGCGGTACAATTCCATCCAGAATTTACTTCCCGTCCGAATCGTCCACAGCCTTTGTTCCGTGAATTTGTAAAGGCAGCATTGCAGCTTCAAGGTTAATGCTACGGCTTGAAAGACCTCCTACGGGAGGTCTTTTTTTATCCCATGCTTCCTGATTATGAAAGAATATTCCACAATTATGTATTAGAGAAGGATTTTCTTTTTGCAGGAGCGAATATAGTTTTAGGTATGGGACGGATATTGTACGTCATCGGACGCTGTTATGGCAATAGCTGCATGATCCTCGTTTTAAGATCTTAGGAGGTTAAAACATTGGAAAAGAAGAAAGTATTAATCGTCGATGACCAGAATGGAATACGGATTTTACTGATGGAAGTGTTCGGAAGTGAGGGTTATGAGACCTTTCAGGCGGCGAACGGGAAAATTGCACTTGAAATTGTTGAGAAGGAACCACCTGATCTGGTTCTGCTCGATATGAAAATTCCAGGTATGGACGGACTCGAAATTCTGAAACATCTAAAAACCATGAATCCCGATATCAAGGTTATTATGATGACAGCATATGGAGAACTGGACATGATTAAAGAGGCGACGGAGCTAGGTGCGCTAATGCATTTTACCAAGCCCTTTGATATTGACGAAATGCGGATTGCTGTGAACAAACAACTCAGAGGTGACTAGGTGAGTCACGGTGGTTGAGAACTCTGTTAACACAACAGGGTTTTTTGTTTGTGATTATGGGAAATACTGAAAGTAAATCCTCTCCTTATACAATTCTATCGAAAAACGGCGTCCTGAGCGTGATTTTTGTATGTGTTGATATGCAAAAGCTTGTTTAGTATTTAACATGGGTTGTGGTATAATAAGCCCGTATGTGATGTCGGCTAAAAATATAGACAAACCCAAACACCTTTAGGAGGACTGTAACCATGCCATTGGTATCTATGAAAGACATGTTGAACAAAGCACTCGAAGGAAAATACGCAGTAGGTCAATACAACATTAATAACCTGGAGTGGACTCAAGCTATTTTGGGCGCTGCTGAAGAAGAAAAATCCCCAGTAATCTTGGGTGTTTCTGAAGGCGCAGCACGTCACATGGGCGGATTCTACACTGTTGTTAAAATGGTAGAAGGTCTTATTCATGACATGAAAATCACCGTTCCGGTTGCGATCCATTTGGACCACGGTTCCAGCTTTGAAAAATGTAAAGAAGCTATCGACGCTGGTTTCACATCCGTTATGATTGACGATTCCCACAGCCCAATCGACACAAACATTGCTACAACGAAAAAAGTGGTTGAATATGCTCATTCCAAAGGCGTTTCTGTTGAAGCTGAAGTTGGAATGGTTGGCGGTCAAGAGGATGATGTTGTCGGCGACGTAATGTACGCTAAGTTGGACGACTGTCTGCGTATCGTTAACGAAACAGGTATCGATACACTGGCACCTGCACTGGGTTCCGTACACGGACCATACAAAGGCGAGCCAAACCTCGGATTCAAAGAAATGGAAGAGATCTGCAATGCAATCAAACTTCCACTCGTTCTGCACGGTGGTACTGGCATCCCAACACATGACATTAAAAAAGCAATCTCCTTGGGAACTTCCAAAATCAATGTAAACACTGAGAACCAAATCGTATTTGCGAAAGTGGTTCGTGAAGTGCTTGCTGAGAAACCGGATGCTTATGACCCACGTACATTCATCGCTCCAGGTCGTGAAGCGATTAAACAAACCGTTATCGGTAAAATTCGTGAGTTCGGTTCCAACAACAAAGCGTAATAATAAGTTAAACTGGTCGTGCGTCTGCACAGGCTAGATGTATTTCTTAGTTGTAGCTGTAGTTCTGCTGCACAAAATATTTAAATCTGTACAGTTGAATAGTTTGGTATGGAAAGCACACCGCTTAGCCGGTGTCTTTCCATTTTCACCACTAAAAAAGTTAAAAATTTTGATTCGAGATTATTGTTTGACCGACTGCAAAACACGTAGGGGGACCCTCAAGCTTATGGAAAAATTGATGATCACCGGTGGACGGCCGCTTCAGGGTACAGTTTCCATCAGCGGTGCCAAAAACAGTGCCATCGCCTTGATTCCCGCAGCCATTCTGGCAGAGTCGGAAGTCATTTTGGACAATTTGCCACTGTTAAGTGATGTGGCGGTGTATTCCGAGATACTGGAGGAACTTGGTGCAACGGTTGCCTGGGAAGGTAGCCAGATGAAAATAGATCCATCCTCTATTAAATCCATTCCTATGCCGAATGGGCCTGTTAAGAAATTACGAGCCTCTTATTATATGATGGGAGCCATGCTGGGCAGATTCAAGGAAGCGATCATCGGTTTGCCAGGAGGGTGCAATTTCGAACCCCGGCCCATTGATCAGCATATCAAAGGTTTTGAAGCGCTGGGTGCCACGGTTACGAACGAGCACGGCGCTATTCATTTGCACGCCAAAGAACTGCGCGGAACCAAGATTTACTTGGATGTTAGCAGCGTAGGCGCTACCATTAATATTATGCTGGCGGCAGCACGTGCCAAAGGCGCCACAATTATCGAAAATGCGGCTAAAGAGCCTGAGATTATAGATGTAGCAACCCTTTTAAACTCTATGGGGGCCATTATTAAAGGCGCCGGTACGGAGACGATTCGAATTGAAGGTGTGTCGGAGCTACATGGCTGCCGTCATTCCATCATACCTGACCGTATACAAGCGGGCACATACATGATTGCTGCTGCGGCAACCCGTGGAAATGTATTGATTGACAACGTAATCCCCAAACATATGGAGGCTCTCACTGCAAAAATGCAGGAAATGGGCATCGGCATCGAGGAATATGATGAAAGTATTCGCGTACTGGGTGCACCTTCCTATGAACATGTCGACGTTAAAGCCTTGATATACCCCGGATTCGCCACAGATTTACAATCTCCCATGACCAGCTTGCTTACCCAAGCGCAGGGTGTCAGTGTATTGAGCGATTTTGTGTACAGCAGTCGTTTTAAGCACGTCCCTGAGCTGGTGCGTATGGGGGCTAAAATTCGCGTAGAGGGTCGGTCTGCCATTATAGAGGGTGGTCGATTGAATGCAGCTAAAGTAAAAGCGGCAGATCTGCGCGCCGGAGCGGCCCTTGTCATTGCTGGACTTACAGTAAGCGAAGGCGTAACCGAGGTGACGGGTGTCGAGTACATTGACCGTGGTTATGATCACCTTGTCTCTAACCTGCGTCTTTTGGGCGCGGATGTATGGCGGCAGACTGAATAATTAAGCCGTGCAATTTTTTCGAACTCCCGGAACGAAAGCGATAGAACGGGCAACACCTGTGCAGCCGCTGCTTGATAAAAGATTGTGGTTCATACCTAACAATCAATTATCGGAAAACCGGAATAATTCGGTATAATCCAGGCAGATGGCTGCATAACTTTATTTGTTTTGGTTAAAATTATGTTAATGGTGTTTATGATATCATTGTCTATCATTTAGATGTATGAATGGACTTAATAATTGAATAGGTGGTTATTATATGGATCTGCAAATTTCCGATCTGGAAGAAATGAAGCTGACCGACCTGTACAAGCTGGCCAAGCAATACCAGATCCCGTACTACGGAACGCTCAAGAAGAAAGAACTAATTTTCGCTATCCTGCGTGCACAAGCTGAGAAGAGCGGATTGATGTTTATGCAAGGGGTTCTGGAAATCCTTCCTGAAGGTTACGGCTTTCTGAGGCCGATCAATTATCTCCCGAGTACCGAAGATATTTACATCTCTGCTTCACAAATCCGCAAGTTTGACTTGAGAACAGGCGATCTTGTTTCCGGTAAGTGCCGAACGCCAAAAGAGAATGAACGATATTTTGGATTGCTTCAAGTTAACGCCGTCAATGGAAGAAGTCCTGAGCAAGCTGCTGAGCGGCTACACTTTCCTGCACTGACTCCACTGTATCCGCAAACCAAATTAGTCCTTGAAACTTCCCCCAACCATTTGTCTACGAGAATTATGGATGTACTGGCCCCTGTCGGACTTGGACAGCGCGGACTCATTGTAGCACCTCCCAAAGCTGGGAAGACGCTTCTCCTCAAAGAAATTGCCAATAGCATTTCTACCAACAATCCCGAGATTGAGCTATTTGTCTTGTTGATTGATGAACGCCCTGAAGAAGTGACCGACATGCAGCGTTCTGTTAAAGGTGAAGTTGTGGCCTCTACATTTGACGAACTTCCTGAAAATCACATCAAAGTGGCAGAACTCGTGTTGGAGCGTGCGCTACGTCTCGTAGAACATAAAAAGGATGTTGTCATCCTGTTGGATAGCATCACGCGTTTGGCTCGTGCGTACAATCTCGTTATTCCTCCTTCTGGTCGTACTTTGAGTGGGGGTATTGATCCGGCGGCATTTCACCGTCCAAAACGCTTTTTTGGTGCGGCTCGGAATGTGGAGGAAGGCGGTAGCTTGACGATTCTTGCTACAGCGCTGATTGATACAGGATCACGCATGGACGATATCATTTATGAAGAGTTTAAAGGTACAGGCAACATGGAGTTGCATTTGGACCGCAAGCTGGCAGAACGTCGTATCTTCCCTGCGATTGATATTCGTCGTTCCGGCACACGCCGTGAGGAAGTGTTGTTGAACAAGGAAGAATTGGATACGATCTGGGCCATTCGTAAAAATATGACGGAAAGCCATGATTTTGTGGAAGGCTTCCTCAAAAAGCTGCGTAATAGCAAGACTAATGCTGAATTTCTGGCTTCGTTTGATTTGGCGGCACCTTCTTCTGGTGGCTCGCAAAGCAGTTCTGGTGGGCAACAACGGAGAACTACGCGTTCTACCACAGCCTCAGTCCCGGCCTCAACCAACTAAAACCCATTCATGTATTTTATCTGTTCCGTAAGTACACAGTCGTTACCATTCATTTTGTTAATGGCGTAGGCTTAACGGAGCGAAAGGAGCTCCATAATGTATTTGGTGTATGCCGACGAAAAAGGCAATGTATATGATCATGCTTCTTTGTATGGGCTTGCCCGTAGTGCAGACATGATTGTTGAAATCATGGAGGATGAGCTTATTCCGTTACCGGAAGGAGCTACATTGGTAAGCCTGCCCAGCACTCGCCCGGTCGGTATGAACCCTGAAACAGGGGAAATGGTTTCTCTTCCCGGAGATATGCAAGCAGTAGGGGCTTTATTGCCGCAAGGTTTTACACGCTTGTGCCTGCCGGGATATGTGAAGACCGATAAGGAGTACAAACTTCCCTTGTTCGGTTATTCGGCCGTAGTCTGGAAAGACGGGGCATTTTATGTAACGGCAGAGCAGAGTGACAGTCCATCCAAGTGGAATCCGGAAAACTGTGACCGTCATCAAGTTAAATTGGGTGTTCAGCGGATGACGGAGCAATATCCCGAAAATCGGCTGTACCAACATTTGTCTAACTGTGCGCTTGGCTACGAATGCCTTACTTCCTCGAACACATTCCTGAATCGCTGGGAGGGGGGAGTTCCGGTATCTTATTCTTGTAATGCGGGTTGCTTTGGGTGTATATCTGAACAGCCAGATGACAGTGGCTTCGTATCTCCGCAGACAAGAATGAACTTCCGTCCTCGCGTCGAAGAAATTGTAGAAGTTATGCTGGAACATTTGAAGACACCGGAATCCATCATTAGTTTTGGTCAAGGTTGCGAAGGTGAGCCTTCCACACAAGCCAAACTGATTATTGATTCGATCAAAGAGGTGCGTTCCATTACGGATATGGGATACATCAATATCAATACGAATGCGGGATTGAGCGATCATATCCGGGGAATCGTGGATGCGGGTCTTGATCTGATGCGCGTTAGTACCATTAGTGCACTGGATGATCATTACAATGCGTATTACAAGCCGCGCGGTTACACGTTGGCTAATGTGGAGAAATCACTTCGTTATGCTTCTGAGCAGGGTGTATATACGTCGATTAACTATTTGATTTTTCCGGGTGTAACTGACCGAGAGGAAGAAATTGAGGCAATGATTGAATTTGCCAAACGAACTAAGCTCAAGCTGATTCAAATGCGTAATTTGAACATCGATCCTGAAAGTTATCTGGAATTGATTCCACCTGCTCAAGGTGAGATCCTTGGCATGAAGCAAATGCTTGAGATTTATCGTGAGGAACTGCCGGATGTAGTCATCGGTTCATACACTCATGTACCGCCGCAAGGGCAGGCCCGTCCTAAATTTGCCAAGGCCTAAAACGGTCACACAGCAATTGAAATACACCTGTTTTGCGCTGTTTCTGAATGCAGAAAAGAGTTGTTGAAACGCTCATATTCAAGTGCTATAATGTGAACATGTGTTCATACAACTCTGGACTGATAGGACGTTCAGGGCGGAAAGAGGTGAAAGTTCAATGCAACAAGCTATTCAACCAACATTTAACGTAACTACTGTCACTTGTGCTTGCGGAAATTCGTTTGAAACTGGTTCTGTGAAAGGATCTCTGCGTGTGGAGATTTGCTCCGCCTGCCACCCGTTCTTCACAGGCAAGCAGAAATTTATTGATGCTGGTGGACGCGTGGATCGTTTCAAAAAGAAATACGGTATCTAATGGATTACCGCAAGTTATAAAGTTATTAGAGCCTTCTGCGACTGCAGAGGGCTCTTTTTGTAATAATGTGTATTTGCTTTTTATGCGGCCTTAAGATATACTTATTTTCACCGTGCTAGATGGGGAGGTAGCGGTGCCCTGTAACTCGCAATCCGCTATAGCGAGGTTGAATTCCTGTTAGAGGTGTTGTTGATGTGAGGCTGGTCCCTGCGCACAATGTTGACGGCTGGGTCCTCCGCAATGAGTACTTGTGAACCTGGTCAGGTCCGGAAGGAAGCAGCCATAAGCAGGCCCACTCTTGTGCCGGAGGGTTGCCTAGCCCGAGTTGCTGTTCAGGATTGCCGCTCGGATCACAACGATCAATAACAGGTGCACGGTATATATTGGTAATTAGAACATCTTGGCAATCATTGCGAAGATGTTTTTTTGTGTTTTATAAATTGGAAGGTGTCTGGTTTAGATTCGGACGGGAGTATAGTATAATGAAGTGACCATGAATGGTCATGAAAGTGAATGGGAAAGAGGGTAACGCGCATTGGAACATATAGCGTTGTACCGTGCTTGGCGGCCGCAGGCTTTCAAGGACATGGTAGGACAACAGCATATTATCCAGACATTGCAGAATGCCATCCGCGAAAATCGCACGTCCCATGCCTACCTGTTCAGCGGTCCACGAGGAACAGGTAAGACGAGTGCGGCCAAAATTTTGGCCAAGGCAATCAACTGTGAGCATGGACCTGCGCCGGAACCTTGCAACGAATGCGAAGCCTGTAAACGGATCACGGCCGGAGCGGTCATGGATGTACAGGAGATTGATGCAGCCTCCAACCGGGGCGTTGAAGAGATTCGTGATTTGCGCGATAAAGTCAAATATGCGCCCACAGAAGTGCGGCACAAGGTTTATATCATTGATGAAGTGCACATGCTGACGACGGAAGCGTTCAATGCGCTGCTCAAGACGCTGGAAGAGCCGCCGCCACACGTGATGTTCATATTGGCTACGACTGAACCACATCGGATTCCGGCTACCATTATTTCGCGTTGCCAGCGGTTTGACTTCCGCCGTGTATCGCTGGAAGAACAGACAGAGCGGCTTGATCTGATATGTCAACAGGAGAACATACAGGCTGATTCGGATGCACTGCAGTACATTGCGCGTCTTTCAGATGGCGGGATGCGAGATGCGGTTAGTGTTTTGGATCAGATATCCTCGTTTACAGATGGTCGGGTTACTTATCAGCAGGTGCTGGACATGACGGGAGGTATTGCGTCCGAGCAATTCGGTAAGCTTGCCTTAGCATTGCTGAAAGAAGATGTGGGCACGGTGCTCCAAATGATCGAGAGCTTTATGCAGGAAGGTAAAAGTGCAGATAAGTGCATGGAGAATCTTCTGTACTATTTCCGAGATCTGCTAATGATTAAGATGGTGCCTCAGGCGACCAAAATGACGGAGCGAGTGCTGGATCCAGAGCGATTTAAGGAAGTGGCAGATGCTTTTACCAAGGAGCAACTCTTTGCAATGATTGACACCCTTAATCGTTACCAGAGCGAGATGAAATATGCCGTACAGCCCCAAACCTTGTTTGAGGTAGCTCTATTGAAGCTATGTAGTATTCCGGGGGAAGCAGGTGCTGTTGCTCAGCCGACCGCACAACGCTCTGACGCTGCAGCTGACCAGGAAGATGTCGTAATGTTGAAGCGCCAGCTTGCTGAACTGGAAAAGAAACTGGAACGCGCGCTGCAAGGTGGATTGGCCGTTGGAGGGGGGCAGGAGGCATCGTCGGGTGGCCGTCAGGCTTCCGGGGGTCGTGCCCCTGCTCCGCGGATTTCAGCACCAGCCAAACTCCCTTCCCAGTTGGATCGCTATATCGCTGAGAAGTCGAGCGAAGCATTCGCGGCAGCGGGGCGTAAGTGGAGTCAGATTTTGCAAGGGGTAAAAGAGGCGAAAGTTACGGTTCATGCCTGGTTTATGGACGGTGAGCCAGTTTCTGTGTTAGAGGACAGTGTACTGGTCGCATTTAAGAACAATATTCATCGTGAAACTACCGAAAAGCCTGCCAATAAGCAGGTCATCGAGAAGGTATTGCATGAGCAGTTGGGTCATCCTTATCGTTTAGTAACGATGATGCAAAAGGATTGGAATGCTGCCATTGAAGGAGTTTCCGACCAGCCTGCCGAAGAATTGCAACTGGAGCCGGAGCATGATGCGCCGGGAAAGTCCAAGGAGCCCTGGATTGATGAAGCTATTCAACTTTTTGGGGAAGATTTGGTAGTTATTAAAGATTAAAGCAAGTGTCTAGATGTATACTTCATTAAAGGAGATGATTGAAATGAACAATATGAACCAAATGATGAAGCAAGTGAAAAAAATGCAGGAACAAATGCTGAAAGCCCAAGAGGAACTTGGCGGAAAAGTAATCGAAGGAACTTCTGGCGGCGGTGTTGTGACGGTGGAGGTAAATGGACATAAAAAAGTGTTGTCCATCACGATCAAACCGGAAGCTGTAGATCCTGATGATGTAGAAATGTTGCAAGATCTTGTGCTGACTGCAGTCAATGATGCTTTGTCCAAAGCAGATGAACTGGCTAATGATGATATGGGTAAATTTACAGGCGGCATGAAAATTCCGGGCTTGTTCTAGTCTGCTGCATAAAGGAGAAACACGCTATTGTATTATCCGGAGCCGATTGCAAAGCTAATTGACGCTTTTACGCGCCTGCCGGGAGTAGGGCCAAAGACGGCTGCCCGGTTGGCTTTTCACGTACTGAAAATGAAGGAAGATGATGTGATTGACTTTGCCAAAGCGCTGGTCAATGTGAAACGTAACCTTCACTTCTGTTCAGTCTGCGGCAACATTACGGACACAGACCCATGTCGGATCTGTCAGGATAAGACAAGGGATACTTCCGTCATTTGTGTTGTTCAGGATTCCAAGGATTTGGTGGCTATGGAGCGTACCAAAGAGTTTAATGGTTTTTACCATGTGCTTCACGGGGCGATATCTCCTATGGAGGGAATTGGTCCTGAGGATATCAAACTCAAGGAATTGCTGAACAGACTCAGTGATGAACGCGTCAAGGAGCTGATTTTAGCTACGAACCCGAACATTGAAGGAGAGGCCACGGCCATGTACATTTCTCGGTTAGTGCGTCCTTTTGAAATCAAGGTTACTCGTATTGCTCATGGATTGCCAGTGGGTGGAGATTTGGAGTATGCCGACGAGGTTACCTTGTCCAAAGCGTTGGAAGGCCGTAGAGAGCTCAATTAATAGGTGTATTTATACGTTATAAATAGGGAGTCTGAAATGTCCTTTGGCATTCTCGACTCACTTGGGGGAGCCGCTACGGCTCCTTTTTTATTTTGGCGATAGATGGCAGTATAGATCCGTTCCTAGTTCTAAGTTTGTCCTTTGTTCAATAAGTATGAATAAGGTAGTCTTGCAGACTGTGCACATAATTCAGCTTGTAAGGAGGATGAACGGATGTGGGAACGGATGAAACAAAATTTCCGTCGTCAGGAGAATGGCAAATCAGAAGCGGAGTATCGGCAGGAACTGTTTGCCCAGATTCGGGCTTCGCATGCGGAATGGTTAAGAGCGCATCGTTTATTTCATGAAGCTACGGGTAAAGATGAGATCGACTACGCTATATTTGTTCTAGAAGCTGCAGAACGTAAATATCAGATACATTTAAAAAGTGCGAAGCAGCAAGGCCTACATCGTTTCCATCTGCCCGCGGATGAACCTGGATATGTCAATGATACGGATCGTGTTCACAAACGGAGAGCTGAATGAAAGGGGCAGTCTGGCTTGTTTTAATTGCCTGTGTCGGGATGTTACTATTTCTAATCATAAAAAAACGTTTGGGTATCGGCTGGCTTGTAGTATTCGGGGCACATATGGGCCTGGCAGCCATCGCATTGTATGTTATCAATTATTCAGGGTGGATTACGCAGGTGTACATTCCGATTAATCCAGTGACAATGGGGGCGGTAACGATATTAGGTTTGCCTGGAATTGTTCTTTTACTGGGATTGAAAATAATATTATTCGGACAGGCCATATGAAAACTTAAATGTTATTGTTTCTAATTTTAATATATAGTTGACGGCGAATTCAAAAATGTGATACATTAGTTCTCGGCTCTTAAAGGCCGGGGATTTTTTGTGAGAACAACTTTTAAATGAAATTAAAATTAATTTTCAAAAAAAGTGTTGACTTAAATCTCGAATGTGTGTTATATTAATCAAGTCGCCGCTGAGATGCGGTGGTGAAACAAAGTAAGACATAATGTAGGTTTGATCTTTGAAAACTGAACAACGAGTGAGTAAAACGATTTTGTTCGCAAAATCAAACAAGAGATATTTTTATCTCGTCAGTTTCAAAATGAGCTTATCGCTCTTTCTATAAACCAGCTTCG
>RCUE01000141.1_pt1 | contig 27141 bp, 24 predicted proteins | sample 2166111 | NCBI WGS metagenome assembly RCUE01 (sample SAMN09930795, study PRJNA488358) | compost metagenome | feature: garden; material: soil; isolation source: compost soil in phenylacetonitrile-enriched culture | place: Germany: Experimental Botanical Garden Goettingen | collected 2016-01-27 | reverse complement strand
TCCCTTGAACAAAGCTGGATTGGTAGAGTTACAGTGGCTTTGCCAACGGAGGAACGACCCATTGATGTACAGGGGAATGCTATGGCTCCGATCATGCAATTGTATTTGCCGACCTTGCCCTTTGTCCCTGAAGCTATGCGTAGCATCAAGCTGTTGACAGTCTTCCTGTCTCCCGATGTACTGGATCATGAGGACATGGAAGGGTATATGTGTATTCGTGAGTATACGTCGGTAGAGGATTTGGTCGAAAAAGATTTTGGTCCGTCATTTATGCAAATCAAAGCATTTCCGCTGTTCCCTGAACTCAAAGAGAATGATTATCCGGTCTGGGACGGTGATGACATCCCTGAGGAATACGGCGATGCCCTTAACCAAATGGACGAGGAGGAACCCGACTATTTTGAGGACATCGTAGAGGAAATATATGCGGTTCACAAAATCGGTGGCTATCCCAGCTTTATTCAATCGGGCATTGACTTTGGCGAGGGCTATGAATTTGTATTTCAGATTGCTTCGGATGCCAAAGCCCAATTGAATATTGTGGATGGAGGCAGCTTTTATTTTGCCAAGCATCAGAATGACGGAGTCTGGCGGGGTTACTTTGATTTTTACTAATAGGCTCATTTAGAGAGCAGTCTGGAACCGATCGTTTTGTAGAGCATGGCAACCCTATATACTCGTAAGTTAGATACTATTGAAGTGGAGTGAAAAGATATGAATGTTTTAGGTCAGCTGGGATCTGCTATCCAGAGTAGTTTATTTATTCAATCCGAACTGAAGAAAGCTCATGCATTTATTCAGGAGCACGATCTGCCTGTAGAGCAGGTAGAACATGATTTTCACAAGCAGATCATCGTGCTGGAGCAATATACGGGAACTCGCGTTTTTCAGCGAGGGCTTGCTAAATACAAAGTAATCAATGTAATACTTATGATCATATCTGTGATCATATTGTTGGCAGCAGGCATCGTTGCGGCAATGGAATATTTACAACCCGAACGACATTTGCTGCAAGTGCTGGCGAATGCCATGTTTGACTATTGGGTTCCCTCTATTACTTTGCTCAGTGTTGTATTCGTGGGTGTGATCGTTCTCGCCATCGTTAGAACTGTTTATGCCAAACAATTACATACGCGCGTGCTAGATCGGGCCTGGCAGGCCATTTTCAATCATGTGGACAAATAAGGGCAGAGAGCAACTGTAGGAGATTGGCATAATAGCTGAAGGAGTGGCAGCAATGAATGACTGGGAATCGGGAATCATTCAGGTCGATGGTGAGCGTGCGATTTACTCATCTTTAACGGAAGATCAGTTGTTAGAGGCCGATTGGTATTCGAAATATTTTCATTCTGTAAGAAAGCTAGGAAATGAGTATATCTGGTATCATTTCGATCAGGTTTCTTTGCTGCGTCGGCATTTTTTTGTGTCTGTATGCTTTAAGGATACCAGCCTAGTTGTCGCGGAGATTTCGCTCCAGGGCAATGAATTTCCAACTTCGTGGGATAATTGGTCTGAAGAAGGGGAGAGAAAGCGGCAAAGGGAGCATGATCGTTTGTTACAGCAACATTTGTCCGTAAAGCCAAGCTATCGTCAAACAAAGCCTTACCCCTATATGGAATATGAACTGAACTGGGGGAAAATCTCTTCTTATTTTGACCCCCGGTCGGGAAATACGGCCATTGCTTTTAAGTATAAAGATGAATAGTGATCTTACATAAAATACACGACAACCCTGCGCTTTGTGCTGGAGGTGAGGGTGTTGGATGAGTAAGGGAGATATGTTGTGGATAAAAAGGCGAAAAAAATACTGATGAACACATTCTGGTCCTCTAGCGGCTGGAAGCAGGAGCGGGGATCTTTTTCGGGTGAGGATTTTGAATATGCCAAAAGTAAGGGCTTGATGTTCGATCCGATCACCATTACACATAACGAGATTATAAACAGGCTGCATGAGCTGCACCAGCAAAAGGCTACAAAAGAACGAGTGGCAGCAGCATTTTTGCATAGTCTTTCCACGAAAAAGGTTCATTTACGAAGCGCCTTATCGAGCTGGGCATTAACCGCAGGGCTTCCTTTGCACACCTATGGGGAGCGGCCTGTCGTCCTGCCCAATTACAGTAGCTGTGGGGATTGTAATTTTAATAAATTGATGTCCGATAAGGAATACGTCAATAAAGATTTGAATGTGCTAAATTTTGAACGAATCAAATGGGGCGGTATTCGTCTGAACCACCTTCTGTATTGCTGGATGGACCTTGAATTGTTCAGTCAAGAAGAGGATGTTCAGGTTTCCGATGAGGATCTAGCTATACTCCATAACATGCTCGAAGCTGTTCAGAACTGTGATGCTCAAAGCAGTGCACGTCAATTGGAAAAGCGCTGGAAGGATGTGTTTCCATCCAGCAAAAACGAGCGTGATGTCGTCATGGAGGTGTGGGGATATGCCGGACTGCTGGTCCCACAGGACACGCCTCGTAAACGACAGCACGGCAATCATGATTTTTATTCCGTAGCAGCCTGGCAAGGAGATGACGGATACTCACAAGAGGCGTTGGACTATTTCTTTGGTACGTTTTTATAGAGAATGTGAATCGTTATGCACATCTTGATTATGACGGTTGCTCAAACAGCAAACGTTCTTCTTCCCGACTATGAATGGCATTGACAACCAGAAGCGCGTGGAACTGTTGAAGAACTTCAGGCGTAAGCCCTTCTTCACGGATCCCGGCTTTGAGTTCTTTTACAATGATTCGGAGCAGATCATGATCTCGTGTAAGTTTGACGACAGCCTCCTGCAGTTCCGGTTTTTTCTCGACCATTTCCTGATAGAATCCTTCCTCTTCTGCATCAGCATGGCTGAGAATGCGGGTTTCCCAATATTCGATCAAGTGGTCGGCAGCCTGGCGCGCCACCTGGAATTCTTTCGCTTCGAGTAATTCCTCTACTTCTCTCGTCTTATCTAGAGCGCCAGATAGCCCGCCTTGATGAATGGCATGATGAGCATGCAGTTGACGTAAAGAAGGTCCTCCCATAACAGTTCATCCTTTCTTTGTTCCCTTTTTTAGTACAGTATAGCATAAGAAAATAGCGTTATTTTTCCGGTTAGGATTTTCCCCTCTAAGGAAAAGGGAACTCCCTAATTGGTTCAATTTCATATAATACTTAGAATGAAGTTAGAAGATAAAACTCAATCTTGGGGGAATGGATGATGAATCGATTAACCGAAATAACAGACATAAAAAAGATTGTGAAAAAAGGATCAAGGGTTTGAGGGGGATGAGCAGATACATACCCAATCAACATGGAGCCTGGGCTATGCTCATTCTTCCATTTTTATTCGGTTTAGCTGCTTCTCGAGGGGATCTCATTCATATACCCCTATTTGTGTGCTGGTTTTTTATCTACTTATTCAGTTTTCCTGTCCTCCAATGGATCAAAACAGGCAGCAGTGAAAGATACCGCAAACCCGCCGTTGTATATGGAGTGATATTACTTCCTTTGTTAATTTCACTGATATGGTTTGAGCCTGCCTTGATCTGGTATGGAGTTCTTTTATTGCTCTTTTTTATGGCTAATATTTATTTTGCGAGAACGAAAAATGAACGTGCTTTACTCAATGACATTGTTGCAATTTTACTCTTTTGTTCTTTTATATATCCCGTTATTTATATGGGGGGAGGAGAGGATTGGAGGGTAGCAACAGAGCTATTCTTGCTTTTGGTGCTTTACTTTATCGGAACTGCTTTGTATGTCAAAACGATCATTCGTGAAAGAAAAAATATACGTTACCATTATGCTTCCGTTATCTATCATGCGGTGATTTTGTTGTTTGCTATTTGGTTAAAGTTATTTCTGTTTATTCCTTTTTTAATTTTTTTGATAAGAGCCATTTGGCTTCCTAAACTCGGATTAAAGGCAAAACAAGTTGGCATGGCGGAAATTGGATTTTCAATGATGCTCTATGTTTTTGTGTTGTTTTTATATTTCTAAAAGGAGAGACATCAATGATATCTTTGAAAACGCCGCGTGATTATCATACTGACCCGTTTATAGTCATCTGGGAGGTTACACGAGCTTGTGCTTTAAAGTGCCTTCACTGTAGAGCGGAAGCTCAGTACAAACCTGATCCTCGCCAACTGACACTAGAAGAAGGTAAGAAGCTAATAGATCAAATCGCTGAAATGAATCATCCGTTGCTTGTATTCACAGGCGGAGATCCTTTAATGCGTCCTGATCTGTTTGAACTGGCTCAATATGCAATTGAAGAGAAAAATCTGTCGGTTTCAATGACCCCCAGTGCCACTCCTAAAGTGACACGAACAGCGGTAGAAAAAGCAAAGCAAGTTGGATTATCGCGGTGGGCATTTAGTCTGGACGGTTCATGTGCCGAGATTCACGATCATTTTCGGGGTACAGCGGGTTCTTACGATACGACCATGCGAGGAATTGGTTATTTAAAGGAACTGAATATCCCTATTCAAGTGAACACTACGGTGTCCCGGTACAATCTTCATGATCTGGAGCAAATTGCAGAAAGAGTAAAGGAAATGCAGGCCGTGTTATGGAGTTTATTTTTCCTTGTTCCAACTGGACGTGGCATGGAGAAAGATATGATTACTCCTGATGAGCATGAAGCCGTAATGAAATGGTTGTATCAAATACAGCAACAGATGCCGTACGGAGTGAAGGCTACAGAAGCTCCTCACTACCGGAGGGTCGTGCTGCAGCAAAAGCACAGCGCAGGTGAGAACAGTGTAGCAGACGGACAAAAGAGGGCAGATGTTTTAGGACGTGCTCCTAAAGGCGTAAATGACGGAGATGGATTTGTTTTTATTAGTCATATCGGCGAAGTATACCCGAGTGGTTTCCTGCCTCTTATGTGCGGGAATGTACGAAAGGATAGCTTGGCAGACATTTATCGCAACTCTCCGATCATGATGAATCTTAGAGATAAGTCCCTACTTAAAGGTAAATGTGGAGTCTGTGAATTCAAGGCTGTCTGTGGGGGCTCCAGAGCAAGGGCTTTTGCAATAACAGGAGACTATTTGGAGAGTGACCCTTATTGCGCTTATATACCCGGGGTTGGAGAGGAAAAGTGTTTTCATGAAGAAAAGTTCTAAAAAAGTCGTTATTCTCGGTGGAGGAATAAGCGGTTTAAGTGCTGCCTTTTATGTGAAAAAGCTGGCTGAGGATCGGCAACTTGAAGTGGAGATTACACTGGTGGAGAAAAGTGAACGTCTAGGAGGAAAACTGCAAACCGTTCGCCAAAACGATTTTATGATCGAAAAAGGACCGGATGCTTTCTTGGCCAGAAAGACGGCAATATTGGATTTGACTATGGAGTTGGGGCTGGAAGCAGATCTGGTATCGACAAACCCGAAAGCCAAATCTGCTAGTATTTTGCATAAGGGCAAACTTCATACGATGCCGATGGGCTTCATTCTGGGCATTCCAACAAAGCTCACTCCCTTCATTCGGACAGGACTTATTTCTCCGCTGGGAAAAGCACGGGCAGCCCTGGATTTAATCATTCCGGCAAAGAAAGGTGATGCAGACGAATCTCTAGGTGATTTTATCAAACGGCGTCTCGGCAAAGAAGTTCTGGACCAGATTACGGAACCTCTGCTGTCTGGAATTTACGCTGGGGATACTCATTCCCTGAGCCTCATGTCAACCTTCCCTCAATTTAAACTAATGGAACAAAAGCATGGAAGTCTGATTAAGGGTATGTCTAAAGGGGCGGGGAGAAAGCCAGCAGTACAAGACAACCTGCCGGATATCGCTAAGAAAAGTATGTTTCTTTCTTATCGGCTAGGATTATCTTCGATCGTGGAGCGGCTAAAGGAAAGGCTGGATACCGTACGTTTTGTTATGGGGCAAGGTGTAGTTGAAGTAAGGAAAGAAAGCGGTTATCAGGTCATTTTAGAACATGGACAAAAAATAGATGCGGATGCGGTGATCTGCGCTGTTCCAGCTTTTGAAGCGGCTACATTATTCTCCGGCGTTGCAAGCGCTAGCTGGTTACACAAGATTCACTATGTTTCCGTAGCCAATATTGCTCTTGCTTATAAAAACACAGATCTTAATCTTAATTTTGAGGGAACGGGATTTTTAGTACCCCGCAAAGAAGGCAAAAAGATTACAGCATGTACTTGGTCTTCGACGAAGTGGAGCCATACTGCTCCTGAAGGATATACGCTTTTACGGACCTACATTGGACATGCAGGTGCACAGGAGTGGATTCAGATGACAGACGATCAACTTGTGGATGCCGCGCGTAAAGATTTGAAAGATTTAATGGGCCTGGAAGCGGAACCGGAATTCACCGAAGTCAGTAGGTGTGATCGATCAATGCCGCAATATCCGATTGGACACAAAGAGCATATGGCGAAGATTAGACAGGACTTCGCACAGGATTTACCGGGTGTTTTTCTATGTGGTGCCGGCTATGGGGGCGTTGGAATTCCAGATTGCATCGCTCAAGGGAAAGAAGCGGCTGAACAGTTGCTTTCTGATTTTTTATAATCAGGCTCTTTCCACGAATGAAAGAGGGAACCCCCTGATTGGTTCAGCTTTAAGGGAGACGTAGAATGAAAGGTAAGTATAAAATCGAAGTAAGATGGAGGAATGGAAGATGAGCCAGTTAACGGAAGAAACATGGGTGGCGGACATTGTGAAAGCAGTACCCAAAACGGGAGATCTGTTCCGCAAACTGAGGATTGATTTCTGCTGTGGAGGGAAAATATCGCTCCGTGAAGCAGCAGCCAATCAAGGTCTCCACGCTGGTGAACTGCTGAAGCAGATACATGAAGTGGAAGAAAAGCAGGCACAGCATAAGCAAATGCAACCTCCTTCACTCGAACCCAAAGAACTAATCGCCTATATTCAAAATGAGTATCATACGAAGCTTCGGGAAGAACTATCGGCGTTAACGCCGTATGTAACCAAACTAACGCGGGTTCATGGCGAACGTTATCCGCATCTAAAGCGAGTTAATGAACTGTTCACCTTGCTTAAACAGGAAATATCGGAACATATTCAATATGAGGAGGACCTTGTGTTTCCGATGATTGAAGCATTTTTACAAGAATCAACAATGGAACGAGCAGATGAGTTAAATCCAATTTTGTCCAAGTTGCAAAACGAACATCAAACGGTGGTGGAATTCCTGAAGGAAATGCGCTTGATCACAAATGGCTTTGAGCCGATGCAGGAAGCTTGTGGTACGCACCGACTCGTATTGAAGCGGTTAGAAGACCTGGAAGCAGATATTTTCAATCATATTCTTCTTGAAAATTGTACATTGATCGAACGTACGAAACAGGCACAGCTAATAGCGAAACCCATTAATTAATGATGAACTAACATGAGGAGCCGAACCAATTGCATAAATTAATTAAAAGTAGCACTGTTTTCGTTTTGGTTATTTCCATCATTTTATTACTTTCAGGGTGCGGTGCGGGGCAACAATCAGCTTCAAATGGTAGCAGCACGGCCCAGAACAACGAGGTCTCCAGCCAGGATTCTTCGAAAAAGGCTGAAACTGTTGAGCTTACCATATCCGCAGCTGCAAGTTTAACGGATGCGCTCAAAGAAATTCAGCATTCATACGAATCAACCCATACAGGCACCAAATTGAATTTTAACTTCGGCGGCTCTGGTGCGCTGGAAAAACAAATTGAGCAAGGAGCGCCGTCGGATTTGTTCCTGTCCGCTTCGAAGAAAAACTTGAAGTCTCTCGTAGATCAACAGTTAATAGAGAGTAATAAACAAAAAACATGGCTGACGAATGAATTGGTCGCGGTTATCCCAGCAGATGGGACGATGGACATTGCGAGTGTAACCGATTTAACAAAAAGAGAAGTGAAGAAAGTTGCGATCGGAATTCCTGAAAGTGTTCCTGCAGGCAACTACGCACAGGAAGCGCTGACGAAAGCGAAGCTTTGGGACACGTTACAGAGCAAGCTGGTTCAAGCAAAAGACGTTAGACAAGTGCTGCAATATGTGGAAACTGGGAATGCTGATGTCGGATTTGTATATAAAACAGATGCATTGACTTCACAAAAGGCAAAAATCGCCTTTGAGGTGGATCCCAAAGCCTATTCACCTGTTGAGTATCCAATCGGAATTATCAAAGGTTCAAAGCACATTCAAGAAGCCGAAGACTTTTATGCATACCTACAATCACAAGAATCTCTGAATATTATGGCTAAGTATGGATTTACCATACCGAAGTGAGCATGCAAGATATAGATTGGAATGAATATTGGCCTCCTATCCGCTTATCGTTGCAGGTTGCACTGTTATCCAGCGTTCTAGTAATCATATTAGGTTTGCTTGTGGCATGGTCCATGTCACGGTTAGGTTTATTTAAAGGGAAAACGGTTGTTGAAACTGTGCTTATGCTGCCCTTGGTACTCCCACCGACGGTTGTTGGTTTTTTACTACTAATATTACTAGGACGAAAAAGCGGGTTCGGACGTTTTGTGGAGCAATGGTTTGGAGAACCTATTATATTCTCGTGGTGGGCTGGGGTTATAGCAGCGGTGGTAGTGGCTTTTCCTCTTGTCTATCGGACGCTGAGAATGGGATTGTCTTCTGTTGACCAGGACTTGGAAAACGCGGGACGCTCGATGGGTGCAAGTGAATGGCAGGTTTTTCGATATATCACCTTCCCTTTAATTTTCCCTTCTTTTAAAGCTGCCTTTATACTCGGTTTTGCCCGCGGCCTGGGCGAATTTGGTGCTACGTTGATGATTGCCGGAAATATTCCGGGTAAAACACAAACGATTCCGACGGCCATTTATATTGCGGTGGATTCTGGGCATCTTCCTATGGCCTGGGCCTGGACGTGCTCTATCATACTCATTTCTTTTATCATGCTCCTGTTAACGGGCCAAAAGAACAATTAATCTCTTCATATAAGCTTCCCTTTAGCAGGGGGAGGCTTTTTTGTATCTTTCGATAGAACGAGGGATTTCCTGTAGCGCTATAGGACATTCCCTAATGGGAACAGCGATGAATGAATTACATAATGAGAGTAAGCGAATGAACCTTCCCATGGAACTTGCGTTGGGATGATTTATTCTAAAAAGGAGTGTTGGTCATCGATGAAAAAAAAATACAACCTCAACTTTTTTAAACCGATCGAAAGCTATTCGGGAAATTGGTCAATCCTTGAGGAAAAAAATAGAGAATGGGAAAACGTGTACCGACAGCGTTGGTCTCACGACAAAGTGGTTCGGACGACTCACGGAGTGAACTGCACGGGTTCCTGTAGTTGGAAGGTTTTTGTGAAAAACGGCATCATTACCTGGGAAAATCAACAGATCGATTATCCTTCCTGCGGTGTAGATATGCCAGAATTTGAACCGCGAGGATGCCCGCGTGGCGCTACATTTTCCTGGTATGAATACAGTCCATTACGTGTGAAATACCCTTATATGCGCGGTAAGCTGTTGCGGCTTTGGCAGGCTGCCATCCAGGAACATGCCAATCCGGTGGAAGCATGGGCAAGCATTGTGGAAGATCCGGAGAAAGCCAAGCTCTACAAAGCAGCTCGCGGAAAAGGCGGTCATGTCCGTGTCGCTTGGGACGATGTCCTGCGTCTGATCTCGGCGCAACTCATCTATACCATTCGTAAGTATGGTCCTGACCGGATCGCGGGCTTTACGCCAATACCGGCGATGTCAATGATAAGCTACGCTTCAGGAGCCAGATTCATTTCGCTTCTTGGTGGACAGATGTTGAGTTTCTATGACTGGTATGCCGACCTTCCGCCTTCATCTCCTCAAATTTGGGGTGAGCAGACGGATGTACCGGAATCTTCTGATTGGTACAATGCGGGTTACCTGATCATGTGGGGATCGAATGTACCACTTACCCGGACGCCAGACGCTCATTTTATGACGGAAGTACGTTATAAGGGGACAAAAGTTGTATCAGTGGCTCCCGACTTGGCGGAGAATGTGAAGTTCGCTGACAACTGGCTTGCACCACATCCGGGTACAGATGCTGCTGTAGCCCAGGCTATGACACATGTTATTCTGGATGAGTTTTACAAAGAGCGCCAAGAACCGATGTTCATTAACTATGCCAAACAATATACAGATATGCCGTTTATGATTCTGCTTGATCCGCACGAGGGAGCCTGGAAAGGTGGACGTTTCCTACGGGCGAGTGACCTTGGAGATGCTTCGCAGCATGCGGACTGGAAGCCAGTCATATATGACGAAGCAGCGGGGGAAATGCTGGTTCCGAACGGTACGATGGGACAGCGCTGGGAGCAGGATAAGAAATGGAACCTGATTCTGGAGCGGGAAGACGGAACAAAGGTTGAGCCCGCACTCACTGTGGAAGGTCATGGCGAGCAATGGGAAGAAATCGTATTCCCTTATTTTGATAACGCAGGTAATGGAACGTTCAAACGTGTAATTCCAGTCAAAAAAGTACGCTTGGCAGATGGCTCGGAACGTTACGTAGCAACCGTGTACGATTTGATGATGAGCCAGTACGGTGTCGCACGCAATGACAGCTCTCATAACGCCAAGAATTATTACGACGAAGCTTCGCATTATACCCCTGCCTGGCAGGAGAAGATCACAGGTGTGAAGGCGTCTGTTGTGGTACAGATTGCTCGGGAATTTGCCCAAAATGCTATCGATACCAAAGGGCGCTCCATGATTATTATGGGTGCGGGTATCAACCACTGGTTCAATAGTGACACCATCTATCGGTCCATCTTGAACCTTGTCGTGTTGACGGCTTCCCAAGGTGTAAACGGGGGAGGCTGGGCGCATTATGTGGGTCAAGAAAAGCTCCGCCCAATCGAAGGCTGGTCAACGATTGCCTTTGCAAAAGACTGGCAAGGGGCGGCTCGACAGCAAAATGCTACATCGTTTTTCTACTTTGCAACAGAGCAGTGGCGTTACGAAGAAAGTGGAACAGACACCTTGAAGTCACCGACTGGCGGGGATGTCAGTTACAGACATCCAGCAGACTACAACGTGCTCGCAGCGCGTCTGGGTTGGCTGCCTTCTTATCCACAGTTTAATAAAAATAGTCTGTTGTTCGCCGAAGAGGCAGCGCAATTAGGCAAAAAGTCCAACGAGGAAATCATTAATCATTCTGTGGAAGAGATTAAATCACGTAAGACACGCTTCGCTGTAGAAGATCCTGGGGCAGCCGAGAACTTCCCGCGTTCACTCTTTGTTTGGCGATCCAATCTGATTTCCAGTTCGGCGAAGGGACAAGAGTATTTCATGAAACATTTACTCGGAGCATCTGATGCCCTGCTTGCCCGGCCGAACGAGGAGCAGAAACCGGAGGAAATCGTCTGGAGAGAAGATGTAGAAGGAAAGCTTGATCTGATGGTTGCACTTGATTTCCGGATGACGACAACCCCATTGTACGCGGATATCGTGCTTCCGGCGGCAACCTGGTACGAGAAAACGGATTTGTCGTCCACCGATATGCATCCTTTCGTACACCCGTTTAATCCGGCCGTTAATCCACTGTGGGAATCCCGTGCGGACTGGGATATTTACCGCCAGCTTTCCGAAGTCTTTTCTGATATGGCGAAAGAGTACCTGCCAGGTATATATAAAGACCTTGTGACCGCGCCGCTTGCACACGACAGTGTGGGTGAAATTTCACAGCCGATGGGTCTTGTAAAGGATTGGACGAAGGGTGAGATTGAAGCGACCCCGGGTAAAACCATGCCGAATTTCAGCATCATCGAACGTGACTATACTAAAATTCACGATAAATTTATCTCACTCGGTCCGAATTTGACTACTGGGAAAGCAGGTGCGCATGGCGTCAGCTTCTCCGTAGCAGAAGAATATGAGGAAATGAAAAAGTTGAACGGAGTTTATTACGATGAGTCCATTAAAGACGGACTGCCAAAAATCCAGACAGCTCGCCAAGTGGCCAATGCAATTCTTCATCTTTCATCCGCGACTAATGGACGGGTGTCGCAAAAGGCTTATGAGCAGGCAGAAGAGCTTCACGGTGTTGAACTTAAAGACATCTCGGCTGATCGGGCAGCGGAAAGAATCACTTTCCAAAGTATCACGGCACAGCCTCGGGAAGTTATACCGACACCAGTATTCACTGGATCGAACAAGAAGGGACGCCGCTATTCACCATTTACAACGAATATTGAACGTCTCGTTCCGTTTCGTACTTTGACGGGAAGACAGCATTTCTATATTGATCATGAGATTTTCCAACAATTTGGAGAATCATTGCCGATCTACAAACCGACGTTGCCACCGATGGTGTTCGGTCCTCGGGATCGGGAAATAAAAGGCGGACAAGATTCACTCGTGCTTCGCTATCTGACACCGCACGGTAAATGGAATATTCACTCCACCTACCAGGATAACCAGCACATGCTTACGCTGTTTCGTGGAGGTCCTACCGTATGGATCAACAATGAAGACGCAGAGGCGCACGATCTTGCTGACAATGACTGGGTAGAGGTATACAACCGTAATGGCGTCGTAACCGCCCGGGCCGTTGTCAGCCATCGGATGCCAAGAGGGACTATGTTCATGTACCATGCTCAGGATAAGCACATTCAAGTGCCAGGCTCTGAAATCACGGATACACGCGGCGGTAGTCATAACGCACCAACAAGAATTCATCTCAAACCAACCCAGATGGTCGGTGGATATGCTCAGCTTAGTTATGGATTCAACTATTATGGTCCAATCGGCAACCAGCGTGATGTGTACGTTGCGGTACGTAAAATGAAGGAGGTTAACTGGCTTGAAGATTAAAGCTCAAATTGCCATGGTCATGAACCTGGATAAATGTATTGGCTGCCATACGTGCAGCGTGACATGTAAAACAACCTGGACGAACCGCAAAGGTGCGGAATATATGTGGTTTAACAATGTGGAGACTAAACCCGGTATCGGTTATCCGAAGCGCTGGGAAGACCAGGAATTATATAAAGGCGGCTGGCAGCTCCGCAAAGGGAAATTGGAATTGAAGTCAGGCAACAAGCTGTCCAAGATAGCACTGGGTAAGATTTTTTACAATCCAGACATGCCGGAAATGAAAGATTATTATGAGCCCTGGACTTACAATTACGAGCAACTGACCAACGCTGGTGAACAGAAGCATTCACCTGTGGCACGCGCGCACTCTGCGGTAACGGGTGAAAAAATGGATTTGGAGTGGGGTCCAAACTGGGAAGATGACCTGGCGGGTGCGCATGTAACTGGTCCGCTTGATCCAAATATTCAGAAAATCGAAGAAGAGATTAAATTTAACTTTGAGAAGTCGTTCATGGTTTATCTCCCACGGCTTTGCGAACATTGTTTAAATCCGAGCTGTGTCGCGTCCTGTCCTTCAGGTGCTATGTACAAACGGGACGAGGACGGAATTGTGCTCGTGGATCAGGAAGCATGTCGCGGCTGGCGGTATTGCATGACGGGCTGTCCATACAAAAAAGTGTACTTTAACTGGCAGACGAACAAAGCGGAAAAATGTACCTTCTGTTTCCCACGTGTGGAAGCAGGCCTGCCGACAGTCTGCTCCGAGACATGTACAGGACGAATTCGCTACCTCGGTGTTATGCTGTATGACGCGGATCGGGTGCTTGAGGCCGCTTCTACGCAGGACGAGAAAGAGCTTTATAAGGCGCAGTGTGACCTGTTCATGGATCCTAGTGATCCGGCAGTGATCGCTCAAGCGAGAAAAGACGGCATCTCGGAGGACTGGATTGAAGCAGCGCAGAACTCGCCGGTCTACAAGCTTGCCATTGAGCACAAGCTGGCATTCCCGCTTCATCCGGAATATCGTACATTACCTATGGTCTGGTATGTTCCACCACTTAGCCCGATCATGAATTACTTTGAAGGGAAAGACTCGATTGAGAATCCCGATATGATTTTTCCGGCTATCGAAGAAATGCGTACCCCTATTCAGTACCTTGCCAATATGCTGACGGCGGGCGACACCCAAACCGTGAAGGAATCCTTGCAAAGAATGGCTATGATGCGCTCCTATATGCGTGCTCAATCCACAGGACAATCTTTTGATGAAAGCCGTCTTGAGCGCATTGGCATGACACCTCGGCAGACTGAGCAGATGTATCGGCTTCTGGCGATTGCCAAGTATGAGGATCGTTTCGTCATTCCAACGTCGCATAAAGAAGGATATTCGAATCCGTACCGGGCTCAAGGATCTGCGGGTTACGGCGATACCATGGGAAATATGGGTTCAGGATCTGGATGTGACGGCTGTAGTATGGCAAGTTCAATGGGGATGGAAGAGCCTTTGAAAACGGGAAAAGAAATGTATGAAGAAAACTTCTACGGGGGTATTTGGCGTGATTAATGTAGCGAAGCTGTATGAATGCAAGCCATCATTCGGGTTTTTCGCCCAACAACTCATGTACCCGGAAAAGCTGGATTTTCATCCGGCTTTTCTGGAAGCATCGTTTGATCCAAACCATCCGGCATATACGTATGCGAACACCTACTGGTCCCTTATGCAAGAGTTCAGTATGGAAGAGATTCAGGAAATGTATACAGAAACCTTTGATTTTCAAAAAAATTGTGCACTATATATGACTTACTTCAAATTCGAAGATGCAAAAGAACGGGGACAAATGTTGGTCAAGTTAAAGGTGCTATACGAGATGTATGGTCTTGAAATGCCAGATGGTGAGCTGCCAGATTACCTTCCGCTCATGTGTGAATTTCTGTATGCCGCCGAATGGTCGCAAGATCCGAAGACGACAGAAAACTTCCGCATGCCAATCGCGATCCTGGAAGACGGCACATATCATTTGCTTAAAGCACTGGAAAAAATGGAAAGCCCGTATTTTCATCTGGTCAAGGGACTGCGCGAAACGCTTAAAGCATGCGTAGAACAGGAGGCAGCTGCGCAATGATGATGCTAGAGCAGTTTTTATGGGTTATTTTCCCTTATATGTGTGTGGTCGTCTTTATTGTAGGGCATATTTTCCGCTACAGAAATGATCAGTTCAATTGGACAGCGAAATCAAGTGAGTTTATTGAAAAGAAACAATTGATGATCGGAAGTCTCTTATTCCACCTGGGTATTATCCCGGTTATTATGGGTCATGTATCCGGTCTGGGCATACCCAAAACCTGGATGCATGCACTGGGTGTAAACGATCATCTATATCATATTGGAGCAGTTTATATTGGTGGAATATTTGGAGCGATGACGTTCCTCGGTATGTTGATTCTTACCTCTCGTCGATTTACAATACGCAATGTGCGCCATTTAAGTACGGCGTCTGATTTGATAGTAAACGTATTGCTTTTGGCCATTGTATGCATGGGGATGTTTGCGACTCTCGTAACGAATGCGGTACAGCCAGAATTCGATTATCGAGAGACGATCTCAATCTGGTTCCGCGGTTTATTCGTATTCCGTGTCGACCCGACACTGATGAGAGACGTACCGATGTCCTTCAAGCTTCATATTCTTATGGCCTTTGCGATTTTTGCATTCTGGCCGTTTACCCGGCTTGTACATGTGTGGAGTGTTCCGTTGAATTATGTGCGCAGAAGTTATATCCTTTACAGAAGACATAAATCGAATTAGGAAAGCGGGCTCTGCCTTCTTTCCTAATTCTATTAGGAGAGAGCGATGAATAATAGGATGGATTATCAAAGGGAGCTTGAGCGAATACGCGAACATTTCGGTTATGATTTCATGGCGCTTGCTCTGGTTGAACCGGCCGAATATCAATACGTAATTAAATGGAAAAATGCAGCCGGTAATTTAAATGATCGCTTTAAGCGAATTGTACTGCAATCCGGAAAGGGCATAGCAGGAGTCGTGTTCAAAACTGGGAAATCCGTTTTCATTCCATCTGTTCATCAATATGTGGGGGCAGACAACCTGTTTAACTACCCGATCGTTCAATCCGAGAAACTCAAGAGTCTCGGGGCTGTTCCCCTATGGAATGATGCTCGCGTCGCGGGCGTACTGCTTGGTGGATTTCGGGAAGAACTGCTGATGACCGCAGCCATGATGCGTGATTTGGAAGCTTTGGCGCATAGGGGATTTGGAGAGTTGAACGGGAAGGAAGTGATGTAATTGACATTATCTGTAGGGACTGGCTCTTTGAATGCGCTAATGGTGAAGTTGTTTGAGAACAGTACAGAAGCCATTTTCTTTTTTGATGGGCAAGGGAACACCCTAGCTATGAACCCGGCAGCGGAGGAGATTGTGAGCGATGACGTCCTCATTCAACTCTATGAAGGGAAGGAAAAAGCTTTGTGTGGAACATGCAGGGGCTATACAAGCGAAACGGAGCCCCGTACCTGCCTTGATTGTTATTTCAATATGCCAGAATCCAAGGATTTCGCTTCTTTTCAGGTATATCTGGAAACAAAGAGCAACGGAATGATCCCCTATGCCGCTTCTTTTCACACCATTGATTCTGAACATGGAACAAGGGTGTTGATGTTGAGGGACTTGACTCCGCAATTTCAGACGCAGGAAAAATTGTATCAAAACAAAATGATGAAGCATGTCATTGAAGCGCAGGAAAATGAGCGTAAACGGCTTTCCAGGGAACTGCACGACAGCGTCGCCCAGGAATTGATGAGTGCGGTTGTTGAGCTGCGGGTGTTAAAATACATGACGAATGATGAACAGCTCATCAAAAACATGAAGCAGACTGAAGCATCCATGACGCGATTGCTGGATGATATCCGCAACCTGTCTGTGGAACTACGCCCCGCCACACTTGATGATTTTGGGCTTGAAGCGGCATTTCGTTCCCACTTTAAGAGGGTTGAACAAAGCTTTGGTCTTGTCGTTGAATTTGTGTCGGATCTTCCCCAAAAGCGATACGGAAGTGAAAAGGAAACGGTCATTTACCGTGTCTGCCAAGAGGCTGTTCTCAATGCCTTAAAATATGCCCAGGTAGACATGGTTAAAGTTTCTTTGACTGAGCACGATCATACGCTTCGTTTGACTGTAGAGGACGATGGAATTGGCTTTGAAAAGGGGAGCCAGCCTATTGGAACGGGATTAGGTTTATATGGCATGCAGGAGCGAGCAGAGCTGGTAGGCGGAAGTTTTGGCGTCCTATCAAATGTGGGTCAGGGAACCAAAGTCTTTTTGCAAATTCCGATTGGCCAAGAGGAGGAATAGAGACTTGATCAAAATTGTGTTAGCGGATGACCATGCTATTGTACGAAGCGGATTTTCCATGATTTTGAACTTCCAATCGGATATGGAGGTTGTCGGAACGGCTGCGGATGGCATTGAAGCGTATACGATGGTAGCTAAATATCGTCCGGATATTCTAATCATGGACCTCAGCATGCCCCCAGGCGAAAGTGGATTGATCGCCACAGGCAAGATTAAAGAAGACCACCCTGATACTAAAATTCTGATTTTGACCATGCATGACGATGAAGAATATCTTTTTCATATTTTAAAGAATGGTGCTTCAGGATACGTTTTGAAAAATGCTCCAGATGAGGAGCTATTACTTGCCATACGAACCATTCATGGGGGTGGGACTTATATCCATCCTAAAATGGCTACTTCTCTCGTTCGTGAGTTCATCAAAAAAGATACAACGTCACAATCAGAAGATCCTTATGAGATCCTGTCCAAGCGGGAACTGGAGATTCTGCCTCTGGTCGCAAAAGGTTACGGTAACAAGGAAGTTGCGGAAAAGCTGTTCATCTCTGTCAAGACGGTGGAAGCAAATAAAGCGAAGATCATGGAAAAATTGAATTTAAGAAGCCGGCCTGAACTGGTCCAATATGCATTAAAGAAAAAAATGCTGGATTTTTAGCCGATGAATGGAGGAAATCCGCGTGCTGGAAAATGAGAAACTGCGCTTTTCCAAACCTGCCATGCGTATTCTTGAAAATGAGCATCGATATCTAACATATCTGATGGATGAATGGCATGCCATTGTATTGTGGTTTGAGCAGCACAGAATACTAGATTTGGAAGAAGGCCGCAAGCAACTGGAAAAACTGAGAATGCAGATTCTCGACTTTAGGGTACCCCTCAAGAAACATACCGAAAAGGAAGAAGAACACTTCTTTTCTATGCTAGGAACCTACATTGGTTTTGAGCAGGGACCGCTCGTCGGTATACAGGAGGAGCACCGTGAAATAGAGGGCTATATCGATCATTTTCTTCATCAGACGGAGGGCGATTTGAGTTTGCTCACGCTTGATGACATTCAAGAGGCAGCCAAGAACGCGGGAGAGGCCTTTGAAGTGCTGACTGTACATTTTATAAAAGAAGAAACTGTACTTTTTCCTATGGCAGAGCAACAGATCAATCGGAATGATCTAACCAAGTTATGTGACAAATTAAATACACTTATCTCTTAAAAAGACCAAGCCGCTTCCTATAGAAGCGGCTTTTTTATATTTTCAGGGAGTCCCCTGTCGGGTAAAGGGGAGTCCCCTATATTCGAACAGATCGGCTAGCGGCTACAATGGGGACAGAAATTCAATTTAATAATTCGACAGAAAAAACGTTGAAAAGGTGAGTTAAATGATTAGAAAAATGCAGTTGCCACTACAAACATTGAACTTGATTCTTGGATTCATGGTATGGGTTATCATTTCTTCGCTTATGCCGTTCATTACGGAGGATATTGCTATTCCGCCCGGAAAATTGGCCATGGTCACGGCGATTCCGGTCGTGCTTGGTTCGATTCTGCGCATCCCGCTTGGTTATTATGCCAACATCTTCGGAGCAAGAATCGTTTTTCTCGTTAGCTTTATTTTGCTTTTGTTTCCCGTCTACTATATCAGTGAAGCTTCTACGATGACGGATTTAATTATTGGTGGCTTGTTCCTTGGGATTGGAGGAGCTGTGTTCTCGGTTGGGGTGACTTCGCTGCCGAAGTATTATCCAAAGGAAAAGCATGGGTTTGTAAATGGAATGTATGGTATAGGAAACTTGGGAACAGCCGTCACTACCTTCTCGGCCCCTATTGTGGCTACCCAAATCGGCTGGGCCCCTACAGTGAAGCTGTATCTCATTCTGCTGCTTGTTTTTATCGTTTTGAATTTCTTCTTTGGGGATCGTCATGAAGCTAAAGTGAAGACGCCCATTATGGAGCAGATCAAAGGGGTTTATAAAAATGAGAAGCTTTGGTTTTTCTCGCTCTTTTATTTTATTACATTTGGCTCATTTGTAGCGTTCACGGTGTACTTGCCGAATTTCCTGGTATCAAATTTTGAACTGACCAAAGTGGATGCAGGGATGCGTACAGCTGGCTTTATTGCGATTGCTACTTTCTTCCGCCCTATCGGTGGCTGGCTGGCGGATCGGTTTCAGCCTCTGTTCCTGCTGGTAGGCACGTTCTCTGTTTATACGGTCGCTGCGATTCTTTTGGCTTTTTCACCAGGGATCACCCTTTATACAGTAGGCTGCTTGGCGATCGCTGTATGTGCTGGAGTAGGGAATGGCGTCATCTTCAAGCTAGTTCCATTTTATTTTAATAAACAAGCAGGTATAGTTAACGGAATTGTATCCATGATGGGCGGTCTCGGTGGCTTTTTCCCTCCGATCTTGTTGTCGACGATTCATGCCGCTACTGGCCATTACTCCATTGGATTCATGCTGCTCTCCCAAGTGGCGCTGGCTAGCCTGATCCTCGTCATATGGCTGTATTATCAAGGGACACAATCTAATGAATGAGCGTTATTCCAGACAGATCTTATTTAGACCCATTGGTGGCGAAGGGCAGCGTAATCTATCCGCTGCTGTCGTCACCATTATCGGTTGCGGGGCACTGGGTTCTGCCATCGCCGAAACACTGGTAAGAGCGGGCGTTGGGGAGCTCCATCTTGTTGACAGGGATTACGTAGAGATGTCGAATCTGCAACGTCAGCAGCTGTTCACGGAGCAGGACGCCGCGGAAATGCAGCCCAAGGTTATGGCAGCCGAAAAAAGGCTGAAAGCCATACGAGAAGACGTGCGCTTGCACACATATCTCGATAATTTAGATGCTGAGCTTGTTCTAGAACTTGCCAGCAAGAGTATATTACTGATGGATGCTACGGACAATTTCGAAACTCGTCTGCTGATCAACGATGCTGCACTGAAGGCAGGAATTCCATGGATTTATGGAGCCTGTGTTGGAAGCACAGGCGTTGTTTTTCCATTCGTGCCGGGCGAGTCAGCTTGTTTACGCTGCCTTCTGCCATCGCTGCCTGCGATCAATCAGACCTGCGATACGGCTGGAATCATCTCACCCGCAGTCCAGGTGACAGCCGCCCTCCAATGTGCAGAAGCCATGAAGTGGCTGAGCGGCGGACGTGATAAGATGCGTCGCAAGGTTCATCTATTTGATCTATGGGAGAACACGCAGATGGACATAGGGATTTCCCGCATCCGTAACCAAGATTGTCCAGCCTGTGGAGAACATCCTACGTTTCCTGCACTGACAGCATCACGTCGCTCGGCGTATGCTGCTCTGTGCGGACGGAACGTGGTACAGGTTCTTCCAGACCCACAACGTCCGATCACGCTCGATGATGCAGAAAAAATGGGCAGGCTTATAGCAGATCGTGTAAAAAGAACCCCTTATTTCGTTGAATTTTATGCTTTTAAGCATCGAATGATTTTATTCAAAAACGGAAGGCTTCTCATACACGGTGTACGGAGTGTTGCCAACGGTCAAAAACTATATCATCAGCTGTTCGGTTAAATGAGATATAGATACAAAAAGCAGAAATATTTAAAGAGTCTGTCACCGGAGAGTGGATTGTCCGGGGGCTGGAAGGTGGAAAAGATGAGTGTATTTGAAATCGTGACGGAGCCCATTATCCCGCAGGGTTATGCGGATTATGTCCTAAGGCCGGAAGCAGGAGCGGTGACTATTTTTACAGGGCACGTACGAGAATGGACTCAAGGCGTACGGACCTTATACCTTGCTTATGAGGCCTATGTCCCCATGGCCCAAAAAAAACTCACAGAGATTGGTCGCGAAATCGAACAGAAATGGGAAGGGACGCGAGTGGCAATCGCGCACCGCATTGGCAAGCTTCAAATCGGTGATATCGCCGTTGTCATTGCCGTTTCTTCACCTCACCGTTCGGATGCGTATGAGGCAAATGAATACGCGATCGAACGAATTAAAGAAATAGTTCCTATTTGGAAACGAGAGATTTGGGAAGATGGAACGCAGTGGGTCGGAGATCAAAAGAAAAAGCCGGGGGAGATCAGTCATGATTAAGCTGTACTACTTTGCGGGACTCCGTGAGGTGACGGGAAAAACAGAAGAATTGGCAGATTTGGCGGGCCAAACGGTAGGCGATTTATCCAATTGGATAACAGATCAATATCCAGATATGCCGATCGAGTCTGTGCGAATTGCGATAAACGAGGAGTATGCGTTGTCTACGGATGTATTACAGGATGGAGACATTGCAGCCTTCATTCCCCCAGTCAGCGGTGGCTAATAATAACGATGCTAAACAACTAGAAAGGAGAGGGCGTATGAATTTTTATCCACTGAAAGACACGTTGCAGCGGCCAATTCGTGACCTGCGTATATCGGTTACAGACCGCTGCAATTTCCGTTGTTCCTATTGCATGCCCAAAGAAATATTCGGTGACGATTACGCCTTTCTTCCTCAAAATGAATGTCTGTCGTTTGAAGAGATACACCGGCTAACGAAGCTCTTTGTATCCCTGGGTGTAAAAAAGATCCGACTCACGGGCGGCGAACCATTAATGCGCAGGAATCTATCCGACCTGGTCTCCCAAATCCTGTCCATTGACGGAGTGGAAGATATCGGCTTGACCACCAATGGTGTGCTGCTAGGACAGCAGGCTAAGCCTCTCTATGACGCGGGGCTACGACGGCTTAATGTCAGTCTGGACGCTCTGGACCCTGAGCTATTTGGGCGATTGAATGGGCGGGGGATTAAGCCTGATTTTATTTTGAAGCAGATCGAATATGCAAGAGAAATCGGCTTTGAAATCAAGGTCAATATGGTCGTTCAAAAAGGCGTTAATGACTCGGAGATTTTGCCGATGGCCGCTTATTTTAAGGAGCAGGGAATAACCCTTCGCTTTATCGAGTTTATGGATGTAGGGAATGACAACGGATGGAGCTTCAAAAAGGTACTAACCAAAAAACAAATTGTTGAACGACTTAAGAATGCGTACGAGCTGGAGCCGATGGATCGGGATTACTTTGGAGAAGTGGCAAAACGTTACCGTTATAAAGACAGCGACGCACAGATTGGTTTTATTACTTCGGTTTCTGAATCATTTTGTTCGTCTTGTACACGCGCCCGCTTATCGTGCGATGGCAAGTTTTATACATGTTTGTTTGCTTCAGGCGGATTTGATTTACGCCAGATGCTTCGTAATGGAGCGAATGACCAGGAACTACTCGATGTGATTACTTCAGTATGGGAACAACGTACAGACCGGTATTCCGATGAACGTACGGAGCAGACAGCTAACAACAAAAAAAAGATTAACATGTCCTACATTGGCGGATGACATTTTATACCATGATAGTGTGTTGTATTTGATGTGGTTGCTCCGAAAAAGAAAGCGCAAACATTTTTGTTGGCAAAACTTAAATTCGATGTTATTATGATTTTGGGATTGTTACTGAAAAGGCAAAACCCGAGGCATGGAATTCAATTTCCATGTGTTGGGTTTTGCCTTTTCTTTTTAGAATACATGCTTTGCGATATCCTGCATGATATGAAAATCTGCCCAGCCATAACGCAGAAAGGTGAGTGATATAAAGCCTTACAAGTGCTGAACAACAAAGATGATGACGTCGACCAACGAATCGACATCCCAAAAATGATGTCATGGGACGTGGTTAACCGACTATATCCATTTTCAGAACGGAATATCAGATCGGTTTGGGAGCACTCAAGATCAATGATGGAAAACGTAAGGCTTTGTCTCTTATTATGAATGCGTTTTCATAACACGGAATTGTAAATCAATACATTTGAATTTGATTTACGACGAAGATTTGATCGGCTATTACCATCTTGTGACCTATCTGAAATTTCGCCCAGCATCTAAATCCTTTTTTAAATTTGATGGGATAAGGGGGGCAGTTAGATGATCATAACGAAGATCTTTAATAACAACGCCATAATAGCCAAAGATCAAAAAAGAGATGAATTTGTTGTTATGGGTCGTGGTATTGCATTCAAAAAGAATGCAGGCGAACAAGTAGAAGAGCATCTAATTGAAAAGGTCTTTGTGCTTAAACATAAAGATGCTTCAGAGAAATTTAAGTTATTGTTAGAGGATGTTCCATCAGAATATGTTTCGTTATGCTATGACATCATTGAATATGGAAAAAGCATATTAGAAGCACAATTGAGCGATTATATATATGTTTCGCTTACAGATCACATGAACAATGCATTTAAAATGTTTGATGAAGGGTTTAAAAATGCAAATCCGTTAATTTGGGAGATCAAAAAATTTTATCCTAAAGAATTTGCGGTTGGCTTAAAAGCACTGGAGTTTATTGAAGACGAAACAGGCAAACGATTGTCAGAAGATGAAGCAGGTAATATTGCTCTTCATTTAATCAATGCTCAAGTAAACAGCTCCTACAACAAGGTAGCAGATGTTGCTCAGCAAACTCAAAAAATACACGACATCTTGAATATTATTAAATACTCTTATAATACCACCATAGATGAACACTCGATCAGTTATGAGCGATTTATTACACATTTAAGATTCTTCTTTCAGCGATTAAATAAAAAAGAAAAAGTAGAACTGGAAGACGATTTTTTATGGAGGCAAGTGAAAGCAAAGTACAAAAAGGCTTATGGCTGCATGCTGAAGATTGAGAAATACTTGGATATGGTATTGTCAGATGAGGAAAAGCTGTATATCACGATTCATATTCAGCGTGTGACCCAAAGACAAAATTGAATAACTCTTGGATTGTTACTGGTAATGCAGGCGAAACCAACCTAGATCGAATTTGATCTATTTTGGTTTTGCCTTTTTTTATAAATACAATTAAAGGGGAAGTTACAATGAAGTATGAGACATTAGCAAAAGACATCATCAGAAATGTCGGCGGCAAAGAAAATGTGAATAGTCTAACTCATTGTATTACACGCTTGCGCTTCAAACTAAAAGATGAAAGTAAAGCCAATACAGAGGTTTTGAAAAATATGGATGGTGTTGTCACTGTGGTAAAGAGTGGCGGGCAATACCAGGTTGTTATAGGTAACCATGTACCTGAGGTTTATGCTGATGTTACTGCTGTGGGTGGTTTTCAGACAGGAGATTCAGAAGAAGCATCTGGTGAAAAAATGAGTTTGTTCAATAGATTCATTGATACTATTTCAGGTGTATTTACACCCACGTTAGGTGTCTTAAGTGCCACAGGTATGATTAAGGGCTTCACTGCCCTATTTGTAGCTTTGGGCTGGCTGACCACTACATCGGGTACCTATCAAATTCTCAATGCTTTAGGTGATTGTTTATTTTACTTCTTTCCTATTTTCCTGGGGTATACGTCAGCTAAAAAGTTCAATGCCAACATTTTCATAGGTATGGCTATAGGTGCATCCCTTGTGTACCCCACATTTAGCATGATAACAGCCTCGGGCAAACCACTATACACTCTATTTAGCGGTACTATATTTGAGTCACCGGTATATATCACCTTCTTAGGCATTCCGGTCATTCTGATGAGTTATGCGTCAACAGTTCTTCCGATTATCATATCCACCTATGTAGGCTCAAAAATAGAAAATTTCTTTAAAAAGGTAATCCCTAGCGTAGTGAGAACATTTTTGGTTCCGTTTTTCACATTGTTAGTTATTGTACCCTTAGCATTGATTGTGATTGGACCTCTCTCGACTTGGGCAGGTCAACTGCTTGGGGCAGCAACCCTCTTTGTGTATAACTTAAGTCCAATTATTGAAGGCATAATCATGGGCGCTTTCTGGCAAGTGTTTGTTATCTTTGGATTACACTGGGGACTTGTTCCTATCGCTATGAACAACTTAGCCGTGCTTAAATTCGATCCGATTCTTGCGGCTACGCTGGGAGCTTCCTTTGCTCAGACGGGCGTCGTACTGGCAATTTTGTTTAAAACCAAAAATGTAAAACTGAGATCACTTTCCATTCCAGCTGTCATCTCCGGGATTTTTGGTGTGACAGAACCAGCGATTTACGGGATTACATTACCACGTAAGAAACCATTTATTTTAAGCTGCATAGCATCTGCAGTAGGCGGCGGTATTATAGGAATGATGGGAACGAAAGGTTATATCATTGGTGGATTGGGTATTTTTGCTATCCCGAGCTATATCAGTCCGGCAGGAATAGACAGCGGATTTTATGGGGCTGTTATCGGTATCCTGGTAAGCTTTGTATTAGGCTTCTTGCTTATGTTCTTTGGCGGATTTAAAGATGATGAAGTGAAAGAAGCTAAAAAGGAAGATAACACCTCGGGAGCAGCTAAAGGAGAAGTTTTAGTAAAACAAGAGACGGTGATGAGTCCATTAAAAGGTGAAGTGAAGTCTTTATCTGAAGTAACAGATGAAGCCTTTTCGACAGGTGCCTTGGGTAAAGGGATTGCCATTGAACCTTCTGAAGGTAAGGTCGTTTCACCTGTAGATGGTGTATTAACATCATTATTTTCGTCAGGTCATGCGATTGGCATTACAAGTGACCACGGTGTTGAGGTCCTCATCCATGTAGGCAAAGATACGGTCAAATTAAAAGGCAAACACTTTTATCCTAAAGTAAAACAGGGGGATGCTGTTAAAAAAGGCGAGCTGCTTATGGAGTTTGATATGGAAGCTATAAAAGAGGCTGGTTATGTTTTGACCACACCTGTTATCGTTGCCAATACTACGAATTACCTGGATGTCATTGAAACAGAGAAAAAGGCAATTGAGTATCAAGAGGACTTATTGACCGTCGTAGTCTAATCCTAATTAATGTTGAGGAGGAATTAAACAATGAAAAATACAACTACATTGGAATTTCCACAAGGATTTTTATGGGGAGGTGCAACGGCTGCCAACCAATTTGAAGGTGGATATAATGAAGAAGGTAAAGGCTTAAGCACTGCTGATGTGATTACGGCTGGAACGCATACGACTTCCCGAAGAATTACACCTATGCTGGAAGAAGGAGTGAACTACCCGAGTCACGAGGCTATTGATTTTTTCCACCGCTATCAAGAGGATATCCGCTTATTTGCAGAGATGGGATTCAAGGTCTTTAGGATGTCCATTGCGTGGTCAAGAATATTTCCTAACGGAGATGATGCAGAGCCGAATGAGCAAGGCTTGCAGTTCTATGATCGTGTATTCGCAGAATTGAAAAAGTACAATATTGAGCCTTTGGTTACAATCTCACATTATGAAGCACCGTTTCATTTGACCCAAAAATATAATGGTTGGTCAGATCGCAGAGTCGTAGATTTTTATGTGAGATATTGTGAAGTGCTTTTTAACAGATACAAAAATGTCGTAAAATACTGGTTAACCTTTAATGAAATCAATATTTTAACCTTGTCATTTGGAGCATTCATGGCTGGAGCTATGATGCCGGAGGGGAATGGAGAGCTAGCCCATGCTATAGTGAAGGATGAGCAGGTTCTGTATCAGGCGTTGCATCATCAATTTATTGCCAGTGCAAAGGCTGTAAAGCTGGGTCATGAAATCAACAAGGACTTTAAAATCGGTTGTATGATTGCTTATATGTGTTCCTACCCACTTACATGTCATCCTGATGATATTCTGCTGGCTCAACAAAAGGATAACTTAAGTAATTTCCTATGCTCAGATGTCCAAGTAAGAGGAGCTTATCCGGGATTTGCCAAACGCTATTTTAGAGATCATAATATTCAGATCACAATGCAAGAAGGAGATGAGGACATCTTAAAAGAAGGCTGCGTAGATTTCTATACTTTCAGCTATTATTCTTCTACTTGTGTCAGTGCCGATCCTAACCAGGAGAAGGTGGGAGGGAATTTATCTATGGGCTTAAAGAATCCTCATTTAAAAGCAAGTGCCTGGGATTGGCAGATCGATCCACAGGGATTGAGATGGTCCCTCAATAATATTTATAACCGATATGAAATCCCGTTAATGGTTGTTGAAAATGGTCTTGGCGCCG
>RCUE01000139.1_pt1 | contig 27196 bp, 24 predicted proteins | sample 2166111 | NCBI WGS metagenome assembly RCUE01 (sample SAMN09930795, study PRJNA488358) | compost metagenome | feature: garden; material: soil; isolation source: compost soil in phenylacetonitrile-enriched culture | place: Germany: Experimental Botanical Garden Goettingen | collected 2016-01-27 | reverse complement strand
ACGAAAACGTGCTGTATGAGCGTTATGTTCCACTCGTGGCTGCACGTCGTCTGTACGAATTTTGCGTGGAACGCAATCTGCATCTGCAAACATATATAGATGACAAATTGTACACACGTGAAGATAATCAGAAAATTAAAGATTACACCGAGCTGAACAACACGGAATATTTTGTAGAGCCTGTGTTCAGTAAAGTTATAGAGCAACCGGCTCCTAAATTGCTGATTATTGACGAGCCGGAAGTGTTGGATGAATTAATTCCCGAACTGCGCGAACTGCTTGGCAACGAGGTGCATATTACAAAATCCAAACCTCATTTCCTGGAAATTATGCATCATGAAGGCACTAAAGGCCACGCCCTTGCCTTCCTTGCAAACCATTTTGGCTGTGATCTGTCGGAGACCATTGCGATCGGCGACTCGTGGAATGACCATGAAATGCTGGAATGTGCTGGTCTCGGCATAGCGATGGAGAATGCGATTCCTGATTTGAAAAAGCTGGCTGATTACATTACTCGCAGCAATAATGAAGACGGTGTTAAGCACGCCATCGATAAATTCGTACTCAATGTTGAATAAACAAAAAGTGACTATTTCCGTAATACTTAAATAAAGTATTTCAACAACAAAGCCTCCAAACGTCGCATGTTCATTAACATACGGCAGTTTGGAGGCTCTTTTTGTCAGATCATATCATAACTGACCGCTTCAAAGTATCAGGCAGCAGAGCGTACTTTACGTCTGTTCACCAGACGGATAATTCCGTTATTCATACACATCAACCCGGTCACAATGAGCAGCACCCCTGCCAGCATCCACCAGCTTACATGTTCTCCATACAAAAAAGCTCCCAGGCCAACAGCAATTGGTGGTGAAATGTAGAGCCATGTGGTCGGAAACAATGGATTCGTACGCGCCATAAGCCAGTAAAATAGTGTCTGCGCAATCATGGAACCAAACACGATCAAATAAAATAGAGAGCCTATGGCAGGCAGCAGATTCCATCCCCCAGAATTCCAAGGCTCTGTAAAAGCCGACAGTACTAGCAGCATCCAACCACCATGAAACATTTGTGCTGCATTCAAGGCAATCGGGTTCGTATCACGAAACGCGTCCATGACTCGCTTGGAATACAAAGCTCCTCCCGAATAGCACAGCTCACCCAGCAAAATGGCCATACAACCAGCCAGCCACAGACCGCTGATTTGAACCGCCAAGCCGGGCAATACCACCAGCACGACCCCGAGAAAGCTGATCATGCAACCCATGAGCGTAATTCTCGTCGTTTTTTGCCGCAGTATTGCAGACTGCATCAGCACAATCATCATCGGTCCGGTGGCCGACAAAATAGCACCGATTCCCGAACTGACATATTGCTCCGCCCAATACAGTGTTGAGAATGTGCCGAAGGTCGTTCCCGTCCCAATTAGCAGCATTTCCTTTCGCCATAATAACGACCATCGAACCTTTCCTGACAGCCTCATCGCAATAAACAAGATTGCCCCTGCTGCCATAAAACGTGCGCCTGCCGATAAGAACGGCGGAAGTCCGGCCTCCACTCCCACTTTGATAGCCAAAAATGTAGTACCAAAAATAAGACACATAACTGTAAAGGCGATACCAACCATGACACTTCCCTCTCCTTTCTATTACTCACAAGCATACAAGGAGACAGACAGAACAGATGGGCAACCACAGAACAGTTGTATACGTTTTGGAAGTGCTGTATAGTACAATACACACAAAGGAGCGTGGACCGCATGGGAAAGGATAACAGCGAATTATTGTTTTCAACAGAACATATCTCGACAGATCCGAGCTTAAAGCTGTATGAGCAGGTCGTCCATTACATAAATGTGCGGATGGAGCGCGGGGACTGGCCAGCAGACGCTAAATTGCCGTCTGTGCGAAGTCTGGCTCAGGAATTGGGTGTGCACCGGTTAACCGTATTCCGGGCGTATCAGGAGTTAAAGCAACAAGGGCGTATCTATGTAAAGGATAAATCGGGATATTACGCCCATGCTTCCCATGCAGCAGGATTGACAACATATACTGCCTATTCGGAACGTTCATCCACAAAGCGGCTTTTCCAGTCGGAATCCACTTACGCGGCAGACGATCCGTCTGTTTCTGTCTGGAGGGGGATGGATGGACTCACCCAGGTTCATGCCATGAACGCGGACTTCCAATTTTCCAAGGCTCTGATTGATCCCTCTCTTCTACCCAACCGATATTGGAGAGAATTAATGATGCAGGTGTTTGAAAAACATCCGAAAATCGCGGCTACCTATTCTGCTGTACGAGGAGATGCTGAGCTTCGTGATGCCATGGCACAGCATTTTAGCACAGATAAGCATTTCGCAGTATCAACGGACGAAGTACTGATTACCTCCGGCGCACAGCAAGCCATTGACTTGGTTTCCCGTTCTCTGATTCGTACAGGAGATCGTGTATTAATCGAACGTCCAGCCTATGGCCCAGCCATGGAAATATTCCGCAGACAAGGCGCCCGTCTGACTGTAACGGATATACAGCCGGAAGGTTATGATATGGATCAGATTGAATGGTGCCTGAAAACGGAAAAACCACGTCTCTTCTATATAAATCCGACATTTCACAATCCGACCGGCTTTACCATCCCCGATGAGCAGCGCAAACGTCTGCCCGAACTGGCCGAGCGCTACGGCTGTCTTATTGTCGAGGATGACAGCACCTATGATATTAGCTTTGGGCAAAAACCGCCTTCTCCGATTTTCTCCTATGATATCTCGGGAAGTGTCGTCTATATTCGCAGCTACAGCAAATATGTCGCACCCGGTCTGCGAATCGCAGCTGTGACTTGTCGGCCTCAGCTCATGGACAGTCTGCTGAGCGTCAAAGCGCTGGTGGACAATGGATCGCCGCTGCTGAATCAAAAGCTGTTTTTACAATATTTTCAATCCCCACGTATGCAGCAGCATATTAAAAAGCTATGTATCGCACTCCAGATTCGTAAGGAAACGATGGAAGCCAGTCTCCGCGATTCCGGCTGGACATGGACCAGCCCGGCGGGAGGACTCAACCTGTGGCTCCAGCTACCTTCTACGATAAAACCTAATGAGCTGCTTGCCAAAAGTATACAAGAGTCCGTTTCCTTTGTCCCAGGCAATGTATTTGATCCCATCGGTGCAGAGGGTAAAACGCATATACGGCTGTCCTATTCATACGCCAATGAGCTGCAAATCAAAGAAGGGCTCTCCACACTTTTACGCATTAGTCGAACGATGTAAATCGTTATTCTAACGGCAAACTCATGCCTGTGTGTGCCAAGCTGATCCCTTCCAGCAGCCCGTAGTTGTATGTGATATCCACATCATGGGACATATGTGTAAACACCGTGCTTCCAGGCTTCAGTCTTCCTACAAGCTCCTGAGCCTCCAGCATGTCATATACCGAGCGGGTGGCATACTCCGCTTCCTCATGGTAAAAACTCGTCCCCAGCACGAGTAAATTCAGATTATGTAAAGGCAAAATTTCCGCCTCATTCAGTCCAATTGAATCTGAACAGTAGGCCCATGAGAAGCCGTCTTTTTCCAACCGATAAGCGTAAGCATATCCGTTCTTTCCGTGATTCACGCGCCATCCCCGGATGTTCCATCCGCCAAGCTGGACTCCCTGATCTACTGGAATAAGATCCAGGTTTCCAGGGAGCCAGGAAAATTGACGCAGGATCGTATCAATCACTTCCTGTGGAGCGTACAGGCGCCCTCTGTTCCCCGTCCAGCGACAGGCATCCGCCCATTCTGGCAATCCTCCAATATGATCAAAATGTGCATGTGTCACGAGGATCGTAGGGATAAAACGCAGGCTGCGCAATTCTAACTGTCTACGCCAGTCGGGGCCACAATCAATCATAAAATCCTCTGTCTCGCTTTTGATCAGCACAGACGATCTCAACCTTACATTCGTTCCTGTCGTGCGTGCCTCTGTGCACACGAGACAATCACAATACACACGCGGAACCCCCATTGCATCCCCCGTGCCAAGAAAAATAAGACGATTCATGATTTAACTCCTATCTATCTGGGTGTTTTTACTACTATTATAACGAACATATCAAGTCTGCGTAAATCACCCCAGCGACCAACGACAAAAGGAGCATGTCAAAAGCCGTAAAACAGGCCAGACACCCCCCTTATATGTGAACGTTTTATTTTCAAATGATGATAGGCATCGGGTCTTCCTTCAGGCGATTTTCCACCATCCAGCTGGACTCTTCATTATATAGATAGGCCCGATGCACCAACACTCGCACCTGCTGACCAGGTTCCAGCGTAGACTTCTCCAATGAACGGTATGTCATGAGACGCTGGTCCCCGACCTGTACTTCAACCATCCATTCACTCCCGCGAAAATGTAAATGCTTCACAATGCCTTCCTCGGTCGCCGACAGCAACGCAAATTCCTCACTAGGTCCGACATCAATGTACTCCGGACGAATCAAGGCACGTGTTCCCACTCCGGCAGCTTCCTCGAAACCTCTGAGACTACCCGCCTGTTCAATCACCGTGGATTCCCCAATAAAAGAAGCCACAAACGGGGTCCCCGGTTTTTTATAGATATCCCAAGGCGTTCCCTTCTGCTCCAGTCGACCTTGATTAATCACCATAATTTCATCGGCTACTTCAATCGCCTCATCCTGATCATGGGTGACGAAAATGGAGGTAATACCCACCCTCTCAATCAACTCTCGCAACCAGGTACGCAGCTCCTGACGAATCTTGGCGTCAATAGCCGCAAATGGTTCATCCAGCAGCAGTAGTTGAGGCTCCGGTGCCAAAGCACGCGCGAAAGCAACCCGTTGTCGCTGTCCACCTGACAATTGATGCGGATAACGATGCTCAAAGCCTTTGAGCCCCGTGAGTTCGACCAGCTCAGTGACCCTTTCCTTGATGCGGGCTTTGGAGCTTTTTTTCACTTTCAAACCAAAGGCAATATTGTCGTACACGCTCATATGCTTGAACAAAGCATAGTTTTGAAATACAAATCCGATTCCACGCTCCTGTGGTGCCAGCTCGTTTACCCTTTTTCCATGAAAGTGGATCTCTCCTGCATCCGGTTGCTCCAGCCCTGCCAAAATACGAAGAATGGAGGTTTTCCCCCCGCCGCTTGGACCGAGCAAACCAATAAGATGGCCCGTCTGAATATCAAAAGATACGTCCTTTACCGCATGAAAATTACCGAAATGCTTGTTTAACCCTCTTACTTCCACATGCATATCCGTACACTTCCTTTCCGCTTCTGGACCTGTTCAGGAACAGCAGCAGCCTTGCTTACCGCAAAGCACGTACCTCATTTAAAATCATTTAATTATTCCAATGCATATACTATGTTTTTTCTTATGTGATACTTTATCAAAGGAAAGTAATTTTCGTCAACTCTATATATTATCTTAAGAATTAAAAGGGTAAAGTATTAAGAAGAAAGGAGATGGAGTTATTGTTGCATACTTTAGAATTATCCACTATACAGCGAGATGAAATACGCGATATTACACGAGAGGTTGCTTCATTGATCGAAAAAAGCGGGGTGCAACAAGGAACCGCACTTGTTTATTGTCCACACACGACAGCCGGCATCGCCATTAATGAAAATGCAGACCCAGATGTCAAACATGATGTGATGTTAAGACTAGATGAAGTCTATCCGTGGGAGCATCCCCAATATCGCCATATGGAGGGAAATACAGCGTCCCACCTAAAATCCATCACGACAGGCCCCTCACAAACGATCATCATCCATGATGGAAAGCTGTTGCTCGGACGATGGCAGGGACTTTATTTTTGTGAATTCGACGGACCACGCAGACGTCAATACCATGTGAAAATCATGAAGGGCTGACGGAAACGGGTAAAAAAACAGACCATGATGTTTTCCTACTGGATGCATCATCGTCTGTTAAATTCTTAGTCGCTTTCGCAAAGTACCGTAATGATAAGTCACCGTCATGAAGTGCATACACCTAGAAAAGCGCCCTACATGTTCATGGGTGAAGCGTGTGAATGCAGGTACGCTCATAGGTGTCTGCACAGCAGCTTTACATGTGCTAAAGCAGCGGGCCTAATTTCTTCAAATGTTAAACCGTCCTGAATATAAAAGGATACAAAGCCATGCATGGATAAAAACAGGCTTTTCGGTACCCTTGAGCAATCTTCCTCCGAATGCCCCAGACCACTCAATTCTTGACGGATCATGGACGCAAATAGTTCCACACAACGGTTTTGCTCTGTGCGACAGTATGCAAATAGTTCTTCATCGTGCATCATAAACATAATTTCGTACTGATATGGATTTTCCAAACCAAAACGGATAAATTCCAGCATCAAGTACTCCAGCCTGCTCAAGCCATTATCAGGCGTACCTGTTGCTGCTTGCAGTAGAATCCCACGCAATGTATTAAAATCTTCAATCACAATAGCATAGAACAGTTCAGCCTTCTCTTTAAAATGATAATATAACGAACCATGACTGTAACCCAGATGCTGGCCAATGCTGCGCATTGAAATCGCACGGTAGCCCTTGGTAATAAACAAGTGCCTAGCCGCTTCCAGAATCCGCCCTCTTGACAACTCCTGTTCTACTGCTCTTCTAGCCATATTATTTATTCCCCTTCAATAAAGTAAAGCTGCTCTCCCTCCGACACAAGCGATTGCCCCTGCGTCAAGTCTGTTATCCAGTTGCTGAAGGATTCCGCATCACCAGCCAGCGGCAGACAGGTTAAGGTAACTTTATCCGTAAACATTGTTTCTCCAGTACGGATGCTGCGATTGCGTAATTCATTTTCCACTTTGCCCAACCAGGTATAATCCAATTCTACAAAAACTTCACGATGCAGCACACGTGTAATTGCATCCCCTGCCTCGATTGCTGCAACAGCACCATCTGAATACGCGCGAATCAGACCGCCTGCTCCCAACAAAATCCCACCAAAGTAACGGGTAACAACAATAGCGACATTTTTCAGCTTTTGGTTGCGGATCACCTCCAAAATAGGCTTTCCAGCCGTACCACTCGGTTCTCCGTCATCCGATTGCTTTTGGATTTCGTCTCTTTCCCCAATCATGTAAGCAGAACAATTATGGGTAGCGTTCCAATGCTCTTTTTTGATGCGCTCTATGAAAGCAACTGCTTCTTCCTCAGTTTGAACAGGCTGAATATGGCCGATAAAACGGGATTTTCGGATCACAATTTCCTTGTTGCCGGCACCGCGTACGGTTCGGTATTGTTCCAACATACACGTATAACCTTCCTTACTTCATTTTACAAGAAAGCAGTCCCCCGCTACTGGCAGCTGGTGAACTGCTTTCCTGTACTTTAATTGCTGCTATACACTATAACACTTCTGACCGAAATCCTGTTTCGCATCAGAGATTACAGCACTCTTATTCAGACAATCTCGCTTCAAGCTCAGCTTTTTCTTTTTCGAAGCCTGGTTTACCGAGCAGCGCAAACATGTTCTTCTTGTAAGCTTCTACGCCCGGTTGATCGAACGGATTTACACCCAACAGGTAGCCGCTGATGCCGCAAGCTTTTTCGAAGAAATAAGCAAGATAGCCGAAAGAGTAAGGGCTTAAGTCAGGAATATTTACAATCAAGTTCGGTACTTGTCCGTCTGTGTGAGCCAGCAATGTACCTTGGAATGCTTTTTTGTTTACAAAATCCACAGTTTTGCCTGCCAGGAAATTCAGTCCGTCCAGATCATCCTCATCTGCTTCGATGGTGATGTGACTAGGTACATTTTCTACTTGGATTACCGTTTCGAAAATGTTGCGGCTGCCTTCCTGAATGAATTGTCCCATGGAGTGCAGGTCTGTCGAGAAATCAACAGAAGCAGGATAAATGCCTTTGTAATCCTTGCCTTCGCTTTCTCCGTACAACTGTTTCCACCACTCGGATACAAAATGAAGAGACGGCTCATAGTTTACGAGAATTTCAATTGCTTTACCTTTGCGGTACAAAGCGTTACGAACGGCTGCATATTGATAAGCCTCGTTCTCAGCTACATTCGGGTTGCTGTATTCTTTGGAAGCGTCTGCCGCCCCCTGCATCATTTCTTCGATGTTAATGCCTGCAGTAGCAATCGGCAACAAGCCTACTGCTGTCAGCACAGAGTAACGACCACCCACATCATCAGGAATAATGAAAGATTCGTAGCCTTCTTCGTTAGCCAGTTTTTTCAAAGCGCCACGTTCTTTATCGGTCGTTGCATAAATACGTTTGCGCGCTTCTTCTTTACCGTATTTTTTCTCCAGAGCTGCACGGAATACGCGGAATGCGATAGCTGGCTCTGTTGTCGTACCTGATTTGGAAATGACGTTCACAGAGAAGTCTTTACCTTCAATCAGTTCCAACAGATGATTCACATATGTAGAGCTGATGTTGTTGCCTGCAAAATAGATAGCTGGGCCCTTGCGTTGATCTTTAGGCAGTGCATTGTAGAAAGAATGCGACAGCATTTCGATCGCAGCACGTGCTCCAAGGTAAGAACCGCCGATACCGATTACGATCAGTACTTCGGAATCGCTTTGAATTTTAGCAGCAGCCTTTTGGATGCGCGCAAACTCTTCTTTATCATAATTGGTAGGCAGGTCGATCCAACCTAAGAAATCGGAACCTACACCGGTTTGGTTGTGCAGTTGCTCATGAGCCAGCTTGATAGGCTCTGCAAAATAATCAATTTCGTGCTGACCTACAAAGGAGAGCGCTTTAGTGTAATCAAAAATAACTTTTTTAGACATGTTTGGAACCTCCTGTTTGGTATTACTAAGACCATGAATACGAACATAAGGACTTAGGAATAGGATACTTTAATTTGCTGGGCCTGACAAGCTTGCGTTACCTATGTATCCTGTGCTTGACAGCCCCTCCTGTAGATAGGGTAGCATGCCCATGCTACAATTAACTGAGATCAACCTGTTTCAATATTCAATTCAGGGCCGACTCGCATCTGCATCGGACGGCAACTTCCAACAAGAAAGGTGATTAGCAATGAAAAACATCGGATTTATCGGACTGGGCACCATGGGCGCCCCGATGGCATCCAATCTGCTAAAGCAGGGATTCGGAGTCACAGTTTATAATCGTACCGCTTCGCGCTGCGAACCACTGGCAGAGCAAGGCGCACGTACAGCTTCAACCCCTCGTGAAGCAGCTGAAGGTCAGCACTTGGTCATTACCATGGTCAGTGATGATCATTCCATTCGTGACATCTATTACGGCGAAGACGGTGTGTTTGCCGGCCTTACGGCTGGCATGACCGTGATGGACAACAGCACGATTTCACCTGAGCTGGTCAAACAACTAGCCGCCGAAGCGGACAAGCTGGGCTGTTCCTTCATTGATGCTCCCGTAACAGGCAGTAAGCCTGCCGCTGTAGACGGCACACTCGTGTTCATGGTTGGTGGTAATGCAGAAGCCATTGCGGCACAATCAGATGTTTTTGATACCCTGGGCAAAAAGGTACTTCATATGGGACCTAATGGAAGCGGGGCCGTAGCCAAGCTCGCTCATAATACGATGGTCGGTATTCATAACCTCGCTCTGGCTGAAGGCTTTGCTATCGCGGCTAAATCCGGCATCCCGGCAGACAGCTTCCTTGAATTGGTACAACTCGGATCGGCAGGCAGCAAGGCCGCTGACCTGAAAGGGCGCAAAATCATTGAGCATGATTTTAGCAACCAGTTCTCACTTGCCTTGATGCTTAAGGACTTGAAGCTTGCTTCCTCACTAACAGACAGCCTGTCCATCCCCGCACCTATGTTATCCATTGCCAAAAGCCTATTTCAAGCCGGGCAAACGCAAGGCTACGGCGACGAGGACCTATCCGCTGTCGTGAAGACATACGAAGCATGGATTGGCCGCACCATTGGTGGTCAACCTCTCGAATAAGCTGTACCTTTCTGTGTAACTATACTGCTGTGCTTGTGTACATATGGCATAGCTTTAGGGTAAGCACACTTAGCTTGAAGGCTGAGTGTGCTTACCCGTTTTAGCTTACTATTCGGGATAAGAACAGCAATAATCAGTTACACTTCGTACTTCCAGCTTGAAGGAAGACTTTGCAGGTACGTGAAAGGTTGCTGTCCCTTGTATTTCCAGCCATTCCTCAGTACCTGGAAGTAACACTCTCAGATCCCCTGCCAAAATCTCCATAATCTCACGGGAATCCGTGCCGAACTCGTACGTTCCTGGCAGCATAATCCCCAGTGTAACCTTACTACCGTCACCCAGGATGACTGTACGGCTTGTAACCTGACCATCGTAATAAACGTTTGCTTTTTTAACTACGCTTACTCCATCAAACTGTGTCATTCGTTATCCCCTCATCTGCTCTCAATGGTTGAATGAATATTGGTGCATCATAACATAGATTTGATTCCAGCTTCAGTATGAAAATACACACTGTATCACGTATACAATACACTGGAATTCCAAAGTGATCTTTTCGCAAAACATCAACTGTATGAAACAAACAGCCGTAAGCCTTACTCAGGTTACGACTGTCTGTTTTAGATGCTCCAATGTTTTATTTCAACAAAGCTTTCACACGGCTAACAACATTCTCTACTGTAAAGCCGTATTCCTTAATCACGCGATCGCCAGGTGCGGATGCGCCGAATGTACTGATACCGAGAATGTCGCCTTGGTCGCCAACATATTTTTCCCAGCCCAGTGGATATGCCATTTCTACAGCCAAACGAGCTTTCACTTCTGGCAGCAGAACGGAATCTTTGTATGCTTTGTCTTGTTTTTCGAACAGATCCCAGCTTGGGAAGCTGATAACACGTACTTGAATACCTTGTTCTGCCAGTGCTTCCTGAGCTTTAACAGCCAATTGCACTTCGGAGCCTGTAGCTAGAATTTGAGCAACTGGTTTGCCATCTGTTGCATCTGCAACCACATAAGCACCGCGTTTGATACCTTCGCGTGCATGCTCAGCACTAGCAGCCAGGATTGGCAGGTTTTGACGAGTTAATACCAGAGCAACCGGGTTTTTCTTGTTTTCCAGCGTGTAAGCCCAAGCAGCAGAAGTTTCATTACCGTCCGCTGGACGAATTACTGTCAAGTTCGGGATAATACGCAGGGAAGCCAATTGCTCGATCGGCTCATGAGTCGGACCATCTTCACCTACAGCAATACTGTCGTGAGTCAGAACGTAGGTTACAGGCAATCCCATCAGAGCTGCCAGACGAACGGCTGGACGCAGATAGTCTGTAAATACGAAGAATGTACCGCCGAATACTTTTACACCTTGGTGCAACGCCATACCGTTCATCGCAGCAGCCATACCAAATTCGCGGATACCGAAATAGATGTTACGACCGGCGTAGTCTTCTGGCGTAAAGTTCGTCAGGTTGTTCAAATGTGTCATCGTGGAGCTCTCCAGATCGGCAGATCCGCCTGTTAGGAAAGGTACGTTTGGAGCTAATCCATTCAGAGCATTACCAGAAGCTACACGAGTCGAAACGGCTTTGTCTTCAGTCGTGTACTTCGGAAGGTCACGATCCCATCCTTCTGGGAGATCGCCGTTTACAGCTGTTTCGAACTGAGCTGCCAAATCAGGGTGAGCTGCTTTGTATTTGGCGAACTGTTCATCCCATGCTTTGTTCGCTGCGATACCGCGCTCTTTTACTTTAGCAAAATGCTCGCGAACCTCTTGTGGTACGTGGAAGTCCTCTTCGTATACCCATTTGTAGAATTCTTTAGTCAGCTTGGCTTCTTCTGATCCCAGCGGGGAACCATGAGTACCGCCGTGTCCGCCTTTACCTTGTTTGTTCGGGCTTCCGTAGCCGATGACAGTTTTCACTTCAATCAGCGTAGGACGTGTCGAGTCGCCTTGCGCTTCTTCAATGGCTTTTTGGATGGCTGGAAGGTCGTTACCATCTTCTACGCGCAGTACTTGCCAGTTGTAAGCTTCAAAGCGTTTGGCAACACTCTCGGAAGAGGACAGATTAAGCTTGCCGTCCAGTGTAATATCATTGGAATCAAACAATACAATCAGCTTGCCCAGTTGTAAGCGACCAGCCAGCGAGGCAGCCTCGTGGGAAATACCCTCCATCAGATCGCCATCGCCGCAGATTGCATACGTGAAGTGATCTACAACTTTAAATTCGTCCTTATTATATGTTGCGCCCAGTTGAGCTTCAGCCATTGCCATACCTACGGACATTGCGAGACCTTGTCCCAGAGGACCGGTTGTAGCATCTACACCAGCAGTGTGGCCAAACTCAGGGTGGCCCGGTGTAAGGCTACCCCATTGACGGAATTGTTTCAGTTCTTCCATAGGAAGATCATAGCCGCTCAGGTGCAGAAGGCTGTATAGCAACATGGAACCGTGTCCTGCAGACAATACAAAACGGTCACGGTTAACCCATGTAGGTTGATCGGGATTATGATTCATCGTTTTAGCAAAAAGTTGGTATCCCATTGGCGCGGAGCCCATCGGCATACCAGGATGTCCCGAGTTTGCTTTCTCGATGGCGTCAATTGCCAACGTACGAATAGTTGTGATGGACAAATTGTCGATCGTGGAGTTTTCATCCTTTTGAATCGCTTGATTCTGGTCAGTCATGGTTTGCCTCCTCATATTGTATGAAGTATGTCAATTGCATTCGGTCATACTCTTCAAAATCACCGTCTCATATAGAAACAGAGACTATTGAAGTGAGTGAATCTGCTTGAATGTTTCAATATGACTTATACACTCATAAGTATTGTACCATTTGCCGTGGAAGTTTGCCAGATCGTTTGTAAAGATGATTGTCGAAATGGTCGAAATATAGTACAGCCCTCATATCAATATACCCGTTATGTATTAACATCATTTAAAAAATAATGAAATCGCAAAAAAATTTATATAGGGCCCAGATATAATACAATTACCCCACACAAAAAAACAAAGCCCATTATGCACTGGGCTTTGTTTAATCCGAAAGGTATACTCGCAAGTTTTCATCAATTTGAAATTTTTAAGTTCAATTAAAAACGACCGTTTTGTTCTCATGAACCAGTATACGATCCTCAGTATGCCACTTCACGGCTCTTGCCAACACGACCCGTTCAATAGTACGACCGATCCGTTTTAGCTCATTTACATCATCTCCGTGGCTTACCCGCTGTACGTCCTGCTCAATGATCGGACCACCGTCCAATTCCTCGGTTACATAATGCGCAGTAGCACCAATAATTTTCACACCACGATTATAAGCTTGGGCATACGGCTTACCACCCACGAATGCAGGTAGAAAGGAATGATGGATATTGATAATCCGGTTGCGATAATGCTCAATAAACTTAGGCGAAATAATCTGCATATACCTGGCCAAAATGATCACATCAATCTCTTCGCCAATGACCTCTAGCTGACGGCGCTCTGCCTCTGGCTTCGTATCGGCTGTCACCGGGATATGGTGATATGGAATGCCAAAGGATTCCACATACTCCTTCATATCCGGATGATTACTAACCACCAATGCAATATCCGCCTCCAGATCGCCTGCCTGCCATTGCCACAGCAGTTCTACCAGACAGTGATCTTCTTTAGAAACGAAAATAGCCAGTTTTTTCTTACGGCTGACCGCAGAAATCGTCCACTCCATACGGAATTGCTCGGCAACAGCGACAAAGTCCTGCTCCAGTTGCGACTGAGCTGCACTCAAATTCGGCAAATCAAATTCAATCCGCATAAAAAACATACCGCCGGACGGGTCCATTGTATATTGGTCAGATTGAACGATATTGGCCCCATGCTCGTACAAAAAACGGGACACGGCCGCTACAATACCTGGTCCATCTGGACAAGATACAAGCATACGCGCGCGGTTTTCATGGGCTGATAGAGTGCTATTTGGCTGATGTTTTACGTGAATTTCCATGTGGCTATTAATCCCCCTTAGCTTATACCGTCACTGGCAAATGACTGCCGGCAAACCAGGCAATCAACCGTTGATTAATGTGTTCTTCGCTCAAATCTGGAAATAGTGCTGCTTCCGTTATCATGTCATACAGACGTTCCAACGGCTCACGTGGATCGGCTTTTCTTGCTTTGGCATCATTTTTCAGCAGAGCCCAGGTGTCCAGAACAAATTTGCGGACATCCACATCCTGTTTTTTGAAAAACGAATGCAATTGCTCTACCTGACCCAAAAACTCATCCCCAAAGCGCTCCTTTACATTTCCGCGAAGCAGGGCAATTTCAACCTCATACATCGGACGCTGAGTTTTGGCTTCCTTCCCAATCCATGGCGTCTCCAAAATAAACGGACGTCCTTGAAGTGCTTCATGATGCACCACATTATGAATAGTCTGATAGCCAATCCAGCCTGATCCGATCGGAGTATGGCGGTCTTTATGAGCGCCAACTGGATTTTTACTGTCATTAATGTGAACAACTGCAATGCGATTCAAGCCGACAATACGGTCGAACTGCTCCAATACACCGTCCAGATCATTTACGATATCATAACCCGCATCGTGAATGTGACAGGTGTCCATACAAACCGTAAGACGCTCGTTACGCTCTACTTTATCTATAATGGAGGCAATCTCCTCAAAGCTACGCCCCATTTCCGTTCCTTTGCCTGCCATCGTTTCAAGCGCGATGTTAACATCTGTCTCCTTCACGCCGTTCAGTACCTCGTTCAAACCATCGGCAATACGCCCGATTCCATATTCCGCATCCTTATCGGTAAAAGCGCCCGGATGCAGCACAATATTTTTCACACCTATCGCGTGTGTGCGCCGAATTTCCTCCTGAAGAAAGCTGACCGCAAGCTCATAGGTATTTTCTTTGTAAGAGCCAAGGTTGATGATATACGGGGCATGCACCACGATATCTTCCATTCCCTTCTCAGCCATTAACTGCTTGCCTTCCTCCAAATACATGGACTCCATCGGCTTACGGCGCGTGTTTTGCGGTGCCCCCGTGTATATCATAAACGAGCTGGACCCGTAAGAAGACGCTTCTTTTGTAGCGCTGAGCAGACCCTTGTCCGAGAAAGACACATGAGAACCAATTTTCAGCATGATTTTGACTCATCCCCCTATCCTGTTATGCTTGTCTTATTTTAATTTATTCATTTTAACGTGATTATTGAAATCAAACAACATAGCGTTTATGGCAACTTTTTTAGGTGACTCCCTAAGGGAACCTACAGACATAGCGCACATCAGAATATATGTTATTGAAATGTAGGTAGATTAAAGCATGAATGGACTTTCTTTTGCGTACACCAGATACATTCAATATGAAGCTTTTGTATCAAAAAGGGTTATATTTTATAATAGAAACATTTTTTGAATTGGAAGGAGAATAACTCCATGAATATCATCGTATGCGGAGGAACTGGATTGGTGGGGAGTGCACTGGTCAAAAGTCTGCTAGATGACGGATATACCGTGAAAGTCATTACACGCAAGCCGCTGGTTGGACATGAAGCGAGCCCTCGCTTGCAGTATATGAGCTGGAACGAATTAAAACAAAAACCTGAATTACTGGAAAGTACAGATGCGGTCGTTAATTTAGCAGGTGAGACGCTGAATCAGCGCTGGACGGACAAGTCCAAACAAAGAATTCTTCAATCACGACTGCTGTCCGTTGCCCGGTTGGCTCAAGCGTTGAATGCTCTGCAAAAAAAACCGAAAGTTATCATTCAGGCTTCGGCTGTTGCCGCCTATGGTACTTCCCTGACCGAAACATTTGACGAAAAAAGTCCGCGTCGTTCGGAGGATTATCTGTCTCAGGTAGTTGAGCAGTGGGAGGAAGCAGCCAACGCCTACCCTACCGATGCCCGTTTAATTAATTTACGCATCAGCCTAGTGCTGGATAGAAAAAAAGGAGCATTTCCACTCATGAAGATGCCTTACGTCTTCGGATTCGGTGGAAAAATAGGTAGCGGCCATCAATGGATAAGTTGGATTCATATTGCCGATATCGTTCGTCTGATCTCGTACTGCATTCATACACCAGAGATTTCCGGGGCAGTGAACGCTTCATCACCACACCCCATGACGAACGACCAATTTGGGAAAACAGTAGCTAAGGTATATCGTCGTCCGCACTGGTTTCCCGTTCCTGGCTTTCTAGTCCAAAAGCTATTGGGTGAGATGAGCACGCTTGTATTAGACGGTCAAAAGGTAATACCGCGTAAAGCGCTGGAGCACGGATTTAAGTTTAAGTATTCTTCACTGAAGGAAGCGCTAGAGGAACTCCATTCTTCTCACAAGTAGCGTTGAATTAAAAAATGAACTCTATGGATGATAGATAATATCTTTGTATCTCTACCAGCTTAGGGTTCATTTTTGATTTAGACATAATCTATCAATTAAACTTGAGATCTTTGAGTTGTCTTGTTTTAGGCCTATGAATGGTCTTCTAGTTATAAAAAAGAAGCCCAGAATATAACAGGCCTCTTCTTAACATATATCCATTTAACGTTTACTCAAGATGCATTAGAGGATTTAAAAGAGTCCAATCGATAAATATAAGAGACTCCAGCGATTTTAAAAGTATCTCCATCCTTCATAGTATACTCCTTATAAGGCACCATAGGCTCTCCATTCAGCACTGTTCCGTTCGTCGAGGATAAATCTTTAATGATATGGCTTTGTCCTCCTGTAACTATACAAAGCTCAATATGAGAACGGGAAACTCCATCGGTATGCTCTACAAACTGGACCAATTGCGGATCTCTTCCGATGATAAAGCTACCTCCAACGAATTGGTCTGGCTGCAACCGTATGCGCTCGGTTTCTCCACTCCCAGATAACTTACGATCCAAACAAGCAATCGGCGAGTGCTGAACAGTTGGACTCGGTATCTCTTGATCCGGACGAAGCAGCACGGTTTCCTGCTTGGATATAGTATTGAGTAGCTCCGTTACCCCGGACAAGGACTTATAATAAGCCTCGCTAGTATCGCTGTCGTCCAATTCATTTCTCCGCATGGCACCTTTCCTCGAAGGCTCGTGCAAGTCATAATTTGTACTTACTTTCCCTCCATCCTCCGTCGTTCGGCTTCCCATGCTTTTAGATTCTGAGTCTGGAAAAGTCCAACGCCAGCTTTCCTGTCCTTGATCACTTGAATCGGATGATTGCTTGTCATGATGATGGCGTCCCGCTACAAACCCAGTTAGCTTATCTACCTGATAACGGTCATTTTTTCGCTGTGCTGGAGAAGCACCTCCTAACCATTCCGAATCCAATACAGGTACTGCCTCGCTATAAAAAGGAGATAAAGCTCGATTGCGCTCTAATTTCCCCGTCCAGCTTATATAAGCAACAGCGACAAGCACTAAAGTCAGCACAATCGAAATAAGCAAGGGAACCGTCTCTGGATGATCCAAATAAATATAACGCCAAACAATGGCCGAGGCGAGCAAACATCCGAGAGAAATGTATGTTTTATATTTTTGTAATTTAGGCTCCACCTCTTCATTTTCCATTTCGTTGTCGGCTCCTACCTCGACATTCTCCTCTGATTTTGCGGACTGCTTGAGTCGATTGACTCGCTTAAGCCCCTGAATTTCCTGCAGAGTCTCCCGATGTTCTTGGCCGTACGTTCTTCCGCCACGATCTGTATCGTTATCCTGTATGGTATGAGAGGAATGAACAGATGATCTACCTTCAGCCTGACCGCTGATGCTCTGTTCACCAGTCGCCATCCCTTGTAATAGTAGTTCCTTCAACGCGCTCAACTCAAATTCATTTCTATCGCATAGATCAAGTATGCGCTGTATAGATTCTCCCTGAAGGTGAGCCACACGAGTCATCAAACGAATAACCATCTGCTTAAAATAGCTACCTGTTTGTTGCGTATACTGTACACTGCACAAAGGAACATAGGTTAAACTAACGTTCTTCCTTGTGCCTGAACCGCTTATAAAAATGTAATCTTCGTGCAAAATAAACTGGCGGATATTTAACATATATTGTGGGCTACGATGAAGAGCATCTACTACTTCAAAAAGAATCCGGTAGAAATCAGAAGTCGACACATTCCCACCTTTCCATACTTGGGAAAGCATACGTTGCCCCGAAATATCGTAATGTAACTCGATCTGAAAATCGACTTCTTTTATTCTAAGTTCCAGCAGACCGGGAATCCGATTACCAGTCATCATTCGGGTCTGTACAGAATTTAAATCATCGGTCTTGAGCCCGCCTTCCTTGTTTAGAATCATAAACGTCCCGCCATTGCGAGCAAAATCCCTGCTTAAACCAAACAATTCATGACCTCCTTAACAATTCTTATTCCCTGAGGTAGCATGATCTCCCCAAGCGGACACGTCATGACAAGAAGTAAAGATAAGCGCTGACCGCTCCTGGAATGACTGCCGTCATAAAGGGAAACCTGAGGTGCGCTTCTCTCCCACTAGTCAGCGCTTTGCCGCTGCGAAATAGGAAAAATCCTCCTAAATTAAACGCCACGCGTCGTAATCTCATGATGGTTTCCCTCCTCCATAGCAAAATCCCTATACCAATAATGCCTGCAAAAAAAATCGAATATAGAGCCGATTGCCACGCAAAAGCTGCACCTGTCCATGCTCCAATTAAGCCAAACAGCTTTACATCTCCTGCACCAATTGCTCCCATCCAGTACAAAATCAGCATGAATCCAAAGCCGGTGCCAAGACCAGCAATAGCAAATAAAAAACCGTGCCAGCCTCCGAACAGAGTATTGAACAGCAAACCCACCGCTATGCCGGGCAATGTAAGCTTATTAGGGATTTTCATGCTTCGTAAATCTGTCACTAGCGCGATCGCCAGCAGAACTCCACACACAATATACATCCATGTCAATGCGGTCTTCCCCCTTCATAACAATGAAAATTAGCAGGCCTGCCAAATCATTTTTCAGTGTAGTTAACTCTATAAGTCTATATCTAGCCTATCCATCAGTTGTCTTCTGCACAGAAAACGGAACCTCAATACGTTGGCCATCCTCCGTTTCAATTACAAAGCTCCATTGACCTGGTGTTGTGTTTGTTCCTACAAACCAGTTCCATTCAACAATCCCATCTGCATTGGCTGAGGTCCAGCCCAAGTGCTGAGCTGTGCTTTCACCTGACTTATAAAGTACAGAAAGGGTAGCATTCGTCCCAGGTTCAACCTTGGCCTTGATCAAATTGTATACACCCTTCACAGCAGGCTCAGGCTTGACAAGCAACTGTATGGAATGCTGCGCATCCTTATCCCCTGTTTCATCACCTGTACCTGCTCCCTCTCCTGTATCACCAATCCAAAGACGTTCCTCAGCCGCCGCTTGGAGCACAATGTTGCGATACAAAAAGGGGACTTTCATCGGTAGTTCATACGATAGCTCTACTCTAAAATAAGGGTCCTTAGTTTCTGTAAGAGAGGGTACATGTACGCTCGTTATATGAATACGGTCATACTCCAGAATACTTTTCTCCATAAAAGGCTTTAGCATCGGCTTCAGAACAGGATCAAGTGCAGCCTCCGTCAAGCGTCCCCGCAACTCCTCCAGCGGCTTTTGACCGCCTTGAACAGCGTTTTCTACCCAGTCGCCGATTGGAGGTGGCAGTTGGGCAGCGAATTGGCTTGCATATTCACTCACAGATAACTTAGGAAGTTCATCTAGCGGTTTGCGGACTGCATCTATTTTAGCGGACGCCGTCTCCACGGCTAGAGACACCGGGTAGATTTTAGCCGAAACCTGCTTAACCGTTTCTGAAGCAGTAGTCTGCAAGGTTGTGGAGACCAGTGTCATTTGGACCATATAAATGAGAAAAATAATAAAAAACAAAAACAATGGCAATACCAGTGACGCTTCTAAAACAATACTTCCTTGTTCACGCTGCTTCAATCCACAAGCCTGCCGTAGATAATGATTAATAGGAAAAATGCGCTGTTTTCGTGACATAGTACACACTTCCCTTAATACTCTCGCCTTCTTTTGAGGCGGTCCCGAGCATCTTCATTACCCCAGGTAGAAACCACAGCCTCATCCCATTCTTGACCTCACCCGTTGCATACGTTTGCCGCTCAGCAGGATTGACATCTGTATTCAGACGGATCAGAGCCAGCATACGGGACATTTTTCGTTCATTATTGCTATGGAGCATCAGGAACAATCGCAAATGATCCTTGTATGTCATTCGAAATTTCAGAAAATCAGACAATGGCACGTCCCCCTTTTGTGCCAGCATAATCATGTCTTCTATCGCTTTTTCTACTCCATATAACAAAGCTGCCGCCAAAACGACCAGCGGATTACCTTTTGAGCTGTTCTTAACCAATCCCTCCATTGTTCGAATGGCAAGTCTCATAGCAAAAATTTCTCCATAGGCGGATGCCAGATTACCCGTCGGATTATGGAACCCATACAAGATGTACTCAACTTCCTGATTATTCACCTCCAGCTGATCTCCCAAAATCTGTGCAGCATTTCCCACATTTCCACCCGATCCGGCCAAACTGCCAAAACGACTAAAATCCACATGATGGAAGTAAGAAAGCGCGTATTCATTCTGGTAAAACTCGTCTCCCAGTTGAGTCAGTAAATTGGATGCCGCACCGTATAGACCATCCATACTATCCATGGAAGATCCTGCTGCATCATAGGTGTCATAGGACAAATCAGCGGATACAGATGGACTGGATGTAGACTGGTTAAACGAAATACTTTCATTGTAATACTGCTCCAGATTTTGGAATTGTTCTGCACTTTGTTTACCCTTGGATAGAACCTCAATAATCCGATAGGCTTGTTTGAGTTTGTTTTTCGCCTCTTTTTCCATTTTCTTGCGTTCTTTGTCCGGGCCGCGTCGCGTATCCATCGTCCTGGCTTCACCGTCGAGCACATTGGCGGGTCCCGCCCAAGCATACGCATTTAAGTATTTATCTATCTCCTTAAGCGTAGAAGCGACTTCTTGCTTGAGCATGTCTGCATTCAAAAACGGATCTGTATAAAAGGATAACGTACGCATCATACTCGTTATTCTATTGTTAGCAGTATTTATAGAAGTCCGTTGCTTTTCAATTTCTGCTTCCCATTGCTCAAATTCCTTGTCTGGAATCAACAAATCCTCTGCTTTTTGCCGTGCGCTTCCTACCGAAGGATCTGCGTTGGAGCCTGTCCCGCTTGGAGTAGGGGCTGCTGAAACCTCATCGTAGCCTGCATTGGCCGCCCTCTGCTTATATTGGGCAATGACTTTGCGCATCTCTTCATTAATCTGTTGGGCCTCATTTAACGGTTCCTTGGCTTCCAGAAGCAACTTATCATGTTCTTCCCCAGCCTGAACCATGATCTGACGCAGGCGATCAAGCGCTGCCCTCGCTCTACGTGCATACTTTTCCATCTGCATGATTTTAACGTCGTCCACACTCTTCTTATTGTCTTCATATACATGTACGTAATGCTTATATTGAGCGGCAATATCGGCTACAACCTCAAGCGGGTCCCATATATACTGATTGGGCATATAGGTGCCCCTCTGTTTAATAATCCGCTTGCGAACCTCTTCCATATAAGCTCCTGCTTTACGCTGCTTCTCCAGCATGTCATCAAGTTTGGCCTCTCGTCTGTCGTATAGCTTTTGCAGCCGTTTCAGCAAATCTACCGTATGAGAAGCCTCTTTCATATTTTGAGAGAGCGGCTTCAGCTTTTCGAGCACTTCAAACGTAAAATCGACAGGTGCTTTATACTTCATCTCTTCACGGATCTGCTCGTTAAATACGGCATATTTACCAAGCTCCCTTTCCATTTGCAGGGAACTAGAATCCAGCTTCATATTCATAAGCGGTAGCGTTTCTGCGCGTGCCGTACGCCGCGCGCTATCATTCAGCACTTTGACCATAATTTGTTCTCCGCCGCCTTCGCCATAAGCAAACAAACCGTACTCCTGTTGTAATGTCGGATCATAAGCAGACATCACTGAACGAACCGCCGCATGGGTCAGCCGTTCGGTCTGCACATGCAGTGCAGCAATTCTCGCGTAATCAATAAATACAGCAATAAAACCGAACATGACCGCCAAAATCAGAATTAAAAAGACCGTGACAGCACCTGATTCCCCGTCCTTTGTATTGTGACCCTTACCAAACACCCGCTTCCTCCTTCCCAGTTACATTCCTATTCCTTACTTCTCACTGACCATTTTGACCATATTGCATCAATACTTTGCCTACAACTGCCGAATCTACCTTTTCACCTGATCCTCTGCCCATAAACTTCGCACCATAATAACGGACCAACTCCACCGTACGAATCCATTCCACAGGTTCGACCACGCCAGAGCTCATTTTCCCTTGCAAATCTGTCTGATCTAAAAACTGATTCAGCAAAGGTACCTTCACGATCTTATTTAACTTTGTGGTCACCTTACGGTGAATCATACTGTTCTCATATGTCATCTGCCCCTGCATGCCCGCAGGCATTTTATTTTCTGCATTGGACAGCTTTTGAGCAGGTAACGAGCCTCCCCCATTGCCGCCCGGCACCTGTACATTTTCCTGATTGTTGGCTCCGGTCCAGCCAAACAGGGCTCCCAGCATAACATCATCCTTCAAGCGCCAATAGAGAGAATCCCGTTGCCCTTGCGCAAATGCTCCCGTACGTGGGTCCTTGAAGCTGTTATCCCAACTGTAAGCGGCCCTTTCCGAAGCAGTAGCAGCGACCTGCACCAATATAGACTTTTGATATATGTACAGGCAAAAAAATAACATCACAAAAATGACCAGCAGTAGAATGGGAAAGACGAGGGAAGCTTCCAAGGAGAAGCTCCCGTCCTCTTTTTGTGCCAATTTGCACAGCATTATGAATCCATAAAATCGTTACTTTTTTTATCCGCCTTTTTCAAAAGCCCTTCTACAATTTTCTTGATCTGATCCTTGAAAATAATTGCCACCGCAATCAGAATGGCAATGATCAGGATCATTTCTAACGTACCCAGACCATCCTCATCCTTGTACAATTTACGAATACTGCCCGTTACTAATGTCATCATCGTTGTATTCCTCCTACATATTCATCATCATTAAAGCCGGAGCGCCCACCAGCACAATTACCGTTAGCAAAATCAGCGCCATCGGGAATACCAGCTTAGATGAAGCCTGCTCCCCTCTTGTGCGGCTAATTGAAGTCCGCTTGCCCCATAACGTCTGGGACAACTCACGTAAAGCCATCACGAAATCGCTCCCGCCGCGCCTCAAATTCAACAAAACTGTCGTCGTAAATACTGTCATTTCCTGAATACCACAACGTTTGCTCAGGTGCTCAAATGCCTGTTGAAAGGAAAAGCCGCTTTCCCATTCTGCCACCGTCTGCCTCAGTTCTCGATACAACGGATGTTCCGTATCCGCCCCTTTACGTTCCACGCAATGTAGCAATGCCCGTTGTACCGTCTCACCTGCACCTACTAAAAGCATCATTTTACTCAACAGTTCAGGCAGTTCCATTAAAATTTGCTGATCCCGCTTCTGTACTTTCCCGTGCAAATCCTTGATCAGCGCGATGGGTACCAGAAGACCAAGTCCCAATCCGAGCACCAGCCCGGTCGCATCCCCACCCAGCAAAAGCGATATTATAGCTCCACCAGCAGCCATCATATATCCGTAACCCAACATTTCTGCCAGAAAAAGCATCGTTTTTTCTCCGCTGTTGCGCATACCATACAGCTTCTGCACCGAACGCTGGAGCTTGAACATTAGCAAAGGCAGTCTATGAGTAGCACGTGAAGCATGAATCATGTGTACAAATGGGACTGAAAGTCTTTGCAGCCGCAGTCCCTCCAACTTCATATGGCGAAAATGCGCATACTTAGCACCGTGCATCTGGTTCAGCACCACCCAACCTCCCACTTGCAGAACCAGCATGACCAGACAAATCAACATCACCACACCCATCTCTCCTTACACTTCAATCTTCATAATGTGGTTGATCCACACGAGACACCCACCAAGCACCAATAAACAAAAGGTTGATAAAATCATACCTGTACCGCTGTATAAGGGCATCATGTAATCACCCGCTGTCATGGTCATAAACAATACAAACAAAAAAGGCGCCGCAAACATAACCCTCGATTCAAAACGTTTCTGCGCAATCATTACACCGATCTCCTGCTGAATTTCCAGCTTCTCACCAATGACACTTGAAGCTCGTCTTACGACTTCCACCAGATCACCTCCGGTTCGTTTGCAAGCCGCAAATACGTCCGCAAAATTCGTAATATCCTCCATCTGAGCCCGACGAGCCAAATCCTGCAAAGCAGCCTCTACAGGCTGTCCGATTTCAAGGCAGGCTGTAATAATGTTAAATTCAAAAATTAGATCGTGATCTCCATCTGGACTAAGCAACCTCAAATCCTCTACAGCCTCACGAAACCCATTCTCCACCGATCTTCCCGCTGAAAGAGAAGACGAAAGCGAGTATAAAGCCTGCTTAAATTGAATGCTCAAAGCAGACCTACGTCGTTGCAGCAAAAACTTTCTAAAATAACGAGGCATCACCACAGCTCCAGCAGCACACAGCAACGATAATATCCATTGGTGATAAAATAGATATCCGATCGTCGCGAACAACACTCCACTAGAGAGAATGCACATACTTTTTTGTACAGTCGATAATGTATACACCGTATAATTTGGCAGAGAAGGGACCTCACGTGACACTTGCTTGGCAGTCGCCTTTCCTGTTCTCATGCCGATACTCCTCCCTTGTGCCAAATTTCCGGCTTGATCCCGGCCATTTGCAGCTTCAATGTATGTTGTAGCCCCCCACCACAACGTTCCAGTTCCCCTACAATTTGTCCTTTACTTTCTCCGTGTTCCTGGAAGCGATAAAGGGGATTCAGCGTCACCTCACCATTTTCAAAACCAATCACTTCGCTAATTTCCAGCACCCTTCTGGATTTGTCGCGTAGCCGTGACAGATGAACGAATATATCAATGGCCGAGCTGATCTGCTGCCGTACTACTCCAAGCGGAAGCTCTGCCCCACCGAGTACCATCGTTTCCAGCCGGCTGACCATATCGCGGATATTATTCGAGTGCCCAGTTGATAAGCTTCCATCGTGTCCTGTATTCATCGCTTGCAGCATATCCAACGCCTCACTCCCTCTGACCTCACCCACCACAATGCGGTTAGGCCGCATACGTAAGGAGGAACGAATCAGATCACGAATCGTGATTTCTCCCTTCCCCTCGGTGTTCGCGTTCCGTGTTTCCATGGAAACCAGGTTGGGGACAGTCACAATTTGCAGCTCTGCCGAATCTTCAATCGTAATAATCCGTTCAGACGAAGGGATGAACTGGGATAATGCATTCAGAAAAGTTGTTTTACCAGAGCCCGTTCCGCCGCTTATAAAAATGTTGTACTTGCTACGTACCAAGTCTTTGAGCATAGCGGCGGCTTCTGTATTGAGTGCACCCATTCGTATCAAATCATCCATCGTCATGGGACGCTCGGGAAACTTCCGTATGGTCATCGTCGGACCCTTGAGAGCAACTGGCGGCAGTACGATATTTACACGTGATCCGTCCTTTAGTCGGGCATCCACAATAGGAGAAGCCTCATTCACAATTCGGTTCACCCCGGCTACAATCGTCTGGATCAAATCCTCCAGTCGTTCGCGGGATTCGAATTGATCGGGCACCTGAATCACCTCACCTGCCCGCTCCACGAAGATTTCCCGATGACTATTGATCATAATTTCCGTTACGGTCGGGTCGTCAATCAACGGCTGGAGCACATCCAGCCCACGGAAAGAGTTGAAAATTTTGCGGACAAGTGCATGCTTTTCTCGGGAAGTTAAGCTCGCCAGCTCTACGTCGTGTAAAATTCGCTTTTCGATATGCCGTACTAGATCTGTATCCTTTACCGAGGACGTTACGTCCAGCCCGTTACGAATATCCGCGCGCAATGCCTTAAATTGTTCCTCATTCATGTTCATCATCCCCTTAAGACCAAGCAACCGTCGACTGTGCTGTGCTCTCCATATCCAGCAGCTCGCGGCACAAATGACGAATTTCCCGCTGATAAATCGGTGAACTAAGCAGCAGCTCACGATGCTGCATTTGTTTCCATGAAGGTATATAGGGTAACGCTCCGTTCAGTTCCATGAAGTCACGAGGTAACGAGTTGATCATAGTTCCCATGTAGCGATTCACCACAAAGCTGGTTTTGCATATCATGGCTTCAAGCCCTTCAGGCTGTGTAGTTTCTAAAACATCCAGCCATAATCCGCACTTGTGCATACTCATTAAATCGTCAGCCAGCAACCAGATCAGCTTATGACTAGCTTCAAGCACGGCTTGAGCCCGCTCACCATGTTCAGAATCGCAATCTACGATCACTACATCATACTGCCCGCTTTCAGCAATCGTTCGAATGAGCTCTTTCGCTTCATCACAAGTCATGTCTGTCAATTCCTTGCGATTATAGACAGGTTGAAACGTATCAGCCTGAATTTCAGGACAACGCACACAATACGAAGCCAAAGATAACGAAGTGCCCTCATTTCCCTCCGACTTGAGATCATACAGCAGTCTGGACATTCCTTCTCCTTCTCCTTGTACTCCGCTAGAACTGTCTGAACCAGTGAACAACGAGCTTGAATCCACCGTTTCCAGATTCAAATAGAATACCGAATATCCCTCATTCCCCAGCTGCTTGGACATATTGAGCGCGGCCGTTGTCTTGCCCAATCCACCTGAAGCTGCCACCATGCCGATAATCATTCCACCTTCCCGACTGTTTACGCTTTTCCGACCATTCGACCTCTGTCTCGCCGTTTCCAAAATAATACCGACCAGTTCAGATAAAGGCTGATATTTTAATACAGGCTGCCCATATTCGCTTACTTGTTCTCCCTCATGCAATACCAAACAAGGAATATCCGCATCTTCCCGAGCTGTCCATAGATTCAGAAAGGGCATTTCACCTACTACCACATCTGGTCTTTTCATTCCGCTAGTTTCCATCATGTATTGATGAAATGCCTCCGGCTGCGAAAAAGCCGTTATTCTGAGCCTTCTGGCGTACTCGCTTCCGTGAACATAATTCAGCAGAGGCTCAATATAATCCCGGCCTTCTACGGCCAATACCACTTTTACCGGAACCAATATGCTCATCCCCTTTCCCAACACAACAACGCAAAAAAGCACCGTTCATCCATCCGTAAGTACATACGGTTGGT
>RCUE01000138.1_pt1 | contig 27291 bp, 25 predicted proteins | sample 2166111 | NCBI WGS metagenome assembly RCUE01 (sample SAMN09930795, study PRJNA488358) | compost metagenome | feature: garden; material: soil; isolation source: compost soil in phenylacetonitrile-enriched culture | place: Germany: Experimental Botanical Garden Goettingen | collected 2016-01-27 | reverse complement strand
GGTAAAACCTCCTTTTTACATCGTCATACGTTCCGAGCTCCAGCGACATACTGCCGGGGTTGCCCAATTCCCTGCTCACTGAAATGACCAGTAGCTTTATGGAACCTAGCATCACTGCGTCTCCTGCTCGAATCGTGTTCATATCTGGTGCATTTACCGATATCGTTTGCTGTATGCCTCTCAGCTTACTTTTAGCCAGCTCACGGGCTGCTGCACCGGACTTGACCTCGTCATCCTGCACGATCACCTGAAGTGTCCCATATTTGGCAATGTCCTTTTCCTCAAGCGCCATCACCTTGGAAGGAACCTCATTACCTGTTTCACTAGCCGCCGTAGCCAGCACTTTCACCCTCGTAGCTGCACCTTCCAGCGTGCGGGACTGTGTCGTATCAGTCACTCTCTCCAAAACATACACGTCTTTGTTCGTTCCTAGCTCGTACAGATCCAACCCGGAAGAAATCATCCGCGGATGATACAGCTTTCCCCCCGCCTTTGCCGTTTCGCGCAGATCTCCCAGCATCATAGAATAGATGGACTGTGTGCGGTATACGGCGCGTCCCAGCGTTTTTTTCGTATCTGGCAATGAAGCGATTTTCAACTTCCAGTCCCTAGCATACTTCTGAAAACGCTGAGTAGCCGTCTGCTTGGCAGGGAGTAAATATTCATCCTCTGACTTGTCCAAATACACTGTACGGTCATACAACGTCAGCGTCATGCGTTTAAGCCCGTTGTTAGATGTTTCTACTTCCCAAATCACGGCAGGGGACAACAAGGGAACATAATCTTTTTTACCATAAGGAATCCCGCTAACCCGAATGGACATCCCAGGGGAAATAGCGGGCATATCCGACGTAACGACTAGATTGACGGTTCCCTGATAGGCGATTTGTTCCAGCGAGTCCCTCAAATTAATGTTCTCCACAAGCGGCGACAAATCATATTTATCCTGTAAAATGACTTTATAGCTCATGACAACACCAGCTTTTGCCCCGGTTTAATTGCATTCGGATTTTGCCCAATAACCTTTTTGTTAAGCTGATAAATACGACTCCATTGCGAGCTATCCCCCAATTCGAGCTTGGCAATTTTGGACAAGGAATCCCCGAACTTAACCGTATATATTTTTTTCTTTTCTTTCATATCTGTGCGGGGCTTTTTGTTAACCGTAGCCGCCTTACTTCCTGTGCCACCAGCTTTTTTGGCAACTTTCATATCACTCCAGGTCCGCAGTGACAGATCAAAATTCACATCTCCATACTCGCCGCCGCGAAAGATCGAATTATGAGATGCCACAATTACTGGCACATTCACGGCTGTCTCCGTAATAATAAAACGTAGCGGGTTCTTAGATAACAAAAAGCCATTCAACGTGTTCATGGCCTCCTGCGGATCAGGAATATCTTTGTATGTGCAATACGCTGGATTGTATTCTTTCGGAAAAAAAGAAGAGAAGGAAATTTCCTTCACCTTCTCCCCTTGCGGGAAGTCAAACTCCCCATAGGATAAAATCGTCGTTGTATCAAACCCTTTTTGCCGTGAGATCGTCACTTCCTCAGGATTTACCGGAAACTGAAACTTTTTTCCTTTACCATCCGTCAAACTAAATTCCATCTCTTTCCTCCCTCCCCATTACTCCCATCTACTGTATTACTTAGCTACAGCGCCTACAGGCTTGGTGTTCTGCGTTGCACGCAGAATTTCAGCTTTGAGACGGTGGCCAATTTGCATAATAAGCCCATCCACATCCAGCTTGTTCTCATGTACAGTGACCTGTACAGCCCCCGCAGGAAGATTGAATTGGTTGGTGGTTTCCGTTTTAAAATCCTTCAAAAAGCCAGACAGTGTTCCCATTTGTTCAGGACTGATCTGTACTACTTGAGGTGTCGGATTACCATTACCTTTGCCTTTAGCTTTGGCTCCATTATTCGCATGAGCCGCAGTATTCAGTAGTGGGTTGGGATTGACTCCCTGGTTAGCTATAGCCATCGGTCCATAAGGATTAGGGACACCTTTTGCACCTGGTTGCTGAGGTCCATACATCACTTGAGAGCCGGGTGGTAACCCCGGAAATGGTGGCATAGGTGTTAACGGTTTGGTAGCCACAGCTACAGCAGGTTGAGGTGGTATAGCAGGTTTAGGTACTTCAGGCGGCTTAGCTGGGGCTTTCTTAGGTTCATCTTTTTTACCAAAAGAGAAGAAGTTAGAGATGCTATCACCAAAGGCTTCGCTCTTCTCAGAAAGCCATCCGGTTACTTTGGATGCCTTTTCCTTTATTTCAGAGCCATGGTCTGAAATCCAACCGCCCACTTTGCCCCCTAAAAAGTCACCTGCTAAACCGCCCACATATGAGCCAACAGCAGTGCCGACACCTGGAAGCAAAAATGTTCCAATTGCTCCGCCTACCGTACTCCCAACCGCCCCACCTACGGTGGAACCAATCGCTTGTGCGCGTTCCTTGCCCGGAGCTGCTGTAGCTATGCTTGCTGCATCTGCCAGAACCCCCAAAGGCCCACTAATGAACTTTTTGCTTACGCCCAGGCCCTTACTCACTTTTTCAACTAATCCGCTATCGCTCACCATATCTAGGACAGAAGAAGCATCTATATCTGTTCCACCCGTTAGCAAGTCGCCTGCAAAGCTAAGAATACCACCCGACTTGGAAGAGCGGCGATTACCAGGATTTCTCGGATGATTTCTTGGGCTTGGAACCCTTCGGGCAGGGTTAATCCGAGGATTGGATTCTGCTGAACCTCCAGCGTTTTGTCGTCCGCTTCTGTTTCCTTGTATCGAGTTCCGATCTCTAATATTAATTCTTGCTATCTCTCCGGCTCTTGAATTAAAATCTCTTTGACTACTCGAAGACCGACGACTACCGCCTCTATTACCAGATCTTCTACCCCCTGAACGTTTGTTCCTTCTTCCCGGGCTACTTGCGCCGCCACCGCCAAACCCGCCAGTAGATTTATCTGAGGTAACTTGAATTAATTTCTGAATTAACTCTTTAATCTCCGAAAGGTCTTTATTGCCTGAAGCGCCTTCAGCATTTCCTTCTGCAGCATCTTCTTTCTTATCTGGAAAAAAGAATTTTTTAAGTACTCCTTTTGCTCCGCCTTCCTTCCACGTTTGTCTGGTTTCCATAAAAGCGGCGGGCATCTTTTTAAACGTTTGAAGACTTAAATCTTCACCTGTAACCCCTTTGTACACTTCCTGGACAACCTTAGCAGGTTCATTATACTTTTGCAGTGCCTCAGCCCAAGCAGGAAGTTTACTTTCCTCTTCTGCTTTAGGTTTTGTACTATTTAGTATGTTTGAACCAGTGTTGCCTCTAACTGCCTTCGTGTTGTTCTCCAACGCTGTTATAAGACCACTAATGCCGTCGATGGACACACTACTGCTACTGCTTACCTTCAAATTCACACTGCCCGAGGCATTAATAATCTGGGATTTAACCCGGTTAATCTTGTTTAACAGATTATCCAAGCCTTTGGAAGCCATATCGTTCAGCACAATTTCCGGGGCCATGCGAGTGCGGCCGATTTTCAACACACGTCCTTGAATCCGCTCAAAATAACGTTCCATTGCGCGCAATTCTCTGTTCGCCTTAATGACGTTTTTAGGATCAATCACAAGGTTCATGCGGTAATTTAATGCTTCTGCCATCTATCATGTTCACCTCCTTGTTTATGCTTTTGAAGCTGCTATGCTATCCATTTCCTGTTCGGCAAACGCCAGCAGCAGCATACGCTCACCGCGGGGAAGCCGCCAAAAGTCTCCGGGGCGGAGGTGGTGCCGGACCCACAAGTGGTACAGCATCGTCGTCATTCCCCCGGAGCCGATTAGTTTTTTAGGTCAGCAATCTCAACGCCAAAACCGGACAGCTCCAGCACCTTATCCCCTACTGCATCCAGCTCACCCGCCAGCAGCATACGGCGGACAGACTGTTCGCCACCGGACAGCTTTAAGCGGCTTGTAATACGGGGATCGCCCCAACCATTAAGGGACAAGCCTTTCACTTCCAGCTTGCCGGTAGCTTCCGAAATCAACAAGGCGTTGAACGTTTCAGTATCTACTTTTTCATCTACAGCCCCCTTCACGGTTCGGCGAATTGTGCAGCGTTCACGAATGCTGTCCACTTTGCTGGAGGTCAAACCGTGCAGTACAATTTTCATATCGAGGCGCTTGATACGTACCGTTTCCTCTGGTAGTTTTTCAGCAGCTTCAAACAGGCTGTCCAAAATTTGTTCTTCTGTCATATTCTCATTCAAGCTCATAAGTCATTCTCCCTTATTGTTCATTTGTATTTGGGGAACGGAACGCCTGACAGCATCCCATCCCCCGTTTTCCAATTTAGTTCGCTACAATCGGATCCAGCAGCTCATAGCCTTCGAAGGTGAAGGTCGTTTCTTCCTGTACTTCTTCACCTGCTGTCCAGTTGGCCAGCTGGATTTTGTCAGGAGTGCAACGAATAAGACGAATACTTTCATGTCCGAAGGCTTCTGGATCATCCAATTTAGTAATAATCTCAAAACGGTTAAAACCGCGACGAATCATATCGGACGTAACCTTGTAGCCACTCATCGTTCCCGTTCCCTTTTTGATACCGCGCTTGTGCACCTTCCACTCGTTGCCCACGAGATTCAGCTCGCGTTTTTCCATCTCCACGCTGGCTTCCAGCTTATTGATATTCGTCTGCCACACCCCGTCCACATGCGCCTGACCAAACGTACCTAAAATGACTCTTGAAGCATCCAACATTTCTTTTTCCTCCTCAAAATAATTCATAATATAGTTCGGGATTTCACAAAATCCTCATTGTTAAAAAGCTACTTTATTTCTGCTGATTGCATGCGAAATGCTTATACGCGTAAAATGCTTATTTATTGCACGTAAAATGTGCCGAACAGCTGCTCCATCACGTCGGTGAGCTTCACGTTCCATTGCAGGAACACTTGATCCGGCTCCGGTTTGATGACTGGCGCATCGCCGTAGTAAGCCGGGTCGAGAATGACATCGTAGCCATCTGCTTCGATGACGTTGCTCAGCGACAGCTGTGCCAGGTATTCTTTGATTGCACCGATAAGTGCCAGACGGCCTTCCACCGTATTGTTGATTTTGCCAATGTAAGTCTCTTCAGCTGCACGCTGCAAGTCAGCGTTAATAGCGTCCATGACACGGATGGAACGAATTTTCTTCCATGCGTTGTTTTGCCCGGCAGATGGATTCACCAAGCTGTTGATCCCGCGCAGCGCTTTGACCTGACGGCCGTCGAAGAACAGCAGGAAGACACCATTACGAACAGCCTGCTCCTGCTCAGAGCGTGTCCAGCGGCGGGTCACGTCCTCAAAAGGCGTAACCGCATATGTTGCCGATTGATTCAGACGTTGGCCTGCAATCAGTCCAGCTACATAAGCAGCCGTTTGGGCAGAACTGTAGTCCGTACCTGCCAGACGTACGCCTGTACCGACGTTCACGATGCCTTCATGGTTCAGCGCCAGGGAACGTGCAGAGGCCAAGCTAACAGCCGTTTTGGACACATCATCTGCCGCAGAACCGCCGAATACAGCGATTACGCCTTTACCTTCGCCCCGGACACGCTTGATCCAGGCAGCGAAGCTTTGCAGCAATGCCAGATCAGCTGCATAATCCAGAGCCAAGACATTAAATTCCTGCCCTTCAAGTGCCTCCTGCATCGCGATGTAATCGGCATTAACCAGCTTGCTATTGCCGCTGTTGCCGCCAGTGAGGTGTACGCCGCTGACATCCACCGGAATGCCGCCGTCGCCGACAACTTCGGCCTTCACCCATACATTTTCGCTGTTCTCGTTCATCGCCTTGGCGATAGAGGCAGCCGTACCGTCACTGCCTTTGTACGTGCCGAGCAGCTTGGTTCCTTCATAGAGGCGCACCTCACGAGCTTGCTCATCACCCAAAGTTGGCTGTACAGTTACAGCAAAACCATTACCGCGGCTACCTGTGTACAAAGCCTTCAGACGCAGCACATCCGCCGGGGTCGCACCGCCGCTTTTCAGCGTCACAGATGCTTCAGCAGCTGTATCATCTGCCAAACGGTAGGCTAAGAGCTTTTTCGGACCGCCCAGCAAAGCCAGATACAGCGTCGAATACGCGGTCGCACCGTCCAGACTGTCACCCGAAAAGATTTGGCTGATTGCCGTTTCACTGCCGATCTCTACAAACTCACGTACAGGGCCCCAATTCGCCTTAACGGGCACAACGACCGTACCACGCGACCCACCTTGAATCGCTGAAGCTGCTGCTGCCTGAAAATTCATATACAAACCCGGCAATACCGGTTTATTCGTGTTTTCCCATGTTCCGCCTGCCATAATTAGTCCACCTTCGCTTTCATAAATTGTTCGATTTTAGTGTGTGCTTCTGCTACCGTAAACAGCTTGTCCTGTGTGCCAAAAAAGGCGCCTGCCAGCACTTCTTCTTTCACGGAAAACAATGGTTCTGCGTGCTCTTTTAGCTCCTCCAGCGTATAGCGAGGGCCACTTGCTTCTTGCCCGGCATATACCGGGGCCTTCTCATGGTTTTCCAAGGTCACTCGGACCACCTCATTTCAAAATAGGATGAATTTCCACTCTGCGAATCAACGCCGCTTCCTCAGCCGGACGCATACGCCGCTGTACTAACATCAGCCGAAGCTGACCATCTAAAATGGCATCTGCCTGCAAATCGGCTGAAGCTTCAGCTGTAGACATATAACGGCCCTTGTCCTGATCCAGAGGAAGCTGGATTTGAGCGGCAAAGCCCTCGATCAGTGCGAAAGCTGCGCGGTTTTCCTCGGTGGTGTCCGGGGCGGTAATATGCCCGATGAACCGTTTGCGCAGCTCATACATGGAGGCTCCCGCCATCCTAGTTTCGCAGCCGCTCATCCGCCATAGTACCGCTTGCCGCCCCGGCTGTGCGGGCCATGCGTCGGCGTATACCGACCACGTTTCACCCAGTTGCTTCTGCGTCCAGCGGACCAGCGCGGCCAGCCACTCTTCCGGCTGTGTAGCACCGCTTGCTGGAACGGCCAAACCACCTTCCGTCTCAGGCACATACACGCCAAAACGAAGCGTTCTATAGGCCTTGCCCGTAACGGTGTCCAGCTTTTCTGCATCCCGCACGCCCAAATAGTGCGCGGTAAAAGTCGATGTATCCTCACCTGCACCTGTCACGGGTTCCCGGTGCAGCCCGGCAATCAGGGCATTCGCCCATACGTCAGCCTGCGCCAGTCCGGCTTGTCCTGCGTACAGCATGATGCGGACAACCTGCCGATAGCCGGCCCAGGAAGACTTCCAGATTTCCTCGCCCAGCGCCATAACAGCATACGGCTCCTCTGCCGTCTGCGACGGTGGCTGAACATCGTATACACGCCCTTGCAGCGCTGGAATAATTTCAATGAGCTTTTGCTTAAAGGCTTGTCTCATTCTGCGGCATGCCACCTTTGCGTACCCTGCGTTCGCATGTTGTGGCTATTCAGCCAGGCTTTTTTCCACTTCCGTGTTCTCATCCGGCGCAGCTCCATACTCATGCATTGCAGCATCCCTTGCTTAGGCAACACGACTCCTCCTTTCTATTCAACGAATTCCCGGGAACCGACAGAGACGATCACCGCATGAAAAAACCGGCCCTAATGGCCGGCTAACGTTTGACTGTGTGTGTCTTCGGTATGTCCTCTTGTCTTGATTCCCGATGATATAATCTTACACCCTAATAACGAATGCGTTGCCGGGGAAATGGACGATAAAAGCAGAGGATAGGGATGATGTTGGGAGGTTTTTTGAGAACACATGTTCGTATCGTAAAAAAAGACCTTGACCCCTGTTATTACAGGAAATCAAAGCCTTTTAGGAAACCATTTTAAAATAGAAATGAGAACAAGTGGATAATTATTACATCAACCCAATTTTCGATCCGCGCCCTTCTGCAAGCCTGCCAAATTTAAAACGCCTTGGTCCGCCAGTGCAAGCGCCATTTTGTAAAAAGCACGCGTGCGAAGCTTCGTATACGTATCCTTGCTGACTGGCGGGTCTAACACATAATTGTAAACCTTGTAATCGAACACATCGTCATCCTTTAAATAACGTTCACGGATAAGCAGCTGTTCGCGTTCATTCAAGCGGCTCACTACGGCATCCACCATTTCGCAGTAGGCCAAGCGGGCGGCAGGAGCATCTACATTATATACGGCTGTCCGGGCCGTTGGATCGCTTGTCACATTTGTTGGGCCGCTCGGGCGATCCGTATAGCCAGCCGTAATAAAGCTCTCCCGATCCATAAAGGTAATCGTTTTATAAATTCGGTATTTCTCAAACACACCCTCCAATGCATTCTGCGTTTTGCGACGGTCCAATTCGGGTAAGTTATTTCTCATGTAAAGCAACACTCCTTATATGCCTTTTGACAATGATGTATTTTTAAATGAAGATTTTGCAAAATCCTCAAATAGAAAACGCTCATGTTTACATTGTGTTCCCCTTTTGTTCGTATCTTGAGTATAACATAACATTATTTAGGATAGGTATCCATCCTCAAAAAAAGCAGTATAGCTCCAAAAACAGGATATTCGCTTTATTTTCCTATGCCTTTTGGCATATTACGTGCTTTTACTATTTACCTAATGGTATAATAAAAGCAATATCTATGATTCTCTTGCAGAAAGGAGCCCCCATTGTGGAACAGCCAGCATTCGGAACTTACTTAAAACAGCAGCGCGAGCACAAACACTTGAGCATCAACCAATTGGCAGACGCCGCAGGTATTAGCAATTCACAAATTTCCCGCATTGAAAATGGACTGCGCGGAATTCCCAAACCCTCCACTCTCCGCAAAATAGCGGACGCGCTCAGCGTATCCTATACCGAAATGATGAAGGCCGCCGGATATTGGGGAGACGATGATTCAATAGAGCAAAGTCCACATGAACTTGATCCTTCTACTGTACCGGAATGGGCAACCTCCAAAGACCGCCGGGATTTTAAAAAAATGCTGGAGGAAGACGACGAATTAATGTTCGATGGCATTCCGCTGGATGAAAAAGATCGTCAACGGATCAAGGACGTTCTGACAGGTCTGTTCTGGGAAGCCAAACAGATGAACAAACATAAAAAGCCCAAAGAGCCCCAAGCGGGCAAAGATCAGGGATAGCAGGTGAGCGTATGAACGAACTCATTCACAAACTTGTCCGAAAATACCGTACCAACTGCCCCTTCGATATTGCGAAAGCCCTGGGTATCCATATCCGATACTGCGATCTAGGCCCCACAACCAAAGGGCTGTATTACCACAAGCTACGTAGAAGATTTATCGTTATCCACAATGGCCTCACACCCGAATGGGAACGGTTCGTCTGTGCGCATGAATTGGGACATGACCGACTGCATAAAGGCATTAGCCGCTTTTTTATGGAGGAGCATTCCTACTTTTCCCCAGGAAAATTTGAACAGCAGGCCAATCGGTTTGCCGTGCTTTTGTTGAGTGAAGGAAAACCGCCACTAGCTGACGAAACGTTGGATCACTATTTACCCCGCATTGGGCTGCCCAAAGAGACTGCCCTTTTTTTTGATCGCAAAACAGAACACTAGTTCCCCACCCGTAGGTTACTGTTTATTACTTCCTCTATAATATAGGTAACTAGACGATGGGTTTAACAACCGATATATCAAAAAATTTTAGTGCTTTGATATAAAATAGAAGTTATTTTTACAATCATCTGATAAAATGTGGTCGTAAGCGGTTTCTCTAATTCATTCATTTTATGGGAGGTTGAAGGAACAACATGAACTCATGGAAAAAACTCTCGTCGATCCTGACGACTGCCGCGCTTTTACTTGGGTGTCTCGGTACAGCAGCAGCAGACCCAGCAACCCATGTGGGAACAGCGGGAACGGCAACGACTCCAGTCAGCGGTAAACACATCACCATCCTACATACGAACGATACCCATGCCCACGTGGTCGCGAATGACAAGGAAATGGGATTCGCCAAGCTGGCGGGTATCATTGATCAGTACCGGGCTTCTAATCCCAATACACTGCTGCTAGATGACGGGGATACCGTTCATGGAACGACCTTCGCTACTTTGGTTTACGGTGAGAGCATTGTGAAAGTGATTAACAAGCTGCGCTATGATGCTATGGTTCCGGGTAACCACGAGTTTAATTATGGTTGGAAGCATCTTGTCGAGCTAAGTAAGGAAATTCAGTTCCCTGTGCTCAGCGCCAATATTAAACAAACAGACGGAACACGTTTGTTCAAACCCTATGTTATTAAAGAAGTGGATGGCGTTAAAATCGGTATTATCGGTCTGACTACGCCAGAAACAGCATATAAGACGAATCCCAAAAATGTTGAGGGTATTCAATTCACCGATCCTGCGGCTGAGGCCAAAGCGGCTGTTGATGAAATGCGCAGCAAAGTAGATGTCGTTGTTGTTCTTGGTCACCTGGGGCAGGATGCGTCTAGTAAGGACACCAGCCTCAAAGTTGTTAAGGAAGTGCCTGGCATTGATATTTTCATCGATGGACACAGCCATACTGTACTGGAAAAAGGCTTGGTTAGTGACAATGATACATTGATCGCTAGCGCAGGTGAATACACCAAGTATTTGGGTGTTGTGGACTTATGGGTCGACGGCGGTAAGGTTACGCAAAAGCAAGCCAAGCTGATTGATTCGACTCAAGCAGTGGACGTTCAGCCCAACGCTGAAATTGCTGCATTGATCGCCTCCATTCAGAAGGACCAGGAACCTATTCTTAAAGAGGTTGTAACGCAAACGAGTGTGGATCTGGAAGGAGCACGCGAAAAGGTACGTGCAAGTGAAACCAATCTCGGTGACCTGCTCACCGATGCTATGCGTGACGTTTCGGGAGCAGATGTGGCTTTAACGAACGGTGGCGGCATCCGGGCTTCCATCAAGACGGGAACGGTAACCAAGGGAGACGTCATCACTGTGCTACCTTTCGGCAACCAGATCGTTACCTTGAAGGTGAAAGGCTCTGACATTCAGGCCGCACTGGAAAATGGTACAGCCTCCTATCCAGAGCCAAGCGGAGGTTTCCCGCAGGTATCAGGTATCTCGTTCAAAATAGACACATCAGCAGCCAAAGGCAGCCGTGTTCATTCCATTCTGATCGGCGGAAAGACACTTGATCCTGAGGCAACATATACACTGGCCACCAATGATTTTACTGCCGTAGGTGGTGACCAATATACGATGTTCGCTAAATATCCACAGGCAGGTATGTTCGGCTCGCTTGATGAGGCGTTAATCCGCTACATGCAAAAGGTGGGCTCCGCTAGCCTGCAAGTACAAGCAGACGGTCGCATTCAAGAAGCCAAGGCTGACGGTAAAATGTCTGTCCCTGCCACACAAGCTGCGCCATCTGCTTCAACCGCAACACCCGCACCTGTGCAGGAAAAGCCGCAATCCGTCTCTACACCGGCTGCGAAACCAGCGCCCGCAAAACCTGCACCGGCAAAGTCTCAAACAGCCAAGCCACAGCAGACATCCGATTCTGCACAAGTTACAAATAGCCATGTATATGTTGTGAAATCCGGGGATACGCTGTATGACATTTCCCGCAAACATGGTACCACCTGGCAACAGCTTCAACAGTTGAATAAGTTGAAGAATCCTCACCGTATTTATCCCGGACAAAAGTTAGATCTCCCGGCCTAATTTGATAGCTAGCAAAGGCAGCATCCTAGTGGTTCCGGATGCTGCCGTAGGTCAGGCGTTTATAGATATGCGATAGTCCAAGCTCATTTGGACATCGCATATTTTTTTAAAAAGCAAACCTTTTAACCGCTGACAAGTTGTGAACCGAGAGGTATGATGGAGAAGAGTCACTCGGGCAAGAACATTCGTCCCGATCCCCATCGGGATCAGTTATATGTGTGGAAGGAGTCCAGAAATGCAATACATTATTTACGATCTTGAATTTACCGTTAGTCGTAACGCCAGATATTCCTCCGAAATCATTGATATCGGTGCCGTCAAAGTTGTTCAGGGAGACGATGGCCTATACGTTGCGGATACGTTTCACAGTTTTGTAAGACCCTCGAATCGACCTGTACTCTCGACAGATACCGTTCAGTTCACAGGTATTACTCAACGAGACATTGATGCCGCTCCACTATTCCCTGAAGCTGTGAAGCAATTCATAGCCTGGCTCGGTACGGATTCCCCCTATTATTTATGCGCATGGGGCCCGGATGACCGTCAGAAGCTGGTATCCCATTGTCGTACCCATCATGTAGATCTCGGATGGATTCATAATACAAATGATATACAGAAGCAGATTTCCCGTCTGCTTGGTTCCAATGGAAAGTACCGTCAGTTGAGCCTGTCTCAGGCGCTGGAATTGTGCAACATTGACTTTGACGGTCAACAACACCGGGCACTGGATGATGCCGTGAACACCGCTCAGGTTTTCATGTACCATTTTGATCGTATTACATTAGTTCATAATGCTGCTGACGATGAGGAAAGCCGTGGATCGAAGCTCGTCTACTCCTCACCAGAAGAAGAGCAGGAACAGTACAGTCCTTTTGGCAATCTCGCCAACCTGTTTAAGGACCGTTAAGCGGATAGCTCCCCGGCCCGTTCCGGGGGATCTCCCCCTGTTATTCTTAATTTCCTGCCTTTTTATCGAAATAGAATGCCCCCCAGGTCCGCAGCATTTCTTGCATTCGTTTGCGGTACCGTAAAGGCTCCAGGATCTCGGCCTCAGCTCCATAGGAAGTGAGCCAATCCAAAAATTCACGGTCATGATTGACCGTCACCTCAAACAACAAACTTCCATCCGGCAAATCCTTAAGAAAAGGCTTGATGAACAGCTCCTCTTCTTTGACCCGATATACAGACTCGGCAGAAAAACGTACCACAAACCGGATATTCTGATTTCCTTTGGTCACCGACCAGGTCCCTTTAAAAAACATTTCCATTTCAGTTGTATTTTTTTGAAACGTATACGGCAAAATTCTCATGTTCCGAAATCGGCTGATCCGAAAGGTTCTCATCGCGGATTGCTTGTGACAAAAACCAAGCATATAGAATCGCCGATCCTGCGGAACCAAACAATAAGGATCTACCTGAACTAGGGATACATTTTCATTTTGAGGCGAGCTGTATTCCGCTTCAATCGTCTGCTGCGTAAGACTCGCCAAAACAATCAGCCTGAGCAGATAGGGCTGGTTTTCCCGATCAAGTGTCGAGCCGAGCCGGACAATATTTTTCATTTCCTGCGCGAAGCTCGTCTGTTCCATCTTTTTTTTCTGACTAGAGGCCATCACTTTCTCATAAGCACTTTCAAAAGCTGGCGGTAAAAGAGGCTTTACCGTTTCCATAATCTCTCCCAGCTTAGTAAAAGCCTCTGCCTCTTCTTCCGTCCAATTCAGAGGATACAAAGCGAAATTGCTAATAAAAATGTACCCCTTGCCATGCCCCATATTCGCAATCGGTATATGCATAGCGCTTAGCGCCTCCATATCTCGGTATATGGTACGTTCTGATGTTTCACAACGTTCGGCAAGCTCTCTTGCCAATATCCCTGGATTTGCCTGAACAATAGTAATAATCCGCATTAAACGTATCAACCGATCAGTCAAGGAAGTCTCTCCTTTACAAAAAGATAGTAAATTAGACTCACTATATTACACAAATAAACTAGCATAATTGCCTATCTCAAAGTATCATTTTCAGTAAAATGAACATCTTCTAGCGATATTGCCTTATTGAAAAAGACTTTAGAACTATACGCTGTAAATGATACAAAAGTACCACTCCATTTATTACGTATAGCCAGAAACAACTCGGCTTCCTGCAGGTAGTCCATATCATCGCTTCTTGCTGCACGTATAAGTAATTCATCTGCTTGTCTGGTAAGGATGAACGCCCCTTGCTCATATTCCCCTTTCTCGTACATACGCAATGCCTTTTTTACAATAGGGGACGTCTCATTCAGCTTTATGTATTTTTCCACCTTCGGGTTGGATGGAATGCTCAGCAGACCAAGATGATGCGTAAAATGGATGTAGAGCTGGTCTGTCCGGATCATCGTTCGCTTTTCCTGCGATGGCTTGCGCCAGCTCCACTCCATCATTCCAATCGTATGTCTTCCGGACGAGTGAGCCGGTATAGAAAACGTCAAAATAGCCTGTCTATATTTTCCCCGCCGTACATCACCACAGTGAACAAACATGCTATCTCCGTTTTCCGAGCGTTTAAAACCGAGCCTTACCCCTTCAGCTTTTAATAGACTTACCCCGTTTTCTGGAATGAACTGGAGTTGAAGGTCACATCCCGCTGCTTTCGGTATTAGATTTCCTTTTCTTTTGCGTATAGCTCCATAGCCCCATTCTATCAGTAGATTTACTTGTTTGGACCCATTCGCAGATATAGACTCTTTGTCCCATGTGTACGTTACATTGAGCATTGACTTCACCACTGGTAAATTCCCCCTAAAAGAACATGTAACTCTAAATTAACAGTGTTATCTGACACTATATTGTCAGGGAACGTATGTTTGATTGTGAAAATTATACATGGGAATCTTTATGAAGGGGGACCTAGTTTGGTAAATAACATTTTAAACCATTTGAATTACATGAACGCGCAAAAATAGCCCGGCGTATGCCGGGCTATTTTATAGTCTACTTCTATACTTAAACTTATGAGATTGTAGTTTCTGTTAAAGAAACATTCGTTTTTGTGCAAATATCAGATATAGGGGCAAAAGTAGTACTATCTACGACGAGATCCTTTGATAACGGCTTTCCATTTACAGTGATTTTTAAAGTTTTATAGTTTTGTTCTTTCTCATTCATCTTGCAAAATCTCCTTCTATATTAATTTTTAATATATTTCAGTTTATATATTCATATTTAAGACCTGATCAGGTGCGGATCGTTCTTTACTCGTATGCTAGAAAAAATGCCGGAATGTTGCCGCTTCCTTGATATACCCGTTTTTTGGTACACTTAAACTCATATATCGACTTTTTTTGAGATCATTTTCTCCGTATTTATCGTCCGTTTCTTCAAAAATCTGCATCCGTATCGTTATATTATACGTAACCATGTCATATGGGTAATGATCTATATCATCTAACATCTTGGTTTATCAAAAGGGGGAACATCTCTTGGCACGACCAACTTGTCGCTTTGCTTTGTATCGCCGCATTGTCTGCGCTGCTATAGCACTTTTGTTTATTTTTGGGATAACTCGTGTACCCGAAGTACATGCTGCTTATTGGGATGATGTATATCAGGGCTTCGAGCAATTTTCGCGGTTACCTGGTGATGTATATCAGCTCAAGGAAAGCTATCGACAAACCCAGGAGGATCTGGAAAAGGCCCGTAACAGCTTAGAAGCCTATCAAGAGCAAAACGCCCAATTGCTGGAGCAAAACCGCAAGCTGACTGACACAGTCACAGAATTAAAAAATCTTCAAACCCAGCGCGATCAGGCTTCACACCGAAATAAAATGCTCATCATCACGGCTATCATTCTGCTGGCCGGTTATTTTATCGGTATCCGACTGTTGCGTTACGGGATGCGTCGACGTTCGGGAAGATACTAACTGTCTGAAAGGATGAAAGGTCTGAATGGACATACAAGCAGGACAACACCATGATGAAAGCGTCGGTTCGGTCGTAACGCTCGATCTGGCGGAAGGAGAAAAGCTGCACGTTCTGCATCCGCAGCAAATCATCGCATACCGCGGACCCAGCTCAGGCCGCAGTGATAAACTGATGAATATTAAGGGCATGTATCGCAAACACAAACTGATTCAGGCCGATTTCACAGGAGCTTGTCGCCTAATTGCTGCACTTCCACCTGGCTTTAGTCTAAAAATGATTAAGCTTGAAGGAAGCGATGATCTGTTATACGATTTTCGCAACCTGTTCTGGTACAGCTCCGGTATCCAAATGCGTACTAAGCTGCTAAGCATGAAAAACATGTTGTTTAGCCGTGATGTTATAAAAATGAAATTTGATGGTGTGGGTCAAATCGGTCTTTTGACGCAGGGATTGGTGTGTCAGGAACAGCTTCATCCGACAGAACCGATATATGTGGATGCGAGCAGCGTCATTGCCTACCCCGAAAACGCCCATCTGGAGTTGACCGTGTACGGCAACCATCTGGCCAGCCAGCATATGAACTATCATTTTAAAATGACCGGACAGGGTACCGTACTATTCCATGCCGGGGAGCATCATCGGCGGCTCCAACAGGATATGAACGACGATGGCGTGATCAAGCGATTTTTAAGGGAAGTCATTCCATTTGGTGGAGTGTTTATCAAATAGCCCTGCCATGCTATAATGACAATGCTAAAGCCGTCTGTCCTCGTGGCAGATACTAATGAAGAAAATCCATGCGTCATGCATGGGAGAGGTTCGCGAACTCCCTCTATAAAAAACTAACGATGCTTTGTCCTCCGCAAGAAAAATGATTTCTCGGGGCAAGGCCTGTTTTTTGTTGAAGTCGGTTCAAGAACTCTCCTTCTTCCAAGTGACAAGACTTGTGTCTTGCACCATTCCAAGAAGATCGAGAGGTTTTTTTATGTTTGCAAACGAAAAAGCAGTCGTCGTATTCAGCGGCGGCCAAGACAGCACAACCTGTTTATTTTGGGCAAAAAAACATTTTGCTGAAGTAGAAACTGTGACGTTCGATTACGGTCAACGCCACAAGCAGGAAATCGAAGTAGCCGCTGGAATCGCCCGCGAACTGGGTGTTCCGCAAACGGTACTGGATATGAGCCTGCTTAATCAACTAGCCCCTAATGCCCTCACACGCACAGACATTGACATTACTCAACAGGAAGGCGAACTGCCTAGCACCTTTGTAGACGGTCGCAACCTACTGTTTCTGAGCTTCGCGGGAGTTCTCGCCAAGCAAAAAGGAGCGCGCCACATCATTACAGGCGTATGTGAGACGGATTTCAGCGGCTATCCCGATTGCCGGGATTCCTTTATCAAATCGCTGAACGTCACACTGAACCTTTCGATGGACTATCCCTTTGTGATTCATACCCCGCTCATGTGGTTGAACAAGGCCGAAACCTGGCACATGGCCGATGAGCTGAAAGCTTTTGAATTTGTAAGAACACGTACACTAACGTGCTATAACGGCGTCATTGGCGATGGCTGTGGCGAATGCCCTGCTTGCAAACTTCGCCGTGCTGGACTGGAGCAATATCTCGCGGTGCGCGGAGCTTCATCCCAAGGAGTTGAAGGTCATGCGTGAGCCAGGTACCTTTCGCATTGTCGACAAGCTCCAGCAGTTTGGGACAGACATTGAGCACTCTCAGCTGCGTTATCACCGCAAACGTGTACTCGTCAGCAAACAATTTACATTCGATGCAGCACATCATTTGCACTGCTACGAAGGCAAATGCAAAAATCTGCACGGACATACCTATATCGTCGTATTTGGCATAAGTGGCATACCGGGCGAAACGGGTCTAACGCTAGATTTTGGTGACATCAAAACGATCTGGAAAGAGCGGATTGAGCCTTTTCTGGACCACCGTTACTTGAATGAGACGCTTCCTCCAATGAATACAACGGCGGAAAATATGGTCGTCTGGATCTTTGAACAAATGGAGTCAGCCTTGACCTCGGATGCATACTGCAACCGTGTCGAAAGTGGACGTACCGAGTTTGTACGGTTGTTCGAGACACCTACCAGCTACGCCGAGTTCCGACGGGAGTGGATGCTCGATGAGTAATACCGTGACTACTCACCAACCCATGACAGCCTCCCACGGCACCCAAATAGCCCCTATTCCCGTACTGGAGGTGTTTGGTCCCACTGTTCAGGGCGAAGGTATGGTCATTGGTCGTAAAACGATGTTTGTTCGTACCGCAGGCTGCGATTACCATTGCTCGTGGTGCGACTCCGCCTTTACCTGGGACGGCAGCGCCAAGGATCAGATCCGTCGTCTGAGTGCCACGGACATTTGGCAGGAGCTGAAGGCCATCGGCGGCGAACGCTTTTCGCATGTGACCCTTTCTGGAGGCAATCCTGCCCTGCTACCGCAGCTTGGGGAGCTAATCACCCTGCTACGCAGTCAAGGCATTGCCACCGCTGTCGAAACACAAGGCTCCCGTTGGCAGGAATGGCTGTACGATATCGATGAGGTAACCCTGTCCCCGAAACCGCCCAGCTCGGGTATGACGACCAACTGGGACGTGCTGGATGATATTGTCGCCCGTCTGTCGAACCGGGAGATGGCTGGCGAGTTACGAGCGACGTCCCACGTCGCAATCGCAACAGACTTGAAGGAACCCGCTAATGAATCTGCGCGGCTCTATACCGGAGCTTGCAGCTTGAAGGTCGTCATCTTCGATGACACCGATCTTGCCTATGCCCGCACTGTTCACGAGCGCTATCCACACGTACCGCTGTTCCTTCAGACGGGTAATCCAGATGTAAACACGGAGAATACCGGACAGATAGCGGAGTCTCTACTCCATCGTTATGAATGGCTTATCGACCGTGTCATGGACGATTCCCTACTAAACGATGTAAGAGTACTCCCGCAGCTCCACACCCTCGTATGGGGCAACAAACGCGGCGTATAACACTTATATGTAATATATTCCGTATGCGCTGTATGTGATACACAAAGGAGAGCATTACTCACTTCTATCCCAACCTACACGTAAACGAGTAGGACTTTATGGTGATGACGGCGGTCGGCAGCGAAGCGGAGACTCAAATCATTCGCGGAGCGACCTCCCACCACCATAACTCCCTATCTCTTTTACCAAACCAACTTACTTTAAGGAGCCTTATCCATATGACCGGAAGAACACCCGAAGAAATGACCGATGTTACCCTGCTTGGCAATCAAGGCACACAATACACGTTTGCCTATGATCCCGCCATTCTCGAAAGCTTTGATAATAAACATCCGTATCGGGATTATTTTGTAAAGTTCAATTGCCCGGAGTTCACCAGCCTGTGCCCGATTACAGGACAGCCTGATTTTGCAACCATCTATATCAGCTACATTCCCGATATTAAAATGGTAGAAAGCAAATCCCTTAAGCTGTACCTGTTCAGCTTCCGTAACCACGGCGATTTCCATGAAGACTGCGTCAATATCATCATGAATGACTTGATTAAGCTGATGGACCCTCGCTACATTGAAGTATGGGGCAAATTCACGCCACGCGGCGGCATCTCTATCGACCCGTACACCAACTACGGCAAGCCAGGAACAAAGTATGAACAGATAGCGGAGCACCGCATGATGAATCATGATATGTACCCAGAAAAGGTTGATAACCGTTAAGCTAATAACTCTTCTGACATAGCGTAAATATCAAGGGGTTGTCCTAAAGTCATCAAATGACTCAGGGACAACCCCTTCGTTTTACTGAAAGGAGACTGTGCACGCTTGTGGCATTACACATCCAGATCAAATCTTGATTTTTTATATTCATACGGTGTTTTACCCATAACTTCTCTAAAAGCTTTTCTGAAAGATTTCTCGTTTGGAAACCCGACCTCGTAAGAAATTTCTGTAAGTGACTTATTAGTTGAATCCAGTAAATCGATCGCCTTCTCCAAACAAAGAATTTGCTTGTATTCGGTAAACGTCTGGCCTGTATATTTATGAAACATTCGCGACAAATAAGCCTCCGAATAACCGCAGATACGGGCCGTTTTGGCCAAGCTAATATTTTCAGTATAATGCTCTTTAATAAAGTCCATGATTGTCTTTATCTTTTGTTGCTTTTCACTGAATACTTCCGGTGGAATGTCTGTCGTCTGACTAAAATGATTGACAAGCAAATATTTCAGTTCAATAATTCGGCTTTGCTCTAAAATGTAGTCGTATTTGCTTTTGGAAATATGTAGATCATATATATCCATAAACAATCCTCTTAATTTAGAGATTATAGGTTCTTCAACTTGTTTCTCTTGCGTGTTTAAATGGATGATTACTTGTTCATTGGCAAAGAAAGTGTCTGGAAATTGCAGCACTATGACCTGGTTCTCCGTAATGCTCTGCGTGGAATGCGGAACATTGCTGTTAATGAATAGCGCATCCTTTTCCATCAAAATAGTTATTTTTCCTTCATGCCACACCTTTAGACTTCCACTTGTACAGTAGATCAACTCCATATTGCTGTGAAAATGCATAGGAATGACTCTTTCTGTATCTCTGGATTGGAACATAAAAAGGTTAATCATTTTTTTTCTGTCTATTTCGATATGTTCATATATTTTTTTCATCACCACACCTCATCAGCCAGCCATGAGTAATTCATCTGTATTCTATATTAAGGCATAAACTCTTATACTAATACTCATACTATACCGATAGTAAAATGCCCGGACAAGCAGAATCTATTCAACGGACCAAAAATAAAAAAGAAGGCAGTTCTTCCCGCAAACGGGATAATGAACAGCCTTCCTTAACCTGCTTGCAACCCGGCAAGCAAAAAAATGTTACCCTACACATTCCTGCAACTGATACATTCTAACTTCTCCTACATTGTCTCCTGCCTCAAGTAATACATTGCTTTGGTCTGCATCTTCTATGAAATAACGCAGGGAAAACACTTCTTCACCCTCATTCACAAAGATCTCCAGGCTTGAGCTTTCAATGAATATTTGCATTTCTGCAAGCTTATTATTTAATGTTGCTCTTCTGTACTCTCTCTCGCCAGTCAACCAGTTTGTTCTCCAAACGGTCAGACTGTTTTGTTCCTGATCATAGTCAATTTGCACAGCATCCCTTATGATCATTTTAAAATTTTCTGTCAGTAAGGAAAAATCAACAATTAGCTCCGCTTGTGTAGAAGGCAGCACCCACTCACTACTACTTTGAATTTCCCCTTTGTAATGCATGCCATCCAGTCTTAACAATTGTAATTCCGGCAATGGTTTCTGGTACAACACACCGTTCATCAGCACAACTTCTCTAGGAAGTGTTAATGCATGAATCCAGCCCTCCTGAATGGTCGGGACAGCCCTCTCCGCTTCCTCATTCATGGCGCTCATCCATCCGAACATAATGGTTCTGTCATTAACTTTGAATGATTGTGGAGCGTAAAAATCAAATCCTCGATCAAGCTCTTTAAAATCGGAAAGGTCCCCGTTGAATTTGCCTGTATTCGATAATTTGCCAACCATATATCCCGATTGATTAGGATTTTTATAATATTCGCCTCTCTCCGGTAAACCCTGAGGAGAGAAAACAAAAACATCATTTTCGGCAAAATGAAGTACGTCCGGACATTCCCACATATATCCAAATTGGTGGTCATGATCAACAAATGATCCTTGGCATTCCCAATCGGACAAATTTTTAGATTTGTAGATAAGTGTATCTCCAGTCAAATCTTCTCTCTGAGCACCAACAATCAACCACCAGTTCCCGTGTTGGTCTCTCCATACTTTCGGATCTCGAACATGCCTGGTATAACCTTGTGGATGCTCAAACAAAGGACCGATTTTTTGAAAATACTCTCCATCCTCCGAAATCGCGGCGCATTGATAGCTTTCTTTTACTCCATCATCTCGGATTACATTTCCTGTGTAAAACAGATACAGCTTTTCATTATGAACAATGCCCCCGCCCGAATAAATGCCATCCTTGTCATACCATTCCGAAGGCTCCAGCGCGACACTTTTCCTTTGCCAGTGCACCAGATCGCTGGAAACAACATGGCCCCAGCATTTATTTTTATGCTCAGTTCCTTTTGGATTCCACTGATAAAACACATGATATTGATGATTGAAATAAGCAAGTCCATTAGGATCATTGAGCAAACCGTAAGGAGGGGTAATATGATATTTCAGGTTATACGCGTCGCTTTTATTCATGCTCATCCTCCGGTAAAAAAACAAAACTAAAACTCAGCAAAATTTCCTGCGAGCTTGACCCGATATAAACATCAAATTCACCGGGTTCACTTTTGTATTGCATTTCACGATCATAAAATTTAAGCATCTCTTCATGAATTGAAAATTCAACATTTTGGGTCTCGCCACTTTGCAAAAAAACTTTTTTAAAGTCTTTTAATTCTTTCACTGGCCTTGCAATACTTGCAAATTTATCGCGAATGTATAATTGGATCGTTTCCTTTCCATCATAAATTCCAGTGTTGGTAACAGACATACGGATATCAACTGACTCATTTTTCTTCATTTCTTTTTGGCTAATTGTTAATAGGCTGTATTCAAATGAGGTATAAGATTTACCATAGCCAAATGGATACAAGGGTTCATTCACTTCATCTATATATCGGGATGCAAACCGATAAGAGCCATTTTCCTTTAAATTCGGTCTGCCTGTATTCAACTCATTGTAGGATATCGGAATTTGTCCCACGCTCCGTGGAAAGGTCATGGCTAATTTCCCCGATGGATTGACTTCCCCATACAGTATATTAGCCAGTGCTTCTCCGCCCATCGTTCCTGGATACCAGGCTTGAACAATAGCGTCCACTTTTCCGGCTACTTCGGTAAGAATCAAAGGTCTTCCGCTATAAACGATCAGAACCATCTTTTTGCCCTGTAAACTTAATTCATGGAGCAGTTTCATTTGCGGCTTAGGAAGCGTCGGGTTCGTTCGCGATCCCCCTTCTCCGCTCTGATAAATACTTTCTCCCAAGGCGAGGACAATGACATCCGCTTCGTTAGCATTTCGGATTGCTTCGCGCAGCAGGGCCTCCTCATCGACTGTTTCAGCAGCCAGCTTGTCCGCATATTTGCCAAGGGCTTCTCTTGCATTAGCAGGAAGCATGTGCGCCCCTTTGCAAACCGAGAGATTGTCGGGATCAACATGCTTTAATAATCCCATTTTCAAATTGACGGTATCCGCCTCATCCCCCTTAATGGCCCACATACCCAGGGTGGAGTTTTCATCTGCGTAAGGACCGATTAAAGCTACTTTGGTATGTTTAGACAATGGCAGCAGTTGATTTTCATTTTTCAGCAAGACGACGGATTCTTCAGCCAAGGACAGCGCGGCTTTTTTATGTTCATCTGACAGAATGCTGTTTCTCGACCGCTGAACGGTTTCCTGTAATCCGCGGAACGGGTCCTCAAACAGCCCCAAATCATTTTTCAGCTTTAAAATACGGTATACCGCTTCATTCAAAAGCTCCAACATATGCTCGTTATCAGATACTACTTTCTCCAATTGATTGGCGTATACTGCTGTCTTCATATCCACATCAACACTAGCCAACAATGCCAGCCTTGCAGCGGAAGCCTCATCTTCGGCATAACCGTGCATGATCAGTTCTTCTATAGCGGCGTAATCCGAGATCAACACACCATTAAAATTCATCTCTCGTCTTAGCACGTCGCGGTTAAGCCACTCGTTTCCTGTTGCAGGAACGCCATTCAAGGTATTAAAGGCCGTCATAACAAGCTTTGCCCCCGCCTCGATTGCAGCTTGATACCCTGGCAAATAATATTCTCGCAGCGTGTGCTCCGACATATCCACGGCGTTATACTCACGTCCAGCGACAGGTGCCCCATAAGCGGCAAAATGTTTGACGCAAGCGGCAATTTTATTGGCTGGTATGATATCCTCCGAGTTTCTCCCCTGGATCCCCTGAACCATGCTTTCGGCATATTTCTTCGCCAGCAAAGTGTCCTCTCCAGGCGATTCCATCACCCGCCCCCAACGGGGATCTCTAACGATATCTACCATGGGGGAAAAGGTCACGTGCACACCTTCGTCATAACATTCCTGGGCAGCAATCGAACCTGCATGTTCTATACCCTCATAATTCCAACTACATGCTTGTGCAATCGGAATCGGGAAGATGGTTCGATACCCATAGATAATATCTGCCATGAACAGCAGCGGAATTTTATGAATCGATTTTTCCAAATAATCCGTTTGCAGTTGGATAATTTTTTCTGGATTAGTGATGTTCAATATGGAGCCTGTGTTATATATATTGTAGCCGGCGTTTAACCCTAATTTTTTTAAAGGACCCGTCACAACAGTGTCTATATCCCCTTCAAAAAAATCACCGGTCAGTTGGATGAGCTGGCCTATTTTCTCTTCTATTGAAAGGCTGTCCAATTTCTTAAGCAGTGTGTTGTTGTCCATGATTCTCCCCACATCATTTTATTTGTGATCTGTTTTTTCTTTAAACCCAAAGATCCACGTTAGTGCAAATGCCACAGCAAAGCCGATTACACAAACTAAGATATATATGAATATCTGATTGTTCAGGTACAATAACATTCCCGGTAGGGCTGTGATTGACATGCCCGTTGCTTGAACATTAAATATACGTGCGAAGAAACCGCCAACCGCTCCGCCAATCAAGCCCATCAAGAACGGTTTGCCATATCGAATGTTCACCCCAAAGATAGCGGGTTCTGTAATACCCAATAACGCAGACAAGGTAGAAGGATACGCAATGGATTTGGTTTTTACATTTTTAGATTTTAGACCAACAGCCAATGCAGCACCCGCTTGTGCGCAAATCGACGCTGAACTGATCGGGTTCACCATATTCCAACCATTGCCTACTAACATCTGTATTTCAATCAGGTTTAAGGCATGGTGCAGTCCGGTAACTACAATAATCTGATTGATGCCACCGTAAATAAATCCGCCGATGCCGTATGGTAATTTTAAAATGGCGGTAACACCCATTAATATTAAAGTTTCCACCTCGTGAAAAATGGGACCGATCACGAACAATCCCAGTACCAGTGTGATTAATAATGTCAAAAATGGTGTTAGAATTAAGTCCAATGCATCCGGGACTGATTTCCTGATTTTTTTCTCTAGCATCGCCCCCACGACACCTATTATGAAGGCAGGCAAAACCGAGCCCTGATAGCCTGCAATTTTAATGAATCCGAAAAATACTAGTGGTTCCTGAACTTTTTGAGCGACATCCCAAGATGTAGGCAACGAAGGACTTACTAACATTAATCCAATCAATATCCCCAATAGTGGTGATCCACCAAACACCCGGAAGGCCGACCAACATACCAACACGGGTAAAAATGCAAAAGCCGTATCGGTCAATATTTGCGTAAACAATATGAAATTCGCAGAAATATGATCAGGTGTAAGTCCAAATAACTGGAGCAGTGCAGGCTGAGTTACTAAGCCTCTAACTCCCATGAATAATCCTGTAGCTACCAATGCAGGCATAATCGGAACAAATACATCCCCGAAAACACGGATCATTCTTTTGAACCGATTATCACCTTGAGTGGAGGCCATCTCTTTCAAATCAGCCTTTGATGTAGCAGATATGCTTTGGCCAACCATGGCATCGTATACTTTATTTACAGTACCGGTTCCAAAAATAATTTGATATTGCCCAGAGGTAAAGAAAACGCCCTTGGCCTTATCAATATTCTCAATAAATTCATCATCAATAATTTCTCTATCTTTTACAATCAGCCTCAGCCGTGTGGCACAATGTGCCATGGAAATAATATTGTCTTCTCCGCCAAGCCCTTTAATGACATCTTGGGCTATTTTAACGTATTCTTTTTCAAGACTCATCAGTCTCTTCCTTTCCTCTGTTCCTCTTAGTTAGTCTGAATCATTAAAACGTTGATCAAATATGCTTCTTAAGAATATCATGACTGCGCTTTCAAACAGCGGGATTATTTTACTACATTAAGGTCAAATTTTGACCTTTTTATATCCTTGATTATAAATGCATACTAGCAACTGGTGCCTGATGAAACAATAAAGTGCACCCCTAGAATACACAATGGAATAACCTTCTGGTTTATTCCCATGTATTTTAAAGGTGCACTTCAATTGTTGTATAGAGAGTTACTTACGTTTTACTTAGTGACTTTCAACTGAGCACTGTCAGCTGTATAGATAACCTTCACTTTATAATTGCTTGGTAAACCTACCGTTTCAATGGAAGAAAATGCTCCATTTCGTTTAGCATAAGTTAAGATCGTAGCACCATTAGCCGGCACATATTTGTTAGAAAAGTTCAGGCGTAATTTTCCGTTGAGTATAGCTGTTCCCTTTATTTTGAGCACATCATTTTTAGTGCGTAGGTTAAGCTCAAGTGTTCCCTTGGCAGATTGTCTGTAATTTCCGCCAATAATCAGCTTCCCAGAAGCATTTTTAAGAAGAGTTCCCCCGTAATTCGTAATTCCGCCACTTCCGAAAGCCGTGTCCGAAGTTCCCTCCAAAGTACCTTGGTCGATCTGTGTACCGCCGGAATACGTATTGTTGCCCATTAGCTTCAACGTACCTGTTCCCTTTTTAGTCAGCTTTCCAACACCAGAAATATTGTTGCGCCAGCGATCCAATGCATTGAAACCACCTTTGGAAGCGTCCATATTTACCGTCACATTATTGGCGAAAGCACCGTAGCCATCCGCAGCGGAAAACAGGTTCAATCGTCCCCATCCCTCAGCATCATCAAGTACAGGATAGCCGGAAGGAATCCCCGTGGTAGCCAAAACCCAACGACGTTGTGTGCTATCCAGGTAAGGCAAGCGTGTCTCCAATAGTACCTCAGTTCCCTTAGGCACTATCATAGGCGTCGCGGTTGGATTAACCTGACTGAATCCGTATGTTAATCGTTGATTATAATTTTTTTTGTTTGTGGCATAATTGCTGAACCGATCTGGAGCTGTACCTTTTTGAGACAGCAGTTGTTTACGAGCATCCTGATAAGCCGCTTTCTTCAAACTGCTATTGGCTGGATCAGACAGGATAGCAGCAGCCATCGCTGTTGCCATGACACGCCCTCCCATAACATCAAGCGGGGAATGCATACCGGCAACAACACGGTTATTGCCCAGCTCCGAAGCTCGCGTCAGCAGTTCTTGATAACGCTCCGGCACGGCGTAGGCCATAGCAATAGAACTGAGATACGCAGCATTGGTATGACCGCTAGGAAAGCCGCCATCGCTAGTAGCATCAGCTTTGAGAGCGGGAATAAGGCTCGGAACAACTACAGAGTTATCGCTCCAGCGAAACGGGCGAGGATAGCTAAAATAAGACTTAGCCGGGTTCGTCGTAGAATATTCTCCGCGCAAGGTATTTACCAGATTTACGATGTTGCCGAGATTGGAGCTTGTACTCCCAGCATTCGTTCCCTCATCTTCGTATTTCTTAGTCAGGGCATCTGCCGGAATGTCGTTGATTGTTGTCGTGGCACCTGCATTCTTACGATATACATCAGTGAGCGAACCCAGCCCGTCGATCACACTGTAGCTCTGGTTTCTGCGATCATCCAAATAAGCCGCATCGGCCTCACTGGAAGTGCGACGGGCAGCGATAT
>RCUE01000136.1_pt1 | contig 27489 bp, 6 predicted proteins | sample 2166111 | NCBI WGS metagenome assembly RCUE01 (sample SAMN09930795, study PRJNA488358) | compost metagenome | feature: garden; material: soil; isolation source: compost soil in phenylacetonitrile-enriched culture | place: Germany: Experimental Botanical Garden Goettingen | collected 2016-01-27 | reverse complement strand
CACGCCGCCAGCGTTCGTCCTGAGCCAGGATCAAACTCTCCATTAAAGACCAACCGAAGTTGGTTTATAGAAAGAGCGATAAGCTCATGTTGAAACTGACGAGATAAAAAATATCTCTTGTTTGCATCCATTTTATACAGCCTGGATGGCATGTACCAAAATTTCAGCGTTGGATTTTGCAAGCAAAATCCGCACTCACTCGTTGTTCAGTTTTCAAAGATCAATTTTCTCATTCGGCTTTTCTTGGGCCGGACAATTAATATATCATACTTTGGTGATTCATACTACTGGTAAATAATAACTCATAGACGATCTTTTGAATTTTTGAACCATTACATCACAGCCTATCTTACGGCCGGATGAATAATATATCATTTAGGTTTGCTGAATACTACATGTAAATTATACCGATTTATTCGTTCTTTTAGCTCCAGCCCATCCCACGTCTCGTCCATGATTTGAAGAATAAATCCCTGGGTATCAAACGAGCTATAAGCTGTTTATACTTCTTTCACCGAAAGAGCGAAGAAAATTCGCTGTGTATATTTTTTTAAAAGACTCAGCCATCTTGTATCTCCTTTGGTGTCCAAATGTAACGATAGTTTTACCTTTGTCTATGATAAAGCCTTATCATGGCGAGGCCAGACATACTAAAATGCCAGGTTCTATGATGAGAACCTGGCATTGGCATGCATGGCTTATGAATTGTGGGAAGGGGCAACTCCTCCAATCTCTCCAGAAGGAATCTGATACTGGCGGATATCCTTAACCAGAAACATAATCAATCCGCATAGTACAGTAATCAGTCCACTGAAAAAAAGAACCTCACTCAGAGAAAAACGTAAAGCTAGCGCCCCTCCAATCAAGGCCCCTAATGGCAGAGCCGCATTCGACAAGGTGTTTAAAAAGGCTGTAACACGTCCCAGTAACGACAGCGGTGTAATAATTTGAATCAAAGACGTTTGCAGCACATTGATGATGCCAGTAAAAATTCCTAATAACAGAGCTGCCAGCAGCTTCATCCACATCTCGGGCACAAGGGAAAAGACATAGATTGCCAATCCCATGGCTACCCAGGAAACCGCGATGGTAATGCCGTTCTTTTTCAATACACTGACCAGAAAGGAACCGATGAAAATACCGATAAAGTAGGCTACATACAGCAAGCTGTAATAGATCGGCGAGCCATAGGATACTGCGATAGAAGGCATGGCTATGACCAAGATCGCCATCGAAAAGTTTGTCAGCGCAAAGAACGGAAGCATAATTCTCAGGAAGGTGTGCCGTTTTACAAAAAGATACCCTTCTTTCAATTCGTTCAAATAGTACACGAGCTTTAGCGAACTCCTTCCGTTCGTGTCTTCCACCGGAGGAGCATCAATTTGCTTGTTGAGCCTGACATATACAAAGCCTGCCAGAAACAGCATCGCGCCGGCTAGAAAAAACGTGTTTTTCATCCCCATTGCGATGATGAGCGAGGCTCCAGCCAGATATCCGACAATATTAATAACCTGATCCGTCGACGAAATCATGGAATTCGCCCGGACAATCAAATCCGGCGAGCCTATCAATTGCGGCAGCATTTTACTATTGGCCGGATAAAACAGTGTGGAGAAGCAGGATGCAATGAAGACAATAACAAGGATAGCGACCAGATTGACCATCCCGTCCTGAATGAGAAATGGGACGACCAAAATTAGCACAGCCTGCGTAAACAAGGCGATACTGGCTAACAAAGGCGGTGAATAACGGTCCACCACAGGACCCACGAGAAAGCTGAAAATCGACGCCGCAGATACGGCCGTATACGTGAAGCTGGTCATCGCCACCGACTGTGTCGATTGCTGAACAAAATACAGCAGGACGATAGAATAAATGCTGTCTGCGATATTGGCAGAAGTACGAGATGCAAAAAATCGGATAAAACGGCTATCCTTAAACAATGGGTTCACATCTTCATCTCCTTACTGCAAAATGGTCAAAGCATTCAAGAGCCTGTCACTAGCAGTCTGGAAGATTTGATGAATATACTGGTCGTTCTCATGATATGGAATGGTAAGTGAGATTTTCAGAATATCCCCTACATGCTCTGACTCAAAAAAAATAACCTTGTTGACATTGGCCTGTGTGCCTTCGGTATGCAGATTGTCGAGCAATTCTGCATCCTCTCGTACCTCACCCAAATAGTTGAATACGATAGGCAGCTGTTCAAGTCCTTTTTTCAAAATGCTGCTGGATACCGGGTAAGCTTTCTCCATTTCAGCATTGAAGATCAGATTGAAAAAGTTCAAATGATAGCGTGAAGCAAAGTCCAGGTGGGTATGGATACTCTTTTCATAGGATTCAGAGTCATCTTCCTGCAGCACAACGGGTATATGATCAATACACTCGCCTACGGTTCCAAAATAGTTCCGGTCGCCATATTGTCTTCCATAATTAGTAATCCAAAGCGGAACATCAGAGAGTTGGAAATAGCTGCTGAAAAAACGTACAGCCATTTGAAGCGAAATATCCCACATATTCGCAGCGCCGTGCTGCTCTGAAATGTCGCTTAAATTCAGCTCCCAACGATATCTGGTAGTGTCCGCATAGTTGCGTTCTTCGGTCAGCACATGGATACGATCATTATTCTCACCAAACGTTTGGAGTTTGAATTGCTCGCTGATTTCCTGATCCCCGATTCCTTGAGGGCCTTGGCGGATATGGTTTACATATTCCCGGTATTGCACCTCTTCTGTCGCATGTGCCGTCTGCTGCGGACGATGATATTCATCAAGGAGTTGTCTGCGCAGGATGTCGCTGCTCGTAGCATCAAAAATGATGTGCGAGCAAGGGAGCAATAGCAGATGTTCCCGCAAATTTAAGCGAATCAGGACGATCCGGTACTGCAGCGACTGTGTAAGTTTATAAGGTTCTAAAAATAACTTAGAAGCAATGGAAGAAAGAAGCCTGCGTTGTGCTTGTACCGGCTGACCGGAGAGATCAACAGTCGGTAAAGAAAAATGCTCTGGAACTGGACGCAACTCCCATTCCCATGCTCCGGATGATTGAACAAGTACGCTTCTTAGCAATTCATGGCGTTCAATAAGCCGCTGAATCGTTACGGTCAAACGCTCGGTGTTCAAGTAGCTATCTAACTGCACAGCCATACCCGAGCCTGTAAAATATTGCAAATGGTAATGCTGAGCTGGTGCAAGCGGATAGCGCCCAATAGCATTCAGACTTAGTATATTGGTATTCCACTCAGTATTTAACTCAGCAATGCTGGCAAGCCATACATCGGCCTGTTGTTTAAGTAAGGTTTCTTGTTCTTCGTTTGTCGGTATAGCTCCGAGAATTCTATCTGGTTCGTCGGTTCCCCAGCGGACGATATAATGCGGGTGCAGGTCTGGATGGATATGAGATTGGATAAATTCTGAGATTGCCTGAACTTGTTCTACGTGAAAAGGCTCCACTTGCAGGAACAAATAGTTTTGATTATCGGTGGAAACAGTCTGAAGAAAGACCTGTACACCAAACGCTTCTGTAATAGCCCGCTCAACCTCCTGAGCTTTCGCAATGAGCGTATCCGCGTTCACTCCGCCCTCTTCAACACGTTGTAAAAGATCAGACAAACTTCTTATTGTCTGATATTGAAGCAATTGATGTATATCCAGCGGAATGTTCGATTCCTGTACTTTCGATACCAGTTGAATGGCCTTCAATGAATGACCTCCAAGCTCGAAAAAGCCGTCGTCAATGCCGACCTTTTCAACGCCAAGCACCGCTTGCCACAGGTTCGCCAACTGTTGTTCCACTTCATTTCTTGGAGCAACGTATTCCATATCGGAACCGCTGGTCATTTCTGGCTCAGGCAATGCTTGGCGGTCGATTTTACCGTTCGTTGTCAGGGGAAACGCCGGCAGGAACACATACTGGGCAGGAATCATATAATCCGGCAACTGGCCAATCAAATGGGTCTTCATATCACTCTTGGATAGCGGTACGTCGGTTGAGATATAAGCACAGAGCGTTTTTTGACCATCCTTCGTGCTTTTTACCGCTACGTGCGCCTCCCGAACTGCATCATGTTTCATGAGCTGGGTTTCAATTTCGCCGGGTTCAATACGATATCCGCGGATTTTAACCTGCTGGTCTATCCGTCCGAGATACTCCAGATTGCCGTCCGGTAGCCATCTGCCCAAATCACCTGTCCGATATATTTTTTCGCCCAGAATGAATGGATTAGGGACAAAATTTAGCTGGGTCAGATCATCCCTGTTTAGATAGCCGCGCGCCAGACCATCCCCACCAACACAAATTTCCCCTTGAGCACCAATAGGCAGCAGCCTGCTTGAAGAGTCCAAAATATAAACAGTTGAATTGCCAATTGGGCGACCAATAGGAATGCGGTTATATTCCTTATCAATCGGGAAATAAGTAGAGAATGTTGTGTTTTCTGTGGGGCCATAGACGTTGATAACGTTCAGTCCCGGAGAATGTGCTCTAACCGTATTAATGATCCCAGGTAAAAGCACATCCCCGCCCACCAGCAAGTGCTTTAGAGAAGCAAAGAGATCTGGTTTATGCTGTGTGAGTTGGTTAAACAAGGGCGATGTCAGCCACATCGTTGTAATATGATATCGATCCAGCGCTTCACCAAGCTGAACAGCATCCAAGATTACGGATTCCGGTACAATGTACAAACGCAATCCGTTCAGCAATGCTCCCCAAATTTCAAAGGTACAGGCATCGAACACGAGCGCCCCGGTCAGCAAAATGCGTTCGTTCTCGGCAAATGGTACGTAATTGGTGTTCTTCACCAGCCGTATGACATTCCGATGTTCAATCATGACACCTTTGGGACGTCCAGTTGAGCCAGATGTATACATGACATAGGCCAGATCGTCTGCCGTTGTCGATTCGGAAAAAATGAAGTCGTCGGAGTCGTCGGAGCTGATGTCGGCCAGATCCAGAACTGTACCGGAAAAATCGAAAGTGTGCATCTGTTTTCCCTTGTCGGATAGGGTTAGCAGAATTTCGCTACCGCTATCCTGAAGCATAAACATAATCCGTTCCTGCGGATAAGAAGGCTCCAATGGCAAGTAGGCTCCACCCGCCTTCAAAATACCAAGAATACCGATAATCATTTCTGGTGAACGTTTAGTCAAAATGCCTACGATGGTATCCGGCGCAACACCCAGTTTCTGCAGCTTCGAGGCCAGCTGATTAGCTTTTTTATTTAATTCGCGGTAGGTTAGCTCACGATTTTCAAATACAATAGCTACTGCATCCGGTGTTTTCTCAGCCTGTTCTTCAAATACGTGATGTATGGTGTGGTCCGATGGATACGGTCTCCGTGTATCGTTAAAATCAAATAAGAGCTGCTGTTTTTCCTCCGCTGTCAATAGATCAATCTCCGAAACCCGGATATTTGGGTTTTGAATAACTTGCTCCATCATTTGGATGAGGTGAGCAGCCAATTGTTTGATCGCATTTTTGTTATACGTCAGCGCGTTATAGCTAAATTTGATTTCCAGCTCGCGCCCAGGCATGACGATTACATTCAAATCATAATTCGTCTGTTCAATATCCTCTACTTCACCAACACGGAGTGCTTTGGTTTTTTTTTTTAATCCAGTAAGTTCTTCCGAAACGGGAAAGTTTTCAAAGGCGACAATATGCTGGATCAGGTTTTGTTTTAGTACACTATGGGCTTGAATATCAGCCAAGGAAAAATAGGAATACCGATTGGACTCCATTAAGGAATCCTGTATAGACGTAAGCAAGTCGGAAAACCGCAGTTCAGCGGAGCTTTTAATACGTACGGGTATGGTATTAATGAATAATCCGACCATATTTTCAATACCGGGGATTTCATCAGGTCTGCCCGACACAACAGACCCGAAAATGACGTCCTTACTGTTGTTGTACGTTTGTAGTAATAAGCCCCAAACGGTTTGAAATAAGGTGCTGACGGTGACACGGTTTTGCTTGGCGATTTGTTCCATGCCTTGGGTCAGCTGCTCTCCCCATGTGCATATGAGTTGCTCTACCTGAAATGAAGGATCGACGGATTGAGTATAGCCGGGCACGACAGTTTCATTTTCAAAATCAGCCACATATTGTTTCCAGTATGCTGCTGCTTCCTCTTTATTTTGTCTTTCCAACCACTGAATAAAGCTGCTAAATGGCTGGACAGGCTCTAATTTTAAAGGAGTATCGTCCCGAAGCGATGTGTAAATATCAAAAAAATCTTTGGCTACCACCCTCAGACACCAGCCGTCCATAATAATATGATGAGAGATCCAGATGAGCTTTGAGGTGTCCTCATCCCACTGTACAAGCGCTAACCGGATGAGAACCTCCTTTTCCAGATCAAAACCTCTCTGCCGCTCTTCCTGTAAAATGGCTTGAAGTCGTCTGTGCTTTTCCGCATCCGGTAAACTACGCACATCTTGGGTATGGACAGGAGCAGCTAATCGTTCCCCCAGTACAACCTGAAGCGGACGATCCGCCTCCTTATACATGAATACCGTACGGAAAATATCATATCGGTCAATCAGCTTTTGTAAGCTTCGGCTGATTAGGTTGGTATCCATAGCTTCATGAATGGTAATAATCGTTTGTTCGAAATAAGCCTCTGACTTTTCATCAAGTATGGAATGAAATAGCATTCCCTCCTGCATCGGGGATAGCGGATAGAGATCTTTAATTTTCACTTGGTGGTTTAACAGCTTATTTGACAAGCGATTTGCAATATTTTCAAACTGGTCCAGAGACAATTGCCCATATGTAAAATCCGTCGGGCTTTGTTCTGCTGTATCCTTGGCACAGCAATGGCGAATAAGTTCGATCAGATGATTCTTAAAGCTGGCTGTAAGTCGCTCCACCGTCGATGCTTCATATTCACGTGCGTTGTATTCGAATACAATGCGGAGTCTTTCGTCAGCCACCGCACCATGAATATCAAAGCTGGGCGCTTTTTTAGTCAGAGGGTTGATTTCAGTACCGGCAAACGTGGATAGTGGCGAGGTACGCCATGTCGTACCTTCTCTGGCTTCTCCGTCAAAGCTAAAGCTTATCTCAGGTGGCTTGGCAGAAAAAAAGGTTACCCTATTCTGCTGCTCCCTGTCGGTCAAGTAGCGTAAAATGCCATAGCCGAAACCCTTGTTGGGTACGCGTCGCAAATTGTCCTTAACCAGCTTGATTTGATGGGCCAAATCTTCGGGTTTGCTCACATTTACCACCAACGGATACACGTACGTAAACCTGCCAACTGTACGTGATACGTCAATGTCTTTAATCAATTCCGTCCTGCTATGACTTTCCACCTGGACTGCAATTTCAGCATGTCCGCTCCATTCCCGGTAAGCCAGTCCTAGCGCCGTCAGTAAAATATCATTTGTTTCTGTATTGTAAGCATGGTGCGCATGTTTTAGCAGGTTTTCGCTTTCTTCCCGGCTGAGTGTCACTTCGGATTTGCGCACGTCACGGATCAAGCTATCTGGAACCTCATGATCTTTTGGCAGCGGAAGTATTTCACGAGCTTCTACCGTATTCCAATAGCTGATTTCCTGACGCGCCAGCTCGCTTTGTGCATACTTGGACAAACGTGCTGCCCATTCTTTGTAGGAATCGGTCTTGGCGGGTAACTGTAGCTTTTCACCGTTAGCTAACTGTTGGTAGGTTGTTTCCAAGTCTTCCAGCAGGATTCTCCACGACACACTGTCTACGACAAGATGATGAATGACGATTAACAAATGATCGGATTCCTGCAGCCGAATTAAAGCCAAACGTACAAGCGGGCCGTTACGCAAATTAAAACTGCTTTGTAACGCGTCAGTGAGCTGCGCGATTTCTTCCTCAGGCTGGTCAGCATGTGAAAAATCGTAGTTTTCCAATGTAAAGTGTTCACCTTCGGCTGTGCCTCTGTTATAGGCGACAGGTTCTTTTTCACGTTCATCAAAGGTAATGCGCAAGGCATCATGGTGCGTGGTCAGCTTGTCCACGGCGCTTCGCAGCAAGGTTTCGTTCCATCTTTCGGGGTTCTTAAGCATGACAGCCTGACTGTAATGATGACGTTCTGTTCGATGATGCTCAAAAAATTCCCATTGGATCGGTGTCAACTCCACTGTACCTTGTACCGCCCCCTGCGGGATGGTCCGAATTACTTTTTTTATATAAGGAGCAATCAAATCAATCTGCGGATGGCGGAACAAATCCTTCATGTCCATTTTGAGGCCCTTCGCGTTCAATCGGGCTGCGATTTGCAACGCTTTGATCGAATCACCACCAAGCTCGAAAAAGTTGTTGCGCAGACCAATCGGCTTAACACCAATGACTTCCTCCCAGATGGAAGCGAGTGTTTGCTCCAGTTCGCTCTGCGGCGCTTCATACTCGACGTCGGTCAACACAAAATCTTCGGGTTCTGGAAGCGCACGTCGATCAATTTTACCGTTATGGGTCAAAGGTAATTGATCCAGCACGATAATATGTGCGGGCACCATATAGCTTGGCAACTGCTTGGCAAGCTCTGTCCGCAGAAGGGATTTGTCGGTTGTACCTGCTACGTAGGCGCACAAATACTTTTGTCCGGTTTTATCCGTTCTATCCGTGACCACCGCTTGGCGTACCTCATCCAATTGGAGTAAGGCCGATTCAATTTCACCAGGTTCGATCCGGTAGCCACGAATTTTCACCTGAAAGTCAATCCGACCGATGAAATCAATGTTGCCATCCGGCAGCCAGCGTGCCAGATCTCCGGTGCGGTACAGACGCTCTCCCTTTACAAAAGGATTCGGTACAAATTTCTCCGCCGTCAGGTCAGGACGGTTCAAATAACCGCGGGCCACAGAAGCGCCGCCCAAACACAACTCCCCGGCTACACCGACAGGGAGCGGACGAAAAGCCTCATCCACGATATATACTTTATGATTCGGCAGTGCCTTTCCAATCGGGACGATACCTGATGGAGGCAAACGTTCAGCTGTTTCTTCATAAAAGCTGGAATCAATAGCCGCTTCGGTTACACCGTAGGTATTCATGATGCGCATCGTATCGCCGAAGCGATTCAAAAGCGTCCGATAGTTTTCAACGCCAAAGCTGTCCGCGCCTGTAGTAAGCAGCTTCATGGCGCTGACATCTGTACCGTGTTCATATACGTAGTCCATAAGCAGCGTCAACAAGGCTGGTGGAACTTCAAACGTCGTAATTTCGTGCTGTTCGAGAACCTGGGCCAAAGCTGGAGGATCGTTGCGCACATCCTGTGGGCAAATGACCATGGTGCCTCCGTTCACGAATGTCTTGGCCAGATCACCGGCAAAGACATCGAACGACATACTGGCAATCTGAAGGAGCTTGACGGGAAACTCTTTTAACTGGTGAGCTTCTCTATAGCCCCACGCCGTATTTACGTAATGGCGATGCTCGATCATCACGCCTTTGGCGTTGCCCGTCGTTCCCGATGTGTAAATGACGTAGGCCAAAGCCTCGGGATCATGAATAGGTGCGTAGATAGGCGCTTGTTGATGGGAATGCTCCGCTTGTGAAGCCTGTTGAAGTAACGCTGGCAAGTCCAGCACTTCCCCCGCAAAATCCACATCGGCTAATAGTTCAGTCAAGGAAGACTGCGTGAGCATAATCGTAGCTCCGCTGTCCTGAAGCATGTAAGCAATTCTTTCTTTCGGGTAGGTCGGATCGACAGGTACGTAGGCAGCTCCCGCCTTCATAATCCCTAACACAGCGATAATCATGTCTGCTGAACGCTCAAGCATCACGGCGACGAGATGCTCACGCTTGCCCCCACGGTTTTGCAGTGCTTGAGCAAGCAGATTAGCCTTCTCATTCAGCTCATGATAGGTAAGTGCGGTGTCTTCGTAGATGACGGCGGTCTGTTCCGGGATACGTTCTGCCTGCGCCTCAAATATTCCATGAAACGTTCCAGCAGGATAGTCGGTAATCGGCCCGCTCCATACATTGGTGAGTTCCATCTCTTCTGTAGCGGTCAGCAGACGAATGTTCCCCAGCAGGAGTTCTGGTGTACGTGCAATTTGGAGGAGAACATGCTCCAAATGCCCAGCTAACCGTGTCATCGCTTCATCGCTGTAAACATAGTTGTTGTAGGACAGCATAAAGCTCAGCGCTTTTCCGTCCTCCACTTCGATGTTGAAGTGGTAAGGTGTTTCTTCGGACAGCTGAGCGTCCTCCACGACGAATCCAAGTCGTTCCTTCAGATCAGGCCGGCCAACCATATCCTGCAGCGGGTAGTTTTCAAATACAACAAAATGGTCCATGAGTTGCTGCTTGAGTGCTGACTGGGACTGTATTTCAGCGAGTGAGAAATAGTCATATGCCCGTGATTGAATCGCGCTGCGCTGCACTTCGCGAAGCAGATCTGAGAATGGCAGATCTGCATCCAATTTGATTCGTACCGGTATGGTGTTAATGAAAAGTCCCAACATCTGTTCAACACCTTCAAGCTCCGGCGGTCGACCGGAAACAACAGTGCCGAAGACGACGTCTTCACTTTGGTTGTATCCTCCAAGCACCACTCCCCATGCAGCCAGAAACAGACTGCTAAGGGTTGTTCCGTTGCGTTCAGCCACCGTCCGTAATTGACGGGTTGTTTCATCCGTGAGTGTTATTTTATGCTCATGCAGCAAGTACCCGGTATCTGGCTGGAGCGGATGGGCTACAGGTAGGGTAGGCAGCACAGCTGGCTGATCATAGTCGTTCAGGATGGACCGCCAGTATTCCTTCGCCGCCTCCTTATCCTGCTTATCCAGCCAGCGGGCATAGCCAGTATAGGGCTGCGGTGTCGGCAGTTGTACGGGCTTCCCTGCTTTCAGTGCTTCATAAGCCGCGAACAGCTCGTCCATAACGATGCCGAGGCACCAGCCGTCCATAATAATATGATGAAAGCTTAAAAGCAGCGTATATGCGTTCGTTTGGGTTTGAAGCACAGCCAGACGAATGAGCAAATCCTTGCTCAGATCGTAACGATGGTTTCGGTCTGCGTCTGCGTAGCTGCGAATGGCCTCTGCTTGCTCTGCCTCGGGAATATTCGTCAGATTCTCATAACGAAGCGTTGGATTTCGTTCCTTAAACACGATGAGCCGCGAACGGGAAGCACTTTTATGATAAATATTCGAACGAAGCGTTTCGTGACGCTGCACCAGAGTCTCGAAGCTCTTTTGCAGAGCCTCCAGGTTCAGTTCACCCCGGATGGTCATTCGTACTTGCTCATAGTACGCCTGTGATTCCGGCTCCATCACTGTATGAAAGAGCATCCCCTCCTGCAAAGGCGTTAAATTGGCCACTTTTTCGATTTCAAGCCTTTTACTCATCGGATTTCCCCCTCAATCGAATATTTATAGGCTTTCATAAAAATGCTTCATCTCTTCGAACTCTTCCAAATCCAGATCATCTGCCCCTACGTCTGTTGGTGTCAGTTCCTGACCGGACTGATCAAGGCAATGACGAATGGTATTCAACAGGTGTGTTTCGAAGCGGGAGAAAAGTTGTTTGACCGTGCGTTCTTCATATGCATTCCTGTCATAGGATATACGGATACTTAATTTTCCGTCCTCCAACCGGCTATCCATATAAAGAGCATAAGATGAACCATTAATCACATCCTTGGTACCTGGTCCAATTTCAGCTTGCAGCGGCGATATTGAAAAATAAACCGATTCCGGCTGTGGGGAGTCTATATAACGGAAACCAATTTCCGGATGACGAAAACGTTTAGAATCCGTTGGATTGCTATCTTCGGTCAGATATCTCAATGCACCGTAGCCCAATCCGTAATTTGGAACCTGCCGAACCGTTTCCTTCACACGCTTGAGCAACAGTGCTATATCATCCGCAGATTTGATGTCCAGTACAACTGGATACACGGACGTAAACTGCCCTACCGTTCTGGAGATATCCAGCGAATTTGTTTCAGCCTGCTCTCGGCCATGGTTCTCCACGTAGAGTGCAATCCGTTCTTGTCCTGACCATTCGGACACTGTTTGCCCCAGTACGGACAGCAGTACTTCCTCCGGCACGGTATTATAGGCATGATTGACCTGTGTCATCAGATGCTGGGTTTCGTCAGTTGATAATTGCAGGTGGAGCTGATGTGTTTGTCTCTCCGATCCAGAATCCGTAATGACTTCATGGTCTTTGGGAAGCGTTCCCCACTCTGACAACTCTATCTTGTTCCAATAGTCCTGCTCCTTGAGCAGCTCTTTACTATTCGCATAATGCTCAAGATGCTCTGCCCACGTTTGGTAAGCGTTCGTTTTGTCCGGTAAAACAATTGTTTCCCCATCCAGAGCTTGTCCATAGCCTGTTGCCAGATCTTCGAGCAAAATATTCCATGAAATGGCGTCAGCCACTAGCGGGTCTACAGCAAGGAAAAGATGATCTCCGCTATCCAGACGGAAAAGCCCTGCCCGAACTCGTGGTCCTTCAAACAGCCGCAGGCTGCTTTGAATCCGTTGACATTCAGCTTCCATCTGGCTGCGTGCTTCGCTTTCCGTTCCCGTAAGCGACAGTACCTCCAGCGTGATTAGCTGTTCATGCAGTCCTTTGTGAGCTTGCGTAACCGACTCGTCAGCCTGTTGTAATAAGCCAAGGCGCAGAGCATCGTGGTGCTCTACGATTTTCTTCAATGTGGCTCGCAATGGCTGCTCGTCAAAGCCCGACTTTGCCAACAGCAGTACCGACATTGCGGCAGGAAGTGCCTCGGATGCTGGATGCCGTTCAAACCCATCGAGTAGATGTCGTTGTATCGGTGTCAGTGGTACTTCTCCATCTATCGGACCTTGCTCTATCGGACGGGACAATGTTTCTGCATAGCCGCTCAGGATTTCAATGGACGGATGCTCCAGTACGTGTCGGATATCCAGCAAATACCCGTGGAGACGCATGCGTGCGATGACTTGAACTGCTTTAATCGAGTCGCCTCCGAGCAGAAAAAAGTTATCCTGAATGCCCACCTGATCGCGTCCCAAAACATCTTGCCATACGGCGGCCAAAGCTTCTTCCACATCATTTCGCGGCGCTACATAGGCCACATCCGGTCGGAATAGCTTTTCAGGCTCCGGCAATGCTTTTCGGTCGGTTTTTCCGTTCGGTGTCAACGGTATCCGATCCAGAAACACGAAGTAAGACGGAACCGAATAATACGGGAGCAACTTGGCGGCATGTTCATGAATGACCGTTAAGCTTGGTGTTTCTTCTGTATGCAATACAATGTAGGCACACAAGACGGATTCTTGCTCTTTGTTTTGATATACAGTGACGACAGCCTCTTGAATTGCAGAATGGCTCATCAAAGCATTTTCAACCTCACCCAGTTCGATCCGGAATCCACGTACTTTCACCTGATGGTCGATTCGGCCGATAAACTCCAGATTTCCATCTGCTTTCCAGCGAACGAGGTCACCCGTTCTGTACATTCGTGTCCCTATTGAAAATGGATTATCCACAAATTTTTCTGCCGTCGAATCCTCGCGGTTCCAATAGCCACGCGCCAGCCCTTCTCCTGCAATGCATAGCTCACCCGGTATACCGATTGGCTGTAATCTGTCCTGCGCATCCATGACGTAAATTTGCGTATTCGCAATGGGGCGTCCAATGTCAATCTGATTGGCATGGGTAAGTTCCTGCACTGCCGACCAAACCGTCGTTTCCGTAGGTCCGTACATGTTATAAATACGGGGGCCATTCAATTTCTGCAATGCCTCCAGCAGCCTGGGTGGAAGCGCTTCTCCCCCAACCATAATTTCCTGTAGACCTTGCAGCGCACGGGAGCCTTCCTCATGACTCAGCAGCATGTGCAGCCGCGATGGCGTCATTTGCAGCATGTCAATATGATGTGCAGTAATCAGTTCGCCAAGTGCCTGAGGATCGACCTGATGATGGCGGTCGCCTAGCACGACGGTCATTCCGCCTAGCAGCGGCAGAATCGCTTCCAAAACGAAAATATCGAACGAAATAGTGGTTAGCGATAAAATCGTTTTGTTCGCTGCAAAGTCGATCACTTCACGCATTCCTGTAATAAAATTCAGCACCGAGCGATGCTGGAGCATAACTCCTTTCGGATTTCCGGTTGAGCCAGAAGTATAGATGACGTAAGCCAGATGCTCCGGCTGAGCAGTGGCTTCCAGATTGGTCCTTTCTCCTTGATATACTTCCTCATCTTCGATAAACAGGGTGTTGGCGCTGTAATGGTGTTCTCCTACCAGATCGCGACTGGTCAGGAGCACGGCAGCCTCACTGTCACTCAGCATATACTCAATACGGGCTGACGGATATTCAGGATCGATAGGCACATAAGCGCCACCCGCTTTTAGCACGGCGAGCAGACCGATAATCATTTCCGCCGAACGCTGCACCATCAGGCCGACTAGCTTATCGGGTCCTACACCATGCGCTTGAAGTATCCGTGCCAGTGAGTTAGCACGTTCGTTCAAGTCCCGGTAGGTCAGACGCTGATTTCCGAACACCAATGCTATATGACCCGGCGTCTGTACGACCTGCTTTTCAAACTGCCCGTGAACTGTCTCATAGTGCGGGAAAGGTACGACGGTATGATTAAATTCGGTTAGCAGTAATTGCTTCTCTTCATCAGATACGATCGTAATATCGGCCAACCGCACCCCGACATCCTGCGTCACCGTTTCCAAAATTCGCACAAAATGCTCTCCCATCCGTCGGATGGTCTCCGGTTTAAACAGCTTTGTGCCATACTCCAAAGTGAAGGACAAACATTCTTTTTCCTCGGTCACATGCAATGAAAAATCCACCTTGGATATACCCGCGTTGAATTCTTCCGGTTTAAAACGAATGCCTCCTGTTTCCAAAACATCTGTGCCGACATTTTGCAAACTGAACATCGTATCGAACACCGGGTTTCGACTTAGGTCGCGCACCAGTTCCAGCCTGTCTACAAGCTCATCAAACGGGTATTCCTGATGCTCCAGTGCCAGCAGCGAGTTTTGCTTAACCTCCTGCAAAAAGGATTGGAACGCTAAAGAAGATCGCGGCTGATTGCGAAGAACCAGCGTATTGACGAACATGCCAATCATCGCTTGCGTATCCACATGCCGTCTTCCGGCAACAGGTGTACCCACGATAATGTCCTCTTGGCCAGTATATTTGCCCAGCAGGATATTATAAGCCGACAAAAGTATCATAAAGATCGTAGATTCGGTATCTTGGGCCAATTTGTAGAGTGTGTTAGTAAGTTTGGATTCCAAGGTGACGGTCAAGCTGTCACCTTCAAAGCTTTGTGCTTGTGGACGCGAAAAGTCCGTAGGCATATTTAGTACAGGAAGCTCGCCCTTCAAGGTCTGGAGCCAATATGATTCATGCGCTTGCAATGCGTCGTCAGTGATCTGCTGCTTCTGCCAAGCAACAAAGTCTTTGTAATGAAGCTGAATGTTCGCAAGCTGTCTGCCCTGATACCGTTGAATGATTTCATCTAGCAGCACGGCCATGGAGAAACCATCGGACACGATGTGATGCATATCCACTAGCAGATTGAAGCCACCTTCGATAAATTCGTACAGTTCGGCGCGGAATAAAGGAGCTGTTCCCAGATGAAAAGGCTGAACAAACAAGGTCCGAGCCTGTTTTGCTTCTTCCTTGGAAATACGGGTATATGGAATGTCGAATGGAATCGTGTCCCGAACTTTTTGTACCACTTCCCCGTCTTCCAGATCGAAATACGTCCTAAAGGATTCATGACGCAAAATAACTTCCCTAACGGCTTCAATGAAGCGGGGAACCTCCAGATCTCCCTCTATGAAAAGCTGACCGGGTACATGATAGGCCTTTCCACCTCCCAGCTGATCCAGCACGTACATTCTCTTTTGGGAAGAAGATACCGGATAGAAGGCTTGCGATTTCACAGATACAATCGGTTCGTAGTTCTTCTTTGTTCCACCCGCAATATATGTAGCCAGCTCAGCAATCGTTTGCAGCTCAAAAATGTGGCTGAGTGGAATGTGTACACCCAATTCCTTATTGACTCTCGACAGAATGACCGTCGCTTTTAGTGAATCACCACCCAGTTGAAAAAAGTTATCGTCATCGCTGATATCTGTTACATTCAGAACGTCCATCCAAATGTTCACGAGTTGATCTTCTACGCTGTGGTTCTCAGGAGCGGTGTCTGTTTTAGTCAATACACTTGCTTGTCCCGGCTCTGGCAAAGCCTGTAGATCAGGCTGACCATCCGGCAGAAGAGGAATATGATCCATAGGAATCCAAAAACGGGGCTGCGTATAATCTGGAAGAATTTCGATTGCAGCCTTTTTCAGTGCGTCTTCTTCCCATGGCTTCGATGCGTTTGCGACCACATAGGCGGTTATATATGAGACTTTTCCAGCTTCGTCCGTTTGCGGTGTAATGACGCAGGACTCCAATCGGAAAGTTTGCAGCAGGTGTTTCTCCAACTGCCCCAAATTAACCCGATGTCCGCGAATGTGGATAGTCCGATTCAAATTGCCAATATGTCGCAGCTTGCCATCGTTTTCTACGTAAGCCCATTCTCGGGTCGTTCCCAACAGGCCTGCTCCTGAGGCTTGATACACCTCCCCTGCTGTCCCAACAGGTGCCAAATGCTTGTAGGCATCGAGGACGCAAAGATAGTTTCCGTTGGCGTCGGTATTTGCTGCCCATGCAGTTCGAAGTTGTTCGTTCTCCGACGCACGGAGTAAAGTCAGCGCGGAAACGCGGGCCCCTTCTTCCTCTACAATGGAATACAGCAGATTCAGGAAATATCCTGACCAGGCTTCGATAATGTTTGGCTGAAAAAGATCCGAATTGTAGTCGAAATCAAGACGTAATTGTTGCTGCGCCTCTGTCACGTTCAAAAACAACTCGTATTTGCTGAATGATACCTCATTCTCAATGAGTTCCACTTCCAGTTCATGGAATTGAAAACGCGGAATCGGTCGATCCATATTGAATACAGCGTTAATGACAGGCAAATGCCTCAGCCCCAGCTGAGCGAGTCCCGCAAAGCTGTACTTTTGGAAGCTATCCAGTTCATTCATGCGCTTTTTGACTGTTTGGACATGCTCCGTAAAAGTAGCATCAGGACGCACTTCGCTGATCATCGGAAGCAAGTTGACACAGTTGCCGATCAGAGAGAAGGCGTCCATATGGGATTGTCCTGCGGTGGGAACCCCCACCGTTACTTCCTGCTGCCCTGTCAGCCGATGTAGAAAAATCTGAAAGGCGGATAGCAGCGTTATAAAAAGACTGCTGCCTAGCTTTATGCTGGCGGATCTCAATTGTTTAACGAGCGGCGCTTCGAGCATTACGGTATGTCTGCTTCCTCTGGAAGACGGAATCTGTATTCCCCTCACCGGAGATGGCAAATGGAGGACAGGCTGCTGCTTTTCTAGCACTGCCGACCAAAAAGCTAGGGCCTCATCTTTCCCGGCTTTCAATTGATCCTGCTGCCAAACAACGTAATTCCGAAAAGGTACTGGATCGGGAAGGTTGTAGGCAGCATGTCGAACTAGCGCAGAATAGATGTGTTCCAGTTCCTGAATGAATACACTGATTGACCAGCCATCCGCGATAAAATGATGAAACGTAAAAACACCCAGATGCTCTTCATTCGATATTTTCAGCAGATGAATCCGGAATAATGGCTCGCCTGGCGTCATGGCAAATGGGGTTTCACTGTCCTTGATCATCCATGCCCGGATATGTTGTTCCTGTTCATCTGGGCGATAACTGGTAAAATCATGAAGTGGGATTTCCGCTTTCACCACAGGAGCGAACACCTGAGTTTCCCCATCGCCGCTCATAAAGATATGTAAGGCTTCATGACGGTTTACAATGGTCTGGACAGCTTGGTTGAACGCCTGCTGCTGAAGTGGACCACGAAACCGCAACAAGGCGGTTTCGTGTAAAGATTGAGAGTCACTTCGATCTGAAACAGAAGCGAACCAAAGCTGCTTTTGCTCTGGAGTTAACGCAATAACAGTTTCTGCTGCTTCAGCCTCTGGAGGTACGGTTACAGGTACAGGTTGCTTTCCCGGCCCCGGGCCGTTTCCATTCGGGGGCGGGTCCGGTAAAAATCCCCCTTTACGCAGCTCGTTCACGCTATCCTTGACCGCTTGTACGATTCGCGCAATATCTTCCTCGGTATGGGCCGTAGACAAGAAGCAGTTTCGTCCCTCCCAGATATAGATGCCTTTGTCCAGCATGTGATAGAAGAACAGCTCCAGATCGCCTTTGAGCACGAAGCGGAATAGGGAGCCAAAGTGAACGACCTTCATAGGTACGCGTTCGTCAGTGAAATAGCTGTTCAGCTCCGCTGCTAACGCCGAGGTGCGGCTGTTCAAGCGATTTTGCAGTTGCTCGCCATGCTTCTCCAAATGATCCAGCACCGCTAAGGATGCAGCCATTGCCAGCGGATGATGGCAGAAGGTTCCTGCCACAAAGGTTCGCTGCTGCTCATGCTGCGGATAGGAATCATCCCCGAAGCTCCACGTGCCTCCGTCGATCCCGTTCATAAAGGCGGCTTTTCCGGCTACGATGCCGATGGGCAGCCCGCCGCCAATGATTTTACCGTAGGTCACGAGGTCGGCTTGTACCCCAAACCACGCTTGGGCTCCTCCGGGCTGAATCCGGAAGCCTGTGATGACTTCATCAAAAATGAAGGCAGTACCCGACTGCTCCGTTATCTGGCGAATTTCCTGCAAAAAGGCTTTAGGCTGAAAATCTGGTCGGCGGCTTTGTACCGGCTCCACGATAACCGCGGCCAGTTCATGCGCATGGGTGCGGATATAATCCAGAGAATCGTCCGCCCCATAATGAAGCACGACGACATCGTCCACCATATGCTGCAAGATACCTGGAGCTAGAGGTGTCGAATGCTCCTTGTCATCACCCGCGCTCCCCAGTGCCAGCACCCCGTCGAATGTACCGTGATACGAGCCAGCAAAAATGACGACTTTAGCTCGTCCAGTGGCAGCACGTGCCAAACGGAGCGCGACCATGACGGCTTCCGTGCCGGAATTATACAGGGCAATCCGTTCCACGCCGGTCATCTTGCATATTCGCTCGGCGACCTGTCCGGCCATGTTGGACATGGGGCCGACACACATGCCGTTCTTCAGCTCTTCTTCAATTTCTTCACGAATAAAGGCTGGATTGTGTCCGAACAGATTCACACCAAAGCCCATCGTCAAGTCGACATATTCATTGCCGTCCAGATCCCAAATTTTTGAACCATCGGCGCGTTGGGATACAATTTGATACACCATTTCCTTCAAAACAGGCCGGAAACCAGCCACATTGCGGTTATTGGCGTATACGGAGCGATACTGCTGGGTGTACTGTTTGGTGCTACGCGTACGGGCCGTGTAGCGTTCAATCAGTTCTTGTAGGTGTTGTTCCTGACGGAGCGAAAGCAATTCACGTGCTTTAACATCCAGCTTTTTATAAGGCGTATACGGCTTGGCTTCATTGCCTGTCTGCTTGAAAACAGCCTTTACGGATGGTGCTGGTGCTAATGCAGCCGCGACTTTCTGCTTGGATTCGGTACGGATGATCTGCGCACTTTCACTACTTGCCGGTAGCAAAACGCCCGTTTCCGGGTTAAATGCCTCGGAAGCTATTACGGATGCAGATGGCTGATGCCGGAGAACATCGAGCTGCTGTGACATCAGATGTAGCTGTTGCTCCAAAATTCGCTCTACAGCCGCAGGAGCTGTAGCGATTGGAAAGCTTTGAGCCCGTGTTTGTCCAGCCGTGTCTATGGCATAAACGGATGCCGCAGCCGGAACAGCGGATTCATGAGACGGTTGGGTTAGCGGGAAAGCTGCGTGATCAACCTGATTCAGAGTTGTTTCTGGACGATTTTCCACAGATTGAACCGGGGTTTCAGCAGAAGTGAAAATGCTGACCCGCTCGGCTACGTAGCTGGCCAACAGCTCCAGCGTGGTCAACGATTCGAAAAATTCGTTCATTGGAATGTCCAGTCCGAAGGTATCCTTGATACTGTGGCGAACCTGGGACAAATTAATGGAATCCAGCCCAAGCTCCAGAAAATGTGTTTGTGGCTCCAGTTCCTCCAGACTGAGTTGGGACACGTTACCGATCATTTTCGCTAACTTTTGAAGAATAGATGATTTGTGCTGATCGGTAGTAGATGCTGGCGCTGAATACTCGTTCCCCATAATTCCAGACTCCTTTGCTTTTGAGTTTTCATGAACTGGTACCTTCTGTTCCGTTCGAACCTGTTCGGGTACGTTAATCCAGCATCTTTTCCGTTCGAATGGATACGTAGGCAGAGAAACCTTTTTATAGTGCTTACCTGCATAGAGGGCATTCCAATCGATCTGCGCTCCTTGCACATACTTGGCAGCCAGTTGCTCCAGTGATTGCAACGTGTCCAAGCTTCCAGTGACCATCTCTGCGCCACCTGTGCTATCCGCTTTCCCGGTGTATACACCTTCGACGACTCTACCTTGTTCGTGTAACTGAAGCACCTTCGCCTTCAACGCATCCGCCCCTGCGGCAGTAACAGCAATCCGGTGATTCAGGTGACTTCTGCCTGTGTTAGCCGTATAGCATACCTCCTGCATCACGAGTTCTTCCGCACATCCGAACCGTTCTGCGTACCGCCCGACCAGCTCGTGCAAAGCGGATTCACTCCGCGCTGACAGGGTCAGCAGCAGTGGTGATGATCTATTATTGCTGTCCGTTGAGGCTTGGTCTGATTCTGCCCTCGCTATATATTCCTCCAGCACCACATGGCAGTTTGTCCCGCTGAATCCAAAGGAACTCAGGCCGCTTCTTCTGGGGAAACCGTCCGTCTTCCATTCCCTAAGCCTCGTATTGGCATATACCGGGGATTCCTCAAAATGGATCTTTTGGTTTGGTGTGCGAAAATGAACGAGCGGCGCAATCTGTTGGTGCTTCATGGACAATACGGATTTGATCAAGCCCGCAATCCCGGCGGCTTCGTATAAATGACCGATATTCGTTTTGACCGTGCTGATCGCCGCAAACTGCTTATGCTGTGTATGCTTGCGGAAAGCCTTGGTAATGCCGTCAATCTCAACCGGATCGCCCAGCTTGGTGCCGGTGCCATGTGCTTCGATATAACTTATCGTTTCAGGATCAATCCGTGCATCACGCCACGCCTGCGAAATCACTTCTGCCTGAGCGAGGGCATTCGGCGCGGAAATACCAATCGTGCTGCCGTCCTGATTGATGGCACTTCCCTTGATCACGGCTAAAATGTTGTCACCGTCTTGTTCCGCTTTGCGCAGCGGCTTCAGTAAAACGGCTCCAACTCCTTCACCCCAGCCCGTTCCGTCCGACTGGTCGTCGAAGGCGCGTGCTCGATCATCGGAGGATTCCATGCCAATGCCCGCTTTCAGCGGCAGTAAAATCGTTTTCACTCCTCCTGCCAAGGCCATGTCGCAGTCTCCGCTAAGGATGGACTTGCAGGCCAAATGCACTGCCACGAGGGATGAAGAGCATGCTGTATCAATGGTTAGCGCCGGACCTTTTAGATCGAGCAAATATGCAATCCTGCTGGAAATAATGGATGATAAATTACCAATGGCAAAGTTCGGCAGCGCTCCCGGTTCCACCTCAGACAACAAACGCTCGTATTCGAAGCTGGTTTTGGAGAAGCCGACATACACGCCGACCTTTCGGCCTGCCAGTTGCTTACCCCCATACCCCGCATCCTCAATCGTGCTCCAGGCTGTTTGTAGAAATAACCGTTGATTCGGGTCCATGAGTGAGGCTTCCCGTGGAGTCAACTTAAAGAAGGAGTAATCAAACTTGTCTACTTCATCCAGATAGCCGCCTTCTGCGATTTGCATATTCCTTCCTTCCGTATTCAGACGGGAAATGAAATCTTCGGCATCTTTTCTTCTTTCGTCGCTGTACGGGCCGATATTGTCAGCCCCTGATGCCACATTCGCCCAAAACTGCTCTAATGTTTCCGCTTGAGGAAACTTGCCTGACATGCCGATGATGGCGATATCCCGGACATTTGCTTCCTCCTTGGTCTCGGACTGTGCTGTTGCAGCCGGGTCGCTGCTCATGCCCTGACTAGAGATATATGCAGCAAGCTTGGCGATGGTCGGATAGGAAAAGAAGTCCGTCACCTCAATATGAATCCCTAATTGATCCTCCAACAGGTCCACAATTTTAACGAGCTGCAAGGAAGTCACTCCGATATCAAAGTAGCTGTCGTCCGTCCCGATCGACTTTACATTTAAAATATCCTGGCAGATTCCAATCAGCTTCTGTTCTATCTCTCCTTGAGGTAAGACTACACGCTCAGCTGCTTGCATGACTCGAGTAGCCTCGGCCAGTGCTGTCAATATTTCATCAAATTCGCCCTGCTCATAACTCTGGGCTAATTTGAAGCGCTGAACCTTTCCACTGGTTGTTTTAGGAATACGCCGGATCGGAACCACATCCTGAATATGCCAACCTCCCCGGTAATTTAGATGACTTTTCAGCTTTTGGACAAGCGGTACAAAATGCTCTATCTTTTTCGTGTGCATCACAAAGGCAATAATACGATCCTGCCTCGTTTGCGTATCATGTACACCGCACACGGCTACTTTTCCGAGATCCACACCATCCAGTTCCTCGGCAATCCTCTCGATGTCATGCGGGTAGACATTCTGTCCGTTCACGAAAATGATATCCTTGGCTCTACCAGTAATAGTCAGGCGACCGTTCCGCATAAACCCTAAATCGCCGGTGATAAGCCAGCCATCCTCTGTTTTGACCTTCGCGGTAGCCTCTGGATTGTTATAGTATCCGGATGTCACATTTTTGCCGCGGATCTGTGTGTGTCCAATCACCCCATCTTCAAGCACCTGATTTTTTTCATCGCAAATGCGGACAGAGGTACTGGCCAACGGATACCCCAAATCCACAAAAGTAAGACACCGCTTGTCGGACTTGTCCACTTCTTCTATGGGTTCACCCACGTGTAACTGCTGCCGGTTCAAATGAATGGGTATAAAGGTGCTTTTGTCCAGAGGTGGAGAGGAAACTCCCACACTCGCCTCTGCCAATCCGTAGACAGGAAACATCGCATTTTTATTCAAACCGTGAACACTCATTGCATCCATAAACACATCACAAAGCTCCACAGATACGGGCTCCGCTCCATTTAAGATCATACGGACATTTGACAAATCCCAGTTAGCTGCTGTTTCGGGTTTATACTGATCGAGAAAAAATTTATATCCAAAATTGGGAGAGCATATTTGAGTCACCTTATGCTCCGATACTTTTTTTAGCCATAAAGACGGGCGTCTGATAAAAAGTGCCGTTGGCATAATCAACTGCTTGGCATTAGCGATCACACAGGTTAAATGAAATGCGATCAATCCCAGGTCATGCGTAAGCGGCATCCAGCCCAAATAAGCATCCTTGGAGCTCATGCCCGTTTGATTTGCGACATCCCGAATATTGTAAACCAAATTTTCATGCGTCAGCATGACTCCTTTGGGATCACCTGTAGAACCTGAGGAAAATTGGATAAAAGCTAAATCCTCCGGTTTGGGTATATGGGCAACACCTTTACTCTGATTGGAAAAATCGAATATATAGCTTGAAAAAGTCGCTTTTTTAACGGGCTCAAAGGAATCCAGCAGTTCGTGCTGGTGCGAGTATTTTTCCAACTGCTCCAATACCTTGTCATCTGCAATCATATAAGGGCGGGAAAGTGTATTCCAGATTTTAAACAATTTCATTTTATGCTCATCATTATTCCCTATGCTTACAGGAACAGGAACGATTCCACCGAGTAGGCAACCCCAAAATACATTCACAAAGGTATGATTGTCGTCGATCTGCATGATCAGCTCATCGCCAGGTTGTATCCCTTTTTCCTGTAATTCATAAAGTACCTGTGATGCTTGCTCCAGAAGTTTACAGTAGGATACGTATTCCTCTTGTTTATCACCAGAAATAAAGGTGATTCCGTTCTCATCCCGGCTTGCACGGTCATGAATGATTTCAATTAAAGTTTGAAACTGTTCCATCCTGATCCCTCCTCAATTGCTCTAGCATTACTTTCTGCTCTCCTTCGGAGACCTGTTTGGTTTGCAACACCAGGCGAATACACTCCAAAATCTCCTGTCTTTGCTCAAAAGCAGGAGATGAACCGCTCCCTGATTCAGAGCTTCGAAGTAATTCTTCCAGTCTTTGAACAGGTAAAATAACACCCTTTCGATAATCATCTTCATTCCAATTGGCATTGGGGGTAGATACCGCCAGTGAAAGGGAACGAGCAACCCAATCACGGATTGAGAAGCGGCGTTCCAGTTCAACGCGATCCAAGTCTCTATCCACGGACAGCAATTCAATGGTAGTGCTTATTTCCTTCGCCAAATTTTTCAGCACCGTTCGTGGACCTAACTCGATGCCTTGTTCCACGCCATGATTCTCCATATACTGCATGGTTTGAATCCAGCGAACCGGGTGAGTCATTTGCAAAATCAATCCTTGACGGATGCTGTCAACATCGGGGTATGGCAGAGCGGTCACATTGGAGATCACGGGCCACTGCGCTTCATGGAAAGTGTATTTTTGCAGCTCGATGGTCAGCCTGTCCGCAGCATGCTGCATAAGCGGACTATGAAAAGGGCCGCTGACCTGCAAGCGAGTAATTTGGGCCCCCCGCTGTTCTAACTTGTCAGCTACCATAGCTATCGATGTATGATGACCAGAGATGACATACTGATTAGGCGAATTGTAACAAGCAATAACAGCAGGCTGATCGATTGGGGAGTGCAGACGACAGAATTCTTCCACGGCGTTCAACTCAGCTCCGCGAATGGCAATCATGCTGCCCAGACCGGCCTCTGCGGCTTCTTCCATGATGCGTCCTCGCTTTTGAACCAGTCGTAAAGCGTCGCTAAAGGATAGAACACCGCTACTTACCAGAGCTGAATATTCACCCAGGCTATGACCTGCTGAAAATTCAGGGATAATTCCGATTTCATGCATATAACGCCGGAATGCAATGACACTGATCGTGAGAAGTGCGGGCTGAGTATAGAATGTTCTGGATAGCTGGGTCATCGGACCTGCCATGCATAAAGCTTTCAGATCATATCCCAAAATATCAGCAGCCTCTTCGAACAAGCGATCCGCTTCTGCAAAGCCGCTATGCCACGTAGCCCCCATTCCTACATACTGAGAGCCTTGCCCAGGAAAAACCAAAGCCATGCGATTCATATCAAACCCCTTTCCTCCCCACAAAGATGTGGCAAAGCAAAAATGTTTTTACGATTCAGGTGTTAATGTACATATGTATGAAGACAATAGCTGTAGAGATAGATGTAGCAAAAAGCAACAAAACCGATTGTCAAAAAACAGTAATCGACATGTAAAAATGAGTTGGTTATGGAGTTTCCATTCGTGGTGTGATTGAGATCAAAAGTCAGATGTGTGAGTAGACTTGGAAGTGTAAAAAAACTTGAGGTATACTGGAATTCCAGGCTTGGAACCTAAAATTCAGTATCATAGATGAATGTGATGAGAAATTGTTGAGGTCATACAGGATGTTTTTCGATGTTAAGTATTAAATGAGAAATATTTTATTTATATAATAGATATGGACTCGAAAAATGTCAATATCTTTTTTAAATTCCTTTAATAAGGAAAAAATGCGATATATGAATGATTTTGTTTCAATATAAATATAAAAGTAAATTAAAGTATGTCGATATAATGTATAAGTATATTATACACACAAACAATGCCCTCTTTTGTCTAAAAATCAGGCATTGTTTGTAATTTTTAATGAATTTTTGTAAAATTTCTGTGTAGTAAGTGCAAGAAACAGATTTTGTGTTATATCTGGTGCTTGACAAACCAAATTGTAATGCGTTGCAGTCGTTCCAAACGAAGCTGCGCATGTCCTTTTCATGAAAGTTCGTGGCTTTATCCAACCCCCTTTCGGCGAACAAATCGGCTTCGTCCGTTCTTGGTGATCGAGATACGTTCATATTCCCAACGCTCGTACATGGATAGCAGATATGGATGCTTCTCCGCTGTCGCCAGTGTCACCGCAGGGGCACCCAACTGATCACGAATAATCGTGTGTTCTACTCAATTCGTTTTCTCCCGTACCCTTGGCCTGTGCAGCCGGGTCTACAGCGAACCACATCACAAACGGCAAGTCGATTATATAATCAAGGGCTTATTTTTCGAATGGCTAACAGTAGCCTGAATGACCCCGTTAATTTCCAGCACATAGCAATAGCAATCATTGTGTTTAATGTTCTCCCGAATGAGAGCAACGTCTGCCTGAGTGACAGGCCACTGGAGTCCCAACTGCCGGATCATTTCGTACGCTTCGTAGGTCACATACTGTTCATCTGCACTAAGTTATCTGAATGTTCAGGTAAAATCAATATCTATGTCATCAATTTTAACAACAGTCATTCCTTGATAAGGGGGTTTACGCTCCAAAAAAGTAACAGGAACGTAAAAGTCCGAATTATCTTCTTTCTTTATACCCAAATGAATGTATCTGCCACTAAAAATGTTATACAACATAAACTCAGCATCAATCATGCTTTGGGCTAACTGAGGATTAAAAATAATAAAGCTAGGTTGATGTAGTAATTTATGAAGAAATGGGAAATGTCATATACGATAAATGGTTCTCTCATATCCGCCTAAGTTGGCTTTTTTCAGCATTTCTAAAGTCAGTGTTCCTTGTCTTAATTTTGGAAACCCTTTTTTTCCACGATATGAAGACCCAGTTTTCATTTTATGTATGCAAAGTAAATGAAGAAGATCAAAAGTTCTAAAATGCAACCTGATGCCACGCTTTTTATGACGAATTTTATAATGAAAAATTAAGTTACAAAGGTGCTCCTCATAAAAGATACTTCACTTATCGTCGCTTTAGCAAGCTGATTTCTCACTTTGTCCTTGTTAGCACCCATAAAATAAATGTCTTAAAACCTTTCAGATACATATCTTTAGGAACAAGCATAATAATCCAGTATTCTGCTATTCTTACTTTTATTTGATATGGACGTAATACATATCCATGCTCATACATATAATAGCACTCTTTAGGCTAACAGTTCACTTTGAGTTCAGAGGAATTTCTTCAATTAAACTTGCGTCTGTATGGCGAACATTCCCTACAGCTTTAGAAACGGGATACGAGTTCATTAATCCAGCAGGGTATGACCAAGGCATTTTTATACATGTTCCATTTTTGTTATTTCAATGTAAGAACTACGTCACCCTACTCTTCGTCAGGACTAGGTTACTTCTATGTTATTCCTTCTTAGTTTCCATATCCTTTCATTAAACTGTTTAAATATCTAATTCCGAAAAGATAAAAGAGAGCACAGCCCATTATGGATGTGCTCTCTTTTATCGTGCTTGGCGACGTCCTACTCTCCCAGGACCCTGCAGTCCAAGTACCATCGGCGCTGGAGGGCTTAACGGTCGTGTTCGGGATGGGTACGT
>RCUE01000135.1_pt1 | contig 27500 bp, 27 predicted proteins | sample 2166111 | NCBI WGS metagenome assembly RCUE01 (sample SAMN09930795, study PRJNA488358) | compost metagenome | feature: garden; material: soil; isolation source: compost soil in phenylacetonitrile-enriched culture | place: Germany: Experimental Botanical Garden Goettingen | collected 2016-01-27 | reverse complement strand
AAAAGATTCAAAAAAATTCATTCCAACTTCATTTTTTTACAAAATGGTGAATTCCTACTCTAATCAGCATGATTGCGTTTACATTTTAAAGAAATTTCATATGCTTTTATGTAAATTCATTCTTCTTACATGGAAATTCAGCAGTAAACGTTCAAAAACGTTCTGACACTTCAATTAGTACTATTTTACCATTCTACGTACCATTCGTCCCAACCTTATTTAGTCAGAAAAGAGCTAATCACCAGGACTTCGTCCTCAGTATTTAGCTCTTTGGACGCTTAACGTCCCTGACACTCACTCCTTAACGATTCCAATAACGAAACCATCATATCCCTTGCTCCCCACGGTCTGAATGGCTGTAGCTGTAATTCTCGATTCCTCAGCCAGCAAATCATAAAACTTTCTTACGCCCTGCACACGAGGGTCTGTGCTGTAAGCTTGAATGATCTCCCCTTCACGGACAACATTGTCCCCGATAATAACGGTGCCAGAACGTGAAAAACGAAGTGCCCACTCTAGATATAATGGATTATTGGGTTTATCCGCATCAATAAAAATGAGATCAAAAGGTGCAACGCTCTCATCCTTCATTTGTGTCAACTGCTCCAATGCGTCTCCCTCTCGAAGTTCCACCATTCCATCCAACTGAGCCAACGATATATTCGACCGAGCGATTTTAGCATGAACCGGATGGGCTTCCAGCGTAACTATTTTTCCATCTGTCGGCAACGCCCTACCCAGCCAGATTGTACTGTAGCCTCCCAAGGTACCAATCTCCAACACACGTCGTGCACCTTGCATTTGAGCTAAGATATTTAATAGCTTTCCCTGATTAGGCGACACATCATGAGGAGGTAATCCTGCCTGTTGGTTAGTTGCCAATACCTTTTCCAAGACAGCATCATGCGGAATAAGACGCTCCGAGATATAATGATCTACTTGTTCCCACGTATTCGTTGAATGCATTTGCTCCACTCTCCTTTGGCTTTAACTTACAATTTAATTGTAAATGAATTACTATTATAAAAATAATATATGTTTTTACTCTATTCATAATTTAAATGTATGAGTTAATCAGAAAGGAGTCCGGTCTTGAACCTGCATGCATTACGCTTATTTCACGTGGTCGCCTCTACAAGGAGTGTGACACGTGCCTCTGAACTATTAAATATTAGCCAACCTGCGATAACAGCCCAGATTAAAAAATTCGAAAAAGAAATATCCCTCACACTGCTCGTGCCCATGGGAAGAGGGATTACCTTAACCGATGCTGGTGAAAAGCTTGCTGTTCTCGCCAAACGGCTTTTTGCTGTCGAACAGCAAATCGAACAATTTTCGCAGGATTATCGTGACGGAGCCCATGGTCATATTCGGCTGGCTGCTACTTATTTACCGGCTCATTTCCTCATTCCGGCCTGGATCGCAAAATTCAAACAGCAATATGAACAAGTTGAAATGACGATTCATACCACGAACTCCAATGATGCCTTGCAGCAGCTATTGAATATCGAAGTAGATTTGGCGATCTATGGAGGACTGCCTAAGCAGTACTCCGATACGATTCAGACCGAAGAATTGTTTCGTGATGAGCTATGGTTTGTAGTAGCGCCGGATCATCGGTATGCGAATCAGCAGGTTTCATTATTGCAAATGATGCAGGAGCCCTTTGTTATGCGTGAGAAGGGAAGCTCGACACGAGCGAGATTGTTTTCCTTATGTCGAACCTACAATGCCCCTGCTCCCAAAGTCACACTTAACTTCACAGGGCTGCATGAGGCGATTACCGCAGTGATTGCCGGTTATGGTGCAAACTTTGTGTCCTCACTAGTCGTGCGTGAATATGTAGTACGCGGTGAGCTATGCCGGGTATATGTGGAGGGTGTCCAGCTTCTCAATTCAATCGCTATTTGTACTCGCAAAAATGAGCCACTATCAGCGGCTACCCAGAATTTCATCCAGCTTATTCGCAATCATTCTTGATAAGCATGGGATACCTGCGTACACTTGCGCCTTCTTTTAATAACAAGAGCCATGACTGCGTGCATACCGCATTCATGGCTCACCTTGTTATGATAAATATTCACCCTCAATCATCTTCTCCAGGTAATCTCCCGGCTGCGCAAGAAACTCAGCAAAGCTGCATACATCCGCATATTCCTGATGCTCTTCATCGTAATAGCCCAGACACTTGTGCTTGGGATTCCACACCAAAAGGATATCCGAATAGTTATCTACTTCTAGAGACAAACGCAACAGCTTTTGTCGACCTACTTTCATCTCAACCGTATCTATGAAAGAGAAGAACTCAACAAATTGGATACCCAAATCATTTTCTGGCAGGTCTACACGGCGCTGGTCTCCCATTAGAAAGGCTGTAAGATCCTTAGGAAGCTTGTAGCTTTTTAAAGCATATTGTTTATTCTCCAGATTATGAAACGCTGGCGGTTCCACAGACTTTAGATATTCGGCCATTTCCACGTTCTTATTGCTAACAGCAATCGTATATGCCCGATCTCCACCTTTTTCTGCCAGTGTCACGTCAGCACCATGCTCTACCAGGTACTTAACCATCGCAAAATCATTATTTCGTGCTGCTACAGTTATAGGAGTCGCTTTATAGGGATACACCATATCAGAGGCATTGTAATTAATATCTGCACCATGCTCCAACAGTAGTGCTACAGTGTTCAGGTCATGGTTACTAACTGCGTTGCGCAGCGTTGCTCCCCCATGCTGCTTTATATCGAGGCCAAGTTCGTGAATCAGCGGGATATTCTTTTTATTGCCATAATAGGCTTGCTCATAGGCACCAGATTTGACTTGGTTTTTTCCGTCCAGCTTGGCACCATGGGCCACCACATAGCGGACAATCTCTTCTGAGCAGTAGCGAACAGCTGTTAAAAATGCAGGGCGATCTTTTGCATTGAGTTGAACTCCCTGCTCCACCAACAGCTTTAACACGTCCATTCGCTGAGAAATAAGCGCAAGGTCTAATGGACTTAACGTCGTATGTTTGCTGAGTTTAAATTCTTGTTCTATATCCCAGCCTTCGGTCAGCGCTTGGCGTAATGCCGATATATTGCCTTCTACAATATGCATTGCGATTTCGGGAAGAACGTCAAATTTGCCAATATCTTTTAATTGGATCATTGTATACCCTCACTCTTTATGTATCTATTATCATGCAAATCTATTTTATACCAATCTCCCCTTTACATAAATCCGCCTGACTTCCCAGTTTATTTGCTCACTTTTAATGCAAACAAGTGAGTAGTATAGGTGAAAGTACCTTAGAGAAGCTATAATTGTATAGTATTATGATTCTGTATACTCGATGCAACGAAAAGGAGAACATATGAATAGCATTCAATACTTATCCCAATTCAATTTGCTACATAGTCTCTCACGAGAAGATTTGATTGAAATGGATCAAATGACCTCTATTACGACTATACAAAAAAACACATTTATTCAAACCCCGGATACCTTCTCCAAGGGGCTTTATTTTGTGAAAAGGGGAAAGGTACGTCTCTACAAGCTGCATGCCGATGGGAAGCAGTTCACTTTGGATATTCTCAGTGAGGGAAATGTATTCGGTGAAATGGACATGATTTCGCTGGGGACACGGGACATGTACATAGAAACGATAGAAGAATGCGATATCTGCTTGATGGACACAGACCGATTTGAACATTTTTTAATCCAGCATCCCCGGTTTATGATGAACATGATTCAGGTACTAAGTGACCGGATCTCAGGAATGAGCAGTTTAGCCCAGCATCTGGCTTTGGGGAATTTACAGGATAAAATTATGTATGTTCTTTTAAAATTATGTGATCAATTTGCCCTTCAAAGTCATGATGAGTATTATAAAATTGATTTTCCGCTTTCTCACCAGGAAATAGCGAATTTGGTTGGGGCCACCCGTGAAGCTGTAACAACCGCTCTTCAGGAGCTTGCCAATGAAAAGGTCATTAGAACCGGCTTTAAGACCATTTACATTCATCGTGAAAAACTATTATCTGCTACTAGAAATGTATGGGACCTATAAAGCAAACACAGCAGTTGTAAACTACATTACATCTATATTCCGAAGAAAAGAAGTATCGTATACCTACCCCAAAATATACGATATGGAGTGAATGAGATGAACAATTCAAGATTGCAAAATGAACTGGATTCAGCCAGAATTGATATGGAAAAAATGCTCCCCCAAGAGATACTCGATACATTTGAGAAAACGATTCGAGAAATTAGTGATTCGAATATCGCTAGTGGACTCAGTCTCGGAACCCAAGCACCTGATTTTAGCTTACCCGATTATACAGGCCGCATTATAACCCTTTCTGAGGAAACAACAAAGGGGCCAGTGGTTCTTATTTTTTACAGGGGACATTGGTGTCCGTTCTGCAATTTGCAGCTCAAAGCCTACCAACGATACATGGATGAGATAACGTCGCTAAATGCCCAACTGATTGCCATAAGCCCGCAGACGTCCGAACATTCAATGAACATGCAGCAAAAAAATGAATTGAGCTTTCATGTACTAAGTGATATGCATAATCAAACAGCAGAAAAATACAACCTCAATTTTAGACTTCCTGAATACGCACATGAAATTTACAAATCATTAGACATATCCCTGGAGACATTTAATGGTGACAGCACTTGGGAGCTTCCTGTACCCGCTACATATGTCATTGATTCAGAAGGTATGATTCGTGCAAGATTTGCTGATGCTGACTACAAAAAACGAATGGAGCCTGCAGAGGTGTTACAGATTCTACGCTCTCTAAAATCATCATGAATACATAAAGACACAAAAAAGGAGGAAGTATATGGACTCTAAAAGTCCGATCCTAATGCCAGATTCGATATTACAACGTAAAGGTGCTCGCAAAGGAACAGATATCCCTACTGATGTACTTCAACTGCTACAGCAGGGACAGCTTGAGACCGTGAATCTTACCGAATGGCTGGCTGTGGATCATGTTGTTCTTCTTCGGAACGCTCTGGATGAGTTTGGATTGCAGCGATCATTCAATGTCTTCTTGACTGAATTGGATCATCTGAAGGAAAAAAAGATCATGAAAATGATACCCGCAATAGCACAAGCGTGGCTTCATGTGTTTGAGCAACAAGCGCTAGAAGAACGTACTCGACTCTTTGAGGCGATGGCCTCCCATCTTTCAGACAGCATTCGCTGCTGGGCTGCCTACATCATCGGGATTGATTCCCGTTTAAGTCTAGAAGAAAAATTAGCTGGCATTCGACCATTTGCAGCGGATTCCCATTTTGGAGTACGTGAAATAGCCTGGATAGCAATGAGAGAACCTATATTCTTGCAACTGGATGAGGCGCTTGCGCTATTAAACAGCTGGGTGCGAAATGAGGATGCTAACATACGTCGTTTTGCTATTGAATTAACCCGGCCACAAGGCGTTTGGGCCAAGCACATCCCTGAACTAAAAGAACATCCCGAGCTGGCCCTTCCACTTTTGGAAGCGGTTCAATCCGACCCAGTCAAATATGTTCAAGACTCGGTGGGCAATTGGCTGAATGATGCCAGCAAAACTAACCCGGAATGGGTAACTCAGGTTTGTGATACATGGCTGATGACTTCTGATACAAAGGAAACGAAGCGAATAGTAACTCGGGCCCAAAGAAGCTTGAACAAAATGAAATAATTCGAAGACTCCTCCCCATCCAATCCATATCTAAAATATCACATAAACTATGAGGTACATCTGGAATATTAGGAGTGGAGGAATTTCTATATCTATTGTCCGAATCTATTTGGAAGCAGACAGTATTGTATCTGGGAACGTTGCAGCGAGACGGGTTAACGACACTTTCTTCTACTAATCTAATCATAAATATTGGTTTATTAGTTGGTGCTACCGTAGTTGTTGAGGTGATCAATTTCAACACCAGCGCTTCCTCAACTTCTGTCAACAACGTCACAGTGACGACCACAATAAACGACTGAGCTACGTAAAACAGGACAAACGCCTCTTTTTTATGATTTTATAAAAGGGTAAAATCCCCTTTATAAATATGAAACAGAGGGAGTTATTTCCATGCAATTCAGTTTTGCCTATTTTCGATTTTATATTGTTGCACTTATAGCACTATTCATTCTTACCAGTTGCAATTCCAAAAATGCTGTAACTACAGTCCACACGAATTCTAATGTAGACAATATGACTCATAATACAGCCGTTGTGGACAAAGAAAGTCAGCCTGTCCCACACGTCACAGAGTCGTCGGCTCATACCGTTACCTCGGATAAGGATCTTGTGGCTCTCACCATTCCCGCTGGCTGGCGTAAATTTAAACAAGGACAACTGGATTCGGTGCTTAGTGTTTGTGACAAAGAAAAAAAGAACGTAGGTCTGGTTTTCCGTGTCCCCAAGTCAGCTTTTGCAAATAATATGACGCTCGACGAATTCGTACAGCAACGTGAAGAAATCTCCGCATTGGGCCTAGAAAACTTTAAGGCTGTGGATACTACCCCAATCCAGATTGATTCCACAACCGCCAGAACAGCCGATTATAGCGGGAATTTCAAGGGCCAACAGGTCTATTACTTCAGTGCCATGTTTGAGAGCAAACAGCATTATCTTCAAGTATTGATCTATTCAAGGGGAGGCTCAGCTATAGAAAAACATCACGAATTTGCGACAATAGCCAGCTCCTTGAAAATATTAAGCGATTCACAAGTTGAGCCTGATCTTCGTTCAACAACTATTTTAAAAACTTTTAAAAGCGAAGATGCCCAGCAACGAATCCGTCTCCCTTATGTATGGAAGTCTGGTTTAATTCTTAATCCAGATGCATTAATTCAAGCCTGGTATGAAAAAAACGATGCGTACATGGCGGTCATCAAGGATTGGAAATCTGAACTGCCTTATGAGAAATCCTCAATGATCACATTAAAAGAATACGCTGAGTTTTCAGCTCAATTAGTACTTAAAAGGTCTGGAAAAGGGATAATATTGACGGGACCAATAAAGGTCAATATTAACGGGAATCAAGGCTTGCAATATGAAGTATGGACAGAGAGCGATAAAGTGAAAGTTGTATATTTAATCACTTATTTGGAGCATACCAATTCGTTCTCTCAAATTATTTTCTGGACAAGAGCAGATTATTACGATGATCAAAAATCTGAATTTCAAAGATATACCAAAACATATAGAGAAGAAGAAATATAGACATAACAAAATCCGCCAAACACTTAGGAATCTTGTGTGAAGCGGATTTTTCTATATGACTTTCGCAGATTGAAGTCTTAAAGCTTCTCCCAATTAGTATACAAAGATGTTACTTGTATTTACTTTATTTTTTGTGGGCTAATAAGAGATTAACTATGGTATCCAGTTGAAGCTCCAGCGAATAGGGGTCTTCCATCACAAACTCATCCCCTTTATTGCTGAATGAACCGTACATGTACACCTGTCCTTTTTTTACAGCCGGAAGACCTTTCCATAGCTCACTATGCAGGATCTGATTGGCCCCCTCATCTTTTGAGCCATATACAAAAATATGATCTCCCATATACTCGGGTAAAACCTCAAGTGAAATATTTTCAAATCCCTCTTTCATATTCAATGCTTTCTTTGTGGGTGGCAGCTTTAGCATTTGATATATGGTTGGACTTCCGTAGTTGCCGCCTTTCGCCGCCAAAACATATATGGATTTATTGGCGACTTGTACGATCGAAACCGTCTCTCCATCTTTAATGATACCGTCAATTTTGGTTCTGGCCTCTGCAACTTTCTTCTCATATTCAGCGATCCACTGCTCGGCTTCTTTCTGTTTGCCAAAAATTTCACTGATTCTACGGAATTTATCCAGTGGTCCCGCTGTAGATTCACCCTCCCAATACGGCAGGAACACAGTCGTTCCTATCTTTTGGTAGCTGTCGATGTTCTTTTCAATTGAGCCGATAATTAAATCGGGTTGCAGAACGGTCAGTTCCTCCAAATCCATAGGAAAATCCCCGAGATCTTTGATTCCGGCTAACTTCTCCTTGGGATATCCCGATGGATCAATCCAAGCCTCATTAAGCATATAGCTTCTGACCCCTACTGGAATAATCCCCAGTTTTAAAAGATGACCCATATACTGATCCGATGCCACTCGTTTCGGGTTTGCAGGTACTTCTACATCGCCTTTTAGTGTCTTAACCGTTCTTGTCTGCGTTTGTACTGCCGCTTGTCCATCGCTGTTAGATGTTGCCACTGTATGATTAGCCTTCGTCTGCGAGCTTCCATGTGTATTCGTCGAAGCTGAGCAGGCCCCCAGCATCAATGATAAGCACAACATGATCATCATAGCCGTCATTTTGCCTCTACCGTGCATGAAAAAATCCCCTTCCGCATGATACCGATATTGATAATCAATATCAGTATAACGTGTGAAGGCTGTCCGCTGAAGGGCATATTTAAGCTTCGTTTGGGGCATATCCTGATCTTGTCCCTGGATATGCTGCTGCCGTTCTTTTTTGAATCGTATAGGAGATAGTCCCTTATATTTCTTGAAGCTGCGACTTAATGAATGCGCATCTGGATATCCCACACGCTCTGCGATCTCCTGCAAAGTAGCATCCGTCTGCATTAGCAGCTCTGCCGCCCGATTCGCCCGTATCTGACCCAAGTAATGAATTGGACTGGTATGCATTTTACTTTTGAACAGCCTTGATAAATGTCCGGTACTGCACTCTAGGTCCTCCGCAATAGATTCTAGTGTTATAGGCCGACTAAAATGCTCACGAATATAGGTTACAGCTTGCGCTACCAAGTCAGGCTTAAGGGGCTGAATACCTTGTCGATCCAGTTGGTGTAACAACTCGAATACAAAATGATGAAACAAAGCTTTGACATGCAGTTTACCAAGTCCCGATCCCTTATGCCATTCTTGCTCCAACAGCTTCACTTTATCATACAGGGGCAGCGGGTAATGAGGTGCGAAAGCATACTGATTCTGAAAGGGATTTTCCCTTTCCAGCAATTGTGCGACCTCCTTACGACCAGGCAGGGCCAAAGTTGCCTTGTACAGAATGATATAATATTCAAGCACATCCTCTGTCAGGACGCTCAGACACATTCCTTTCCCCCCATGCAGGACATGGAAACGATCCACCCTATGAACACTGTCATCCAGCCATACTCGTGCACTTCCGCGCACCGTATATAAAAACGCACTGACCGGAAGTCTATAGCTCCGCAATTCTTCCCCTTTTTCCATTTTCTTATGGCGAACATCCATCACCTGTATAAACACATGATTCCACAATACAATGTGATCGTTCAACTTCATTACTACCGCTCAGCCCCTATCCAAACCGATGTGTTGCTTATCCCGCCCAATTTATTAGAATAAATTCATTATAATTGATAATCATTCTCATAAGCAATCATTACGTCTAACTTCCTCTAGATCGTCAAAGCCGCTGATTATCCCCCTGTCCAAATATAAGAAAAAGCCCTGTAAAAGAGCTCTCTTTCTTGTGATCCATTCTATTGTCGCTTAAAGTTCCACCTCTATGATTAGGTTCCAAATCGTTTGCGATACCCGCACTTTCGGCACAACTCTTCTACTGCTTCTCTTCTAGAGAATCCAAAGTACAGACGGTTTGCACGCTCACCTTCCACGATCTCGGAAAAAGTTTGCTCATGCACATTTCCTAAGTTAATGACACCTTCTCCATCAAGACAGCAAGGGACCACTGTTCCATCCACCAAAACCGCCGCCTGACTGCGAAGCGCGTGACAAAAGCCTTTTCCGTCATCTTCCGGAGCACTCAGGCTAGGCCATTCAAATTCGTAGTCCTGATTCAAATATACATTAGGAGCGATTTTGACCCCACTGCCCGGTATTACTTTTTCCTCAATCCGATAATCCAGTCCAAACTCTTGCTCCAATTGCTCCAGTGTCTCCCGGTTGCGCTGACGCTGCACATTAGTCAAATTATCTTGAGTCAGATTCCAGAGACGGAAGGAAATAATGATATTGTGCTTCACAGCTTCTCTGACAAACGTGAAAATATGACCCAAATAACCTTCTCGATCCACAGAACCTTCATGCCCGTCAAAACTATGAAGAGAAAAATTCATCTGCCGTAAGGCTGGCTGACCAAGCAGCTTATGTCCGGTCTTCGGCAGCAAGGTACCATTGGTGGTAATATTGACCTTTAAGCCTTTTTCATGCGCACTCTCCAGCAAAAGATCAATTTTGGGATGGAGCAAAGGCTCTCCTTTTACATGCAGATAAATGTAATCCGTATGAGGCTTGACCTGATCAAGCACATTCCGAAAGACTTCCGGATCAATAAATTTTTTGACACGTTGTGTCTGAGGGCAAAAACTGCATGCAAGATTGCAAATGCTTGTTATCTCAATGTATACCTTCTTAAAAGTCTTCAACATGATTTCCCCATTCTAACCTTCATCCTGAACATTTGGTTTATGCTCACTAATCTTATGATTATAACGGGTTATGAACGAGAGGTAAACTCTGCGGATATTTTCTATTGACCTTAGGTCTGACCTAAGGTTTATAGTGAAGTTATTCAATTATCAATTATGAGTAAGGAGACCTATCATTGAAAAAACACATAACGATCAGCCAGCTTGCTCAGCTCATGAATGTATCTGTACATCAGCTGCGGTATTTTGAGGAAAAGGGGATCCTTTATCCGCTATATACAGATGAAAATCAATATCGAATGTACGGACTTCATGAAATTTATCAACTTTCCCATATTTTAATGCTACGTAAACTAAACATCCCTGTCGGTCAAATTGAAGAATGTATGACTTCCTACACTGCCGATGATTACAACCAGCTTTTAGAACATTCGTTACAGAAGGTACAGGATGAAATTGCAAACTTAAAGTTGCTCGAGCAGTTTATTCACAAAGTGCTAAAAGAACATCATACCCTTACCCAGCAGAACAATGAGTATCGACTCAAGCTGCAGGGCACTCGACATTTAAAGCTATGGTTTGCATTGGAGAGTAATCAAGAACTCACGGCCAGGAATCTATTTGAACAGCGGCCTGCCCCACCACAATTATTTGAAAATGATCTACATTATCTGTCTGATTCTGGACAGGTGAAGCTATATTATGAAACGACATCAGGAACAGCTGACTACATTCTGGAAGAAGGCAGCTATCTTTACAAGCACTTCTCCGCCACTGAAGACGCTGAGATAGAACACCAAGTCCAACAACTGGAGCATTATGCGACCCAGCACCGCTATGAATGCTTAAGCAAAATCATTGTGGTGGAAAAATCCTATCTATCCATATTTGACAGCAACGAGCTGCAATATGAGATTCAAGTAAAAATTTCGGATGTGCAGGAGGACGTTACATGAGTCCACAATCCTATGACATTGTTGCTTATCAAGAGCAAGACCATGAAGCCGTATGTAAGCTCTTAGTGGAATCGTTTAAAGCAAAATTTCAAGCTCTTGTTGCACTGGAGGTTCAAGATATACAGCGTTTATTAATGCAGGTTTGGGTTCAAAATGCTAATTGTATATCTATGAAACAATTTGTGGCCAAAGAGAACGAAGATGTTGTTGGTGTCCTTTCGCTCAAATGGAAGGCTCCCTCCTCTTCACTTCCTATAGCCAATCTCATTTCTTTGGCTCCGCTTATAAAACAGTTTGGCTGCTTCAATGTATTTAAATTTTTGACAGGCATGCATGCGCTGGAATATAAGCCTGCCATAGATGAGTGTTACATAGATCATTTGGCGATTCGCTCAACTCATCGCAATCAGGGGATCGGGCGACGTTTTCTAGCTTTCGCACAGCAGTTTACGGTTGAATCCGGTTTCCATGCGTTGACACTTCATGTAGCACATAAGAACCAGCAGGCTATTCGTTTGTACCACAATCTAGCGTTTGAAATAGAGCAGTCCCAATATAATTATTGGCGGCATTTTTGGTTCAAGGAGCCTGTATGGCATCTAATGAGCTGGAAAGAACGAAACTGCAATCGAGGAGAGAACAGCATTGAACAAAACATATAGGCTTACCCTTGGTATTGTGGCAGGTCTGGTTGTTGCCTTGATATTGATTGTTTTATATCAAAATTCCTACAAGATGACGGAAGAAAAAATACAAATTGCGACTCCCAAAGGAGTATTAACAGGTACACTGGCTTTGCCTAAGAACTACTCGGGAAAGATTGGACTGGTTGTTTTTGTCCATGGAGATGGTCCAATCAATGACACCTATGATGATGGATACAAACCACTGTGGGAAAGGTTCGCTTCTAAGGGCTATGCTTCCTTATCCCTGAATAAGCCCGGTATTAACGGCGCTCCAGGCAATTGGCTGGAGCAGAGCATGGAGGACCGGGCACAGGAGATTCGATATGCAGTTGACTGGGCCAAAACCTTACCGATGATTGATAAGCACAAAATCGGCCTATGGGGGGCCAGTCAAGCAGGCTGGGTCATTCCGAAAATCGTTAAAGAGGAGCATGATATTGCATTCAGCATCCTTGTATCGCCGGCCGTGAATTGGATTACACAAGGGCAATTTAACACCAGGAAAGAGTTGGAACAAGAAGGAGCTAGCCCGCAGCAAATTAAAAAGAGACTGGACTACGACCAAAAGATTCTACAACTACTGAAAAAACATGCTTCCTATGAAAAGTACCTAAGCATGGCCGATCCTGAGAATATAATTCCCAAAGAAAGATGGAGCTTTATAGGCAAAAATTTTCGTTCTGATTCTACGGAAGAATTAAGCTACTTAAAATCCCCAGTACTCTTGGTGCTGGCTGGAAAAGATATGAACGTAGATGTAAAAGACACCGAGCGAGTATATCGCCAAAAGATATCTCCAGAGCTGCTGTCTGTCATTCATTTGCCTGAAGTTGACCATTCCATGATGAATGAACAAATCGCGCATTCCAAGTCCCTAACCTTCTTAACAGCCGTATTCGCCCCCAGACAACTGGTGGATGGTGACTATCTGAAAATTCTTGCCGATTATGTCAGCCAGCGTTAAACGATAATGTTGTTATTTTGCCAAATTTCTTTAGAGTATGCTAATGCGAATCCCATTGAAAGATAAAAGGACTGATCAGAACCCACAAAAATTCTTTCTACCCCTTTATCCTTGACTCTGTTTATGGCTTCATAAATAACGGCTTTTCCAAGCCCCATTTTTCTATACTTCGGTATCGTACCTACAGGCTCCAGTATTCCTATTTTATTTAGCTCGTCGTACCAGAGAGTAGTGAAAGAAGCAACTTCATTATTGGTGTCTAGGATGACTACATCGAATTCCGGTATATAATCAGGGGCATTTCTCAATGATAAATAACAGTGCTCAGCCACATCATTATCTGGATAATCGCCCTTGTAGTACCCGAATGCTCTTCCATGAGCAAATCCTTTTTCAAAATCCCCAACTTCATTCGCATCCGAGATTCTAAACCCGTTTGGTAATTCCAGCTTTACATCATGCGGTACATTCATATAGGACGTCGTTTCTTTCCCATCCTGCAAGATGTACCGTCTTTTTTTCAAAAGCTCCTTCAGTTGCTCTCCATCCTCGTTTACGATTATATCTAAAGTAGCTACATTCTCACCATGTAAAGCTAATTTCAATTCAGCATAATCTATTAATTCATTTAGAAATTCATTTGAAAAATCACGATCAGCAAGCTGGAAATAAGCTTCACCTATGTTATCTTCTCCTTCCGGGTGAACAACAGCAATAATTTCATTATGCTCATCCTCCCAAATTCCAACAGTCTCAGGCCATGTTTCAAATGTGTTGTGCATAATTTGTCCCCAATATCTACAGAAATTCCAGCGATCTATGAACCAATTTTTAAGGTCAGGACTGCTTTTCAGCGACTGTTTCAAAAAATCTCCAACCCTTAAAAAGTCATGTGCTTCAAATTTTTTCTGAGTATACTTCATTATTTACCTCCTGCTCTTCTATATTGACTTTATTGTAATGATTCTGGAAGGTCTGATATATGCCAAGTTCTTTTATCAAATGTTTGTAACGTTATACTTATAAAAGTGGATAACAAAAAACCCACAGATCTTCTCTGTGGGCACCTATTTTTTATTTTTTTGAATATACGATTTTCTTAATGCGATCTGTAGACAGTCCATATTGTTCTGAGAGCTCGTCAATGGACACTCCCACACTGAATTTTGCACGTATCTCTTCGTTCCGAATGAGATAATAATAGGCTGCTCCAGAGCTTTCTCCCCATCGCCTGCGCTCACTCGGACGATTGGGGATATAAATGAGTTCTCCTTGTATATACCGCTGAACTTCCTTAAGTAGATCATCAGGAAGCAAATCAGTTGCCTTCAAATAATTCATTTCGGCTCGCTCCTTAAAATAAATTGGTATTTTAAGGGCAAAGCCTGCGTCTGCAAACAACTAATTCTTCAGGCGAAATATATTCGCTCCACACCAAGCTTCGCCTTGTTTATTCCGCAGGCTTTGCATGGAGCTGATTGAGTACGAAACCAATGATAGGATACATCGTTCCCCCTCCTCTCAAGTATCATCTGGTTTTCACTGTGTCCAGTTCGTGTCCAGTTCAATAATTAGGAACTCAACTCATGTTATTGTAAAATACGAACTGCGTTGAAACAACGATCAAAGTTACACTCACAAACAATGGGTTGCTATTTATAATCAAACTCGATAAGCGCTCATTCAACCCTTACCTGTCCTTGGTTAGACTGGGAACAAATCTATGAACAACAAAAAAACGGCATTTCTGCCGTTTTTTCTAAAGAATGGACTCTCAGGGACTCGAACCCTGGACCAATTGATTAAGAGTCAACTGCTCTACCAACTGAGCTAAGAGTCCATAATAAAATTTTGGTGGAGCCTAGGGGGATCGAACCCCTGACCTCATCGCTGCCAGCGATGCGCTCTCCCAGCTGAGCTAAGGCCCCGTCACATGTAAGTGAATTAACGTTTCAAGCGACTTCTATATCATATAAAATATTCGACCCTGTGTCAATACTTTTATAAAAAAAATATAATCCTCTTCCCACCACGGCCCTAAAAAGATACAGTCAGCGATCAGTCGCTGTCTGTATCTTTGGATAACAGTGTTTTCAGTTCCTTCATAAACATATTGATGTCTTTGAACTGCCGATAGACGGACGCAAAGCGTACGTATGCGACTTCATCCACAGGATAGAGCTGTTCCATGACTAGCTCACCAATCTGCTGGCTATCCACCTCTGTGGCTGCTGTGTTGCGTATAGCGTTCTCCACCTGAGATACGATCAGATCGAGTTGCTCGACTGATACTGGACGCTTTTCACAGGCTCGAATGAGACCGCGCAGCATTTTATCACGGCTAAACTCTTCACGGCTGCCATCTTTTTTGATGACCATCAGTGGGGTCTCTTCTACCATTTCAAAGGTGGTAAAACGCCTGGCACACTGTTCGCATTCGCGACGGCGGCGGATGGACTTATTATCATTCGCTGGTCGCGAATCCAACACTTTCGTGCCATTGTAGGCACAATACGGGCACTTCATAATCTCATCACTTCCTTTTTCCAATAAATTCCCGAAGCTTTTTAGTAATAATTTTGTCGAAACGGATCATAATATGTTTACCACGTCGCGAGGAGGTGAACAACAATGGCACAAGGAAACAATGGCAACTCCAACAACCTGGTAGTCAGCAGATCCTCCGGTGCTCTGGAGCAAATGAAATATGAAATCGCTCAAGAGCTGGGTATCAGCATTCCTCAAGATGGATACCAAGGTAACATGACTTCCTATGAGAACGGTTCGATCGGGGGCTACATCACAAAACGCCTCGTAACGATCGCCGAACAACAATTGGCAGGTCAATACCAATAATCGCGGTAATAATGCAAAAATAACAAGAAAAAGTGTCTGGATGGGCTGGTAAAAACAGCCTGTCCAACGCTTTTTTCATTTTAAAGCGAAAAGCTCATCATGTCATTAACTTTGAATTAAAAATCATTATAAATTTTCGTGTATTGCCTGTAGTAATAAATGACCCGCTGTACATAATGTCGTGTCTCACCAAAAGGGATTTGCTTGATGGACTCTTCCTTTCCATCCCACACTCCCTTATCCAGCCACTCTTGAACTTTACCCGGCCCTGCATTGTAAGCAGCTACGATTGCTACAGGATTATCCTGAAACTTTATGGATAGGTTATGCAAATACCAGGTTCCCAGCTCAATATTGGTGCCAGGCTCGTGCTTGACGCTGTCCAGCGGAACCTTTTGAATCTGGGCGCTGTCCATAATCCAATTTGCCGTATTCGGCATAATCTGCATCAGCCCTAGCGCCCCCTTATGCGACTGCTTACTGGTTTTAAAATTGGTTTCTACACGGATAATAGACGCCACCAAAAATGGGTCTACTTCATACGTCTGTGAATACTGCCGAATCTCATCCTTATATTGAATTGGATAGAACCAGGACATCCAATTTGAATTAAGGAATAGAATCAGGACAAACCCGACAAACAAAATGAGCAGGACTCTTTTCTTTCGCAAAATATTCATGCAAGTCCCTTCCGCTGCCAAAATTGATCAATTTGTCGCTTCGTCTCAGTCTGTGTTCCACTATTATCAATAACGATATCGGCCAAGCTTTTCTTTTGCTCAATATCCATTTGTGCGGACAGCCGAAGTCCAGCTTGCTCCTCCGTCAGACCGTCTCTGAGCACCAGACGCTGGAGCTGAATATCACGTGGTACGTACACAACCATAATTTCCTCGTACAAGCTCTCAAGCCCCGACTCGTACAGTAACGGAATATCTGCCAAAACAAGCTTGTCCGGCTGTTCCCGTTCAAATGCTTCCATGCGCATACGCATTTCCTCACGAATAGCAGGATGTGTAATATCGTTAAGTGCCTGCCGCTGGGCAGGGTCTCCGAATACAATCTCCCCCAGTTTTTTGCGAAGCAGAGTTCCGTCACTGTTCACTATAGCTTGTCCAAAATGCTGAATGACCGCCGCCAACACCGGATGCCCCGGAAGCATCACTTCCCGGGCAATGGCATCTGCGTCGATCAGCAGCGCACCTTTGGCGACCAAAAGAGCCGACACGGTGCTTTTTCCGGTAGCAATACCTCCGGTTAATCCGATATTCATGCTCTTTCACCTCATAACAGCTTCAATATGCCCATCATAATCAGTAATAATGCCGGCAATACACCCAGCGCCTTCATAAATCGAAATGCTGATAGAAAAAAGCCTGCCTTCATCCCTGTAATCAAAAATGTTCCACTGAATAACGTAATAGCCAGCGCAGTAGACAGTGGCTGAAAACCAAGCATAGCTGCCCCGAGTCCCGCTCCGAACGCATCGACCGATAATGCAATACCCAGCCAAACCGCTTCGGTAGCAGATATACTGCCGGAACGGTCCATATCCGCAGCAGACGGGCTTCGAAGAATCCGAATAACAAGCCCCCATTTGCGAAACTCCAGAGAAAATACTGTTCGTTCCTGCTGCTCCACAGAAGCTTCTGCCGACAGATCTTTTCTTGAGCTGGGGAAAGACTCGGTATCAGCATTCTCTACACCCTCCTTCTCCCCAAGAACAGATCTGCTCGCCGGATCAGTCTGTTTTGTAAGAAGCAGACCCCGAGTGGGCTCCACTGAATCCTCTGGCAAATCCTCTTTGCGGTGCAGAGCTTGAATCAAAGAGTAACAGCCAATACAGATCAGGATGACAGCACCGAAAACGGTCGTATATACAGGAGACAGGACACGAGATAGTAATGCGCCCAATTGCATGGATATGCCGATCACCAAACCTGAACATACGGAGATGATAGCAATCGACAACAGTGGAATTTTCATTTTGCGCAGACCATATGTAACACCGACTCCGAAACTGTCCAAACTTAGCGCAAATGCCAGTAACAGCAGGGCTCCCCAATGATTAGCCACTCCAATTCCCTCCCATTGCGAAGGCAGGGCCTTATAACAACCGAAACCCTCCGCAGTATTGGTACTTGGAACAATATATGAGAGGGATGGGCTTGGGGTGACTGTGCTTGTTTAGCGCAGAGGCTGGCAGACCGGACAATGATGTGTGCCCCGTCCGGCTACGACAGATTTTTCGATCAATGTACCACAGTTGATGCAAGGCTTCGCGTTACGTCCATAGATTTGCAATTGATGCTGGAAGTCGCCCGCTTCGCCCTGTCCATTCACGAACGATTTAATGGACGAGCCTCCAACCTGAATGGACGCACCTAGCGTGGAGACAATCGCCTCATGCAAGACATGAAATTGGCTATCCGTTAGGCTTTTGGCTGGCTGTGCTGGATGAATCCCCGCCTTAAACAACGATTCATCTACATAGATATTCCCGATGCCCACCACATATGACTGGTTTAACAGCGCTGCCTTGATCGAAGTCGAACGAGTTCCAACAGCGGCACGCAGCATTTCTGGTGTAAAGGCCTCGTCCATCGGTTCCAGACCAAGTTTGTTCAGCGGCTTTTCCAGCAAATCCTGTCCTGCTGGAAATAAGTGCATCGTGCCAAACTGGCGCACATCCTGATAACGCAGCTCCGTACCATCTTTAAAATGAAAGATGACATGGGTATGCTTTTCCACAGGATCATGTTGTGAATATAATCCATATCGTCCTTCCATTCGAAGATGGGAGACCAGCACCAGCCCGTCCAGCAAAATCCGCAGAAACTTTCCGCGTCTCTCCACCCCTGTAATCCGGTGATCGGCCAATTCCATCGCAAAAGCGTGGATATCATCGGGCCGTTGAATGATCCGCGGCAGATTCACAGTGACATGATCTATATGTTTATCAACGATAAGCTCGTTTAGCGTTCGTTTAATGGTTTCTACTTCCGGTAATTCCGGCATGATGTCTTCACCTCACCCTATATTATAACGGAAGCAACGTCAAATTGGGACTATCTGCTCATTGAAATATCTTACTTGGCCTCATACCAATTGCTGCCATAGCTGACTTCCGCTTTAAGCGGCACAGCCAATTTTAATGCAGCTTCCATGGTAGCCGGGACAAGCTCTTTCATCGTCTCCATTTCCTCAGGCGGAACCTCGAATACAAGCTCATCATGTACTTGTAGCAGCATGCGGCTGCGAAGATTGCGTTCACGCAGCGCTGCGTCCATCTGCACCATCGCCAGCTTGATAATATCGGCTGCGGTACCTTGAATCGGCGTATTCATCGCTGTACGCTCAGCGAACGAACGCTGGTTGAAATTGCTGGCGTTAATCTCAGGCAAATATCGTCTGCGTTCCAGCAGCGTTTTTACGTATCCATCCCTCTTCGCATCCTTCACAATATCATCCATGTAACGGCGAACACCTTGGAACACGTCAAAATACTGGTCGATAAAGCGAGCCGCTTCCTTCCGGGTAATATTCAAATTTTGCGACAGACCATAGTCGCTAATCCCGTAAACGATCCCAAAGTTGACCGCCTTTGCGGAACGACGCATATCGGAATCTACAGCTTCTGCTGGTACACCGAACACATCGGATGCGGTCTTGGTATGGATGTCCATATCGTGGACAAAAGCCTCTTTCAAACGCTCATCATCCGAAATATCAGCCAGCACCCGCAGCTCGATTTGTGAATAGTCTGCCGCCAAAATCGACCAGCCCGGCTCCGAGGGAACAAATACTTTGCGGATTTTGCGTCCTTCTTCGAGACGGATCGGGATATTCTGCAAATTCGGAAATTGACTGCTCAAGCGTCCGGTTGCCGCAACCGTCTGCCGGAAATACGTATGCACTTTACCTGTCTTCTCCGAAATTTCTTTAAGCAATCCTTCGACATACGTCGATTGGAGTTTGGCAATGGTGCGATATTGCAAAATATTTTGCACAATATCATGATATGGAGCAAGCTTTTCCAGTACCTCTGCATCGGTCGAGTACCCGGTTTTTGTCTTTTTAATAACTGGCAGACCCAGTTTATCAAACAAAATCTCACCCAACTGCTTGGGCGAATTAAGATTGAACTCTACCCCTGCAATGCTGTAGATCTCACCCACCAACGTTGCAATCTGGGCTTCAAATTCTTTACCCAAAGCGCGCAGTTCCTCTACATTCACCAAAATCCCCTGCTTCTCCATATCCGCCAGAATGCGTGATAACGGCATCTCCAGCTCATGGAACAGCTTGTGCATTTCCGTCTTTTCCAGTTCCGCCTGCTGCACAGGTACCAATGCTTCGATCACCGCTGCCTTACGTGCCACATGATCGGATAGTACATCCACGTCAGGAACTTTATATTTAGCTCCTTTACCAAACACTTCGTCATCTGGACGAATCGATGACAAGCCATACTTGGCTGCCAGTCCACTCAACGTCTGATTCGCGTCTGTCGGGTCTAGCAAGTATCCGGCCAGTTGCACATCAAATTCGGCTCCGGCAAACTCAATTCCATGCCAGTGTAAAGCCAAGTCTGTACGGTGCAAATCATGACCGCGTTTTTTGCGTTCAGGATCGGCAAGCCATTCGCGAATAGGGGTAGCTGCATCACTTTGTAGAACATTCAGTGTCATAAAGAACTGCCGCCCCGTTGCGGCAAATATTAAGCCTACAATTTCAGCATGATGCGGATTATCACCATGCGTCTCCACATGCAGCACATCTATGTTATTCAGCACTTCTACCAATTCGCTGATACGCTCTTCATCCAGCACAGTCACGTCTGCCGCGGCTTCCTCTACGCCAACTCCAGCACTGCCAACCTCGCCCGATAAGGATAAACGCTCCAGCAGGGACTTGAACTCCAGCTTCGCCAGAGCTGGTCCAGCCGTCTCAGCCTGCAGCCCGCTGAAAACTACATCTTCCAGCTGTTTGTCCAACGTTACATCCCGATAAATAGTCGCCAATTCCTTGCTCATTCGTGCATCGTCAGCATGTGTCTCCACGCGTTCTTTCATTTTGCCCTTCAGCTCATCCGTGTGCGCCAGCACCTCTTCGACTGAACCATATTGATGCAGCAGCTTGAGCGCTGTTTTCTCACCCACGCCCGGAATGCCAGGAATATTATCCGACGTATCGCCCATCAGACCCTTAAGGTCTATGATTTGCAGCGGCTTCAAGCCGTAACGTTCCTGAATCTGCTCAGGTCCGTACGTTTCCACCTCGGTAACCCCTTTGCGGGTTAAGCCGACCGTGACATGGTCTGAAGCCAATTGAAGCATGTCCTTGTCGCCAGTCACAACCAGCACATTGAAACCCGCTTCGTCCGCTGTTCTGGACAGGGTGCCTATAATATCGTCTGCCTCATAGCCATCCAGTTCAAATTGGGCAATGCCAAAGGCGGTCAATAGCTCTTTCAGCAGCGGAAATTGCTGGGACAGCTCCGGCGGCGTTTTCTCCCGTCCACCTTTGTAATCCTCGTACCCTTTATGGCGAAACGTAATTTTACCAGCATCAAAAGCGACCAAGATATGTGTTGGTTTGTGCTCCTCCAAAAGCCGCAATAACATTGTCGTAAATCCATACACCGCGTTCGTCTGCTGTCCGCTTGAATTCGTCAACGGCGGCATAGCAAAAAACGCCCGGTATATGATACTGTTACCATCTATAAGCATGAGTTTATCCATTTCGCACCTCACAAGTTCATCAATGCATTCGTAACGTTCTTACGTTTTACGCATTCCTCTTCCTATCTTAACATACAAGACTCCTTTTTCAGAAAAAAACGGCTGCTTCCTAACCAAATTTGCCTTTTGCTCAAAGACAAGTCTGGGTCAGAAACAACCGCTATATACCTGAAAGCTCTACTGGTTCAAATCTGGTCTCTCCCCTGTCACGAGATATACAGTGCTTTCACCGATATTCGTAGCATGGTCACCAATTCGTTCAATGTATCGTCCTACAAGCAACTGCAGCATAGCTTGTGAAGCCTCTGCCGGCTTTTCTACCATAAAGGCGTACAGATCGCTGATCATGTGGCTATACATGGAATCCACACGATCATCCTCTTTGGCCATTTTGTAGGCCAGATCTGTGTTTTCATCCAAATAGGATTTGATCGCATCATCTATCATTTCTTTAACAATGGCAGCCATGTGCGGAATATCCACCAGCGGCTTAATGATCTGCTGCCCTTCCAAGCGAAGTGTCACCTTGGCAATATCAAGCGCCAAATCGCCCATTCGTTCCAGATCACTGGAAATTTTAAATGCAACAATGATCCGGCGCAAATCCTTCGCTACCGGCTGCTGGGTAATAATGAGCTTGGAACCCATATCAAGAATATTCTCTTCCAGCGTATTGAGGGATGCATCATTTTTGACCACCTGCTGAGCCAATTCTGTATTTTTGGTCTGCAAACATTCAATGGCCTGATCGAGCGCCTTCGAAACGTGTGCACCCATTTCGCGCAGTACGGCTCTCAGTTCGTCTAACCCTTCATCAAAACCTTTTCTACGTATCATTTCGAAGTCACCCCTTCTGGCATATTCATCTGGTAGGCTTTAGCCAAATCGCCCTGAAATATAATCTTCCGTACGTGAATCTTGCGGCGTGGAAAACATCGTCTGTGTGTCCGCCGCTTCCACCACAACACCATTCAAAAAGAACGCAGTTCTACCAGACACACGCGCTGCCTGATGCATGTTATGCGTCACCATGACAATGGTATACGTGTCTCGCAATTCCTGAACCAGTTCTTCAATTTTCATCGTGGAGATCGGATCCAGCGCAGATGTCGCCTCGTCCATAAGCAAAATATCTGGTTGTACAGCAAGCGCCCGGGCAATGCACAACCGCTGCTGTTGTCCACCGGACAAGCTCAGAGCTGAACGCTTCAAAAAGTCCTTGACCTCTTCCCAGAGTGCCGCCTGCCGCAGGCTTTGCTCGACCAATTCGTCCAACTTGTCCTTTTGCCGAACTCCATGCAGACGCGGGCCGTAAGCCACGTTATCATAAATCGATTTGGGAAACGGGTTAGGCTGTTGAAAAACCATTCCCACCTGCTTCCGCAGAGTTTCTACTTCCATAGTATCGCCGTATATATCCTGACCTGCGATACTCACGGTGCCTTCAATACGTGTTCCCGGTATCATGTCATTCATCCGGTTCAGCGTACGCAGCAGGGTCGATTTGCCGCAGCCGGACGGGCCGATAAAGGCAGTTACCGTTTTTTCAGGAATATCGAGGTTTATATGTTTCAGCGCGTGAAATTTCTCATAATATAAATTCAGCTTATCAATCCGGATTACGGAATCATTCATGGATTTATGATCTCCTTCGTGTTGCAGTTATGATCCTCAAGCATTGCACCTGATTTGCACAATATGAAGATTATATAAGCTGTGTGTAAATTTAGTGTGGTGGATTTGTTAACGTTATGTAAAATGATCAAGAACTTAGCATGAGCTCAAGCTCCTGCGCAATTTCGGCTGCATTCAAAGCTGCTTCCTCTGCGGAACGGGACATTTCACTGTTTTTAGCTTCAATTTCATCGACAGCCTGCAGTAGTTTGGCAAAAGTTTGTGTTCCGGCAGATATATATTGAGAGCCTGTATGAATCTGCTGCATACTCGTATCCGTCAGTTCAGCGGTGTCACGCAGCATTTGCTCGATATGGGTGAGTAAGCCTGTAATCTGTGTGGAAAAAGCTTTCGTCTGGAGTGACATATTCCGCACCTCCTGAGACACAATCTGGAAGCCTCGTCCATGTTCGCCAGCATGTGCCGCTTCAATGGACGCGTTGATCGCCAGCAATCCACTGTGATCTGCCAGTGCACGAATGGATGAGGCCATGCCCGCAATGTCATTCAGCGATTGCGTCAACGCCGTCATTTGCTCTTGCTGCCGCTTCATTTGCTCCGTGACCGCACGATAGGAGAGCAAAACATCCTCCAGTTCTACTTTGCCACGACGGGATAATTCACTCATTGAGCGGGTTAGCCGCACACTGTCATCGGCCTCTTTAGCTGCATCCAGCACAGTCAGCTGAATACGCTGGACTCCGTCATAGCTATGCCGAATCACATCTCCCCGCTCTTCGTCCGCTTCTCTTTGCATTCGCTGCACGACGGACAGGATATCACGAATCGTGAGTACACCGAGTAACCGTGTTCCTTCCTTAATCAACACACAGTCGTAAAAACGCTGATCTTCCCGCAGCATCGCCAGTTCCACAATGTCCGATGCCTGGCTTTTCAGATCCACAATTAATGTATCGGGGTCGGCAAATAGGACCGCAGGCTTGTCATAGAACAACGCCGCAGCAAATCTGCCCGTAAAATGGCGATTGTACGCATCTCTCATAATAATGCCCAATGGAAGATCATTTTTATCCACAACAATGACACAAGGAATATCTTCCTGTGTTTTCATAAGGGCTAACAGTTCTTTACAAGACATATCCGTACCAATGATCGGAACCTCCCGGCATGGCACATAGGTAGTAATCGACTTGTATGCTTCACGTTCAATCACGGCAGTGGAGCTCGGCTGGGTCTTTGGTTCCGTTATCATCGTTCTGAAGTCCCCTTTTTTTAACTACTTGGAGTGACGGGAACATCATATCGGTCATTTGTTGATTCTAGCGTCTAGTTTTGTTAATGAAATGTAAAATCACAAAATGGACACAAAGGTCCCCGGACACTGCGCTGAATAAAGAAAAACGCTCCTCATTTATAATAAATGAGAAGCGCTTCTTTTTTTATTTACAACCAGCTTGTACCCCACTCCACGGATTGAATCAATATGAACCGAGTCGGGATCAAGCTCCAGCTTTTTACGTAAGGAACTGACGTGTACATCCACTGTCCGTTGACCGCCGATGTAGTCAAAGCCCCACACGGCATTCATTAGATCATCCCGAGTCAGGACCACACCCGGCTTGCGGGACAAATAGAGGAGCACCTCAAATTCCTTCGGTCTTAAGCTGATGGACTGACCTCCAAGAATGACTTCATATTTCTCAGGGTAGATCTCCAGCTCGCCCAGTTGAATTTTGGAGCCATCCTTCTGTTCAGACAACACTCCTTCATCCCCTCCGGATGTTCTTCGCAGTACAGCCGTTACGCGGGCCAGTAGCTCAGAAACGCCAAAAGGCTTTGTGATGTAGTCATCAGCACCCGACTTCAGTCCTTGGACCACCTCAGCCTCCCCGTTTTTAGCGGTTAGAATAATGATAGGTGTTGTCAGCCCCTGATGGCGAAGTCTGCTGAGAATATCCAGTCCATTCATCCCCGGCAGCATCAAATCCAGCAGGATCAAATCGTAGGATTCTCTGGAGGCTCTTTCAAACCCAGCACTGCCATGATCCTCCGTGTCCACTTCGAAACCTTCTTGTATCAAATTGTAGGATAGCAATCTGGCAAGCGTTGGTTCATCCTCAATAACCAGCAAACGTTGTCCCATTAATAACTTCATCTCCTGTTTACCTGTTAAAGGCGCATTGGTCAAAATCCTGAAATCTTTTCCATACTCATGCGACACCCGTTTATTTTATCACGGCATTGTTAACACAATGTAAAAAATGTTATAGTTCATTCTTCCTGTTGCAATAACGGTAATTCAACGGTAAACGTGGTACCCAAACCAAGCTCGCTTTCCACTGAGAGTGTACCATGATGTAGATCGACCAAGTGCTTGACGATGGACAATCCCAGTCCCGTTCCGCCCGAGTTGCGCGAGCGTCCTTTGTCCACACGGTAAAAGCGCTCAAAGATACGTGGCAGGTCCTTCTTCGGTATCCCAATACCCGTATCACTGACTGTAAATACGACCTTTTCTGTGTCATTGTCCCGTTGTAACGTTATAACCTTGATCTTTACCTTGCCGCCATCAAGGGTATAGTTAATGCCATTAGACAAAAGGTTCAGGAAAATCTGCTGAAGCTTATCTTCATCTGCCTCCATAAACAGTTCATCCGGGATATCCATGTGCAGCGTAATTCTTTTTTTGGCTGCTACATTATTCAGTTTCTCCAGCAATGATTCTATAAAAGATGAGATATGAATTGGAGAGCAATCCAGGGGGGACCGTTTGGACTCGATTTTGGAAAGCTCCAGAATATCGCCGATCAGTCGATTCAGTCGTTCACTTTCGTCATATATAATTTGCAAAAAGGAACGGGCCGTTTCCTCATCTTTAACCCCACCACCAAGCAATGTCTCGGCAAAACCCTTAACTGCGGCAATCGGTGTTTTTAGCTCATGGGATACGTTTGCCACAAATTCGCTTCGCATATTTTCCAACCGTCGAATAGCTGTAATATCCTGCAACAAGAACAGCATCCCCCGGTATCCCCCTTCATCCTCATACATAGGGACACCATCCAGCAAAACGAGTCGTTCCTCAGGATTGTATAAATGCACCTCACCATGCAGCCTTTCTCGGCTTTGTATACTACCTTCAATAAGCTTTGTGAGCTCATAGTGCTTCTTCAGCTCATGATACGGCTTGTCTGTCACCCGCTTACCCACGACACCGAGCATTCGCTCAGACTCACGGTTGACAAGCGCTATGCATTCACGAGCATCAATCATCAGAATCCCGCCTGTCATATTACTCATGACACTCTGGAGGAGATCCTCATTGTCACGTATCGTTTTCATTTGGTTTTGGAGACTGTCGGCCATACGATTAATGGCTTCACCTAGTTGTCCTACCTCATCCCGGCGCTGTACACCGACCCTAGCGTCATAATCTAGTCCTGAAATGCGGTTGGCTACCCCTGTAATATGTTCAATGGGCGAGGTGAGGCTGCGAGCAATACGATAGCTCATCAGTCCAGCAGCAATAAACAGCAACACAAGACCGATCCCGATGGCCGTCCAGCCGCGCTGCATTCCCTCTTCCACCGCTTTCAGACTCATGGACAAACGGATATATCCGTCAAAGCCCTTGTCCGATACAACAGGCTCAGCGACGTATAGCATGTTTCGTTGCAAAGTTTCACTGTAGCGTATCGTCCGTCCGATTCCCTCTGACGTAGCTTGCCGTATTTCTTCACGCGATGCATGGTTTTCCATCTTGCGTGGATCGCTTAACGAATCACCCACCACCGTTCCATCCTTACGAATGAAGGTCACTCGCGAATCGGTCAGATGGGCAATTTCCTTCGCCTTCTGAGAATAATAGGAGACGTAATCTGTGCTGGATAGGGCATCAGCATTAACAAATGGGAAAGTAGCGCGAAGCAGGTCGATCTCGCGACCCATGTTCTCCTCTAGCACCTTCATATTCGAATTTTTAAAAATTTGTCCCATAGTGATCCCAGCAGCAAGGACAGATACGCCAATCAAAATCAGCATGATCAGGGTAAGCCTGAAACGAAACGATTTCATAGAAATTTGCCCATCCTTTTATGTAAGTTAATCTCATTCTACAGGCTACCTGCATTATGTTCCACTGTGAAAAGAAAAAAAGGCCGGAGCAAAAGACGGGACTGACCCCCGTTTGTGAGACAGGGATCAAAACACCTTCCAAGTTTAAGCAG
>RCUE01000133.1_pt1 | contig 28168 bp, 23 predicted proteins | sample 2166111 | NCBI WGS metagenome assembly RCUE01 (sample SAMN09930795, study PRJNA488358) | compost metagenome | feature: garden; material: soil; isolation source: compost soil in phenylacetonitrile-enriched culture | place: Germany: Experimental Botanical Garden Goettingen | collected 2016-01-27 | reverse complement strand
GAAAGGATTCATTAAAACGCTGAAAGCCAATATTGAATCGGTACTTTCCAGAAAAGTAGGGCAAGAAACACTATTGAACATCGAAGGACAGATGCAGCAATTGAAATCCGACTTGAAGGAATTAGTGAATCTCAAGCTGCGGAATCAGATTGATGAGATTGTATATGATGAAGAGACGAACAGACTTTCCACTGAACTCAATGAGCTACGGCAACAGATGCTGATATTAGAGGAGGAAGAGGATCGAAAGGATAAAATTAAGGAACGAGTCGATGAAATCATTCAAGTACTAAGCTCACGGCAAGATATACTGGAACAATTTGATGATAACCTATTCAATGCGTTGGTGGAGAAGATCACGATTCTCTCACCAACGCATTTTGTTTTTACCTTGAAAAGTGGAATGAGCATAGATGAAATATTGGACTAACAGAACCAGAGGCTAATGCGATAAATAGACTAACGAGTAACTGTGGGGTGTATGACGGGGAGAATCAATCGAATCCCGTCTTTTACTCCTTCCATATAGATGGATTGTTTGTCCTGACTTAATTGATAGCCTATTGCTTCTTCCCATTCAGATAGCAGATGTTGAATATCTTCGTTTTGGTTGGTTTTGAATTGATCCATTTGCGTAAATAGATTTTTACCCTCTGATGAATATGAAGCTTGTTGTTCACTGGTAAGTTCTAATTCATAAAATCGTTGGCGCAGTGCTTGTTGAAACCAATCCGGCCAATTTGACATAGCGTATTTTCCCTCCCGTTGTTTGAGTGTGTGTATGTTAACTCTGATGGGGAGGGATGGCAAGTTATTGTTTTTGGGTAGGGAGAAAATTTTAAAACAATACTTGAAATTTAACATCTATATGTCTCAAATGTTATATTCTGTTTCGTAATTCATACATCTACTAATATTTAGCACCTTTATGCTGCGCCCAAAAAAATGCTTGTATTGAAGGCTAAAATAGATAGGATTGGCAGACTCATTTTCAATCAAAAATGATTTGGCTTACCTTGATCTAGTTGTTCTTTAAGATCAGGGAGCGTGATTTCTATAAACCGTTTTTCTTCTTGTTTGTCTGCTCGTGCTAAAGTATGGGGCGCTTTGGTATAGTCAAATCCCAATAGATCAGTAGTTTGGAGCGTTCTAGTATATTGACTATAATGCACTTTTTACGTAAAGCAATATATAATTATTGAATATTTTTATTTGTCAATGTATAATAACATCAACAAATAAGAGGTTGGGGGGATTAATTTGGGTACCAAGATCGTTCGCTTAAATCTTAGTGAAGAAGAATATAGTGACGCGCTAAATAAATCTATTGATAACGGGTTTGCGAATGTACCTGATTTTGTGTGTTTTCTCTTATTTAATAAAGCAGACAATAGTGTAAACTATGACAATTTAATTTTTGAATTTGAGAAAAAAGTAGGGGATTTAAAATTTGACACTAGATTTAGGGTTAAGGACCTTTTCCTAAAAGAATATTGGAATAAAATCCCAATACAGGCTAGAAAAAATTTAGGTAGGATGATATACAGAAAAGTAATAAATGGGGGTTGGCTTTCTATTCAGTCTGACGGAAAAGATACTGCAAACGCTCAATGGTACATTAAAACATAAATTAGAAAATTTCTAAAATATTTATGTGGTGAAATTATCAAATTAAAAATGGACGAGAGTTTGTTATAATAACTGAGTTAACCTTACTACTATGTTTATGGAGGTAGCATAATTGAACAAACAACTAAGAGTAGTGGATTTATTTAGCGGTTGCGGTGGCCTTAGTTTAGGTTTCCACATATATAAAGGGTCATTAAGTTACAAAACTGTAATGGCTCTTGACAACCATGAGGCGGCAGTTAGGGTGTTTAATGATAATATAGAAAAGCATCCTGAGAGTAAAATAGACCCAGGTAGAATAGGGGACATGACTTGGTTTGGACATAGCAGTGAAATATTGCTATATTATCTTGTTCATTATTCATTGAGTAACCCAGATAAAGAGTTATTTAATGTTCTAGTTTCGGGTCATAATTCTTTATTGAATTTTTTTGCAGCGTTAAAAAAAGCAGACATAGATTATAATGTCGAAATTAGCAATTTGGTTTCAACAGATGATTACAAAAAAGCTTTAAGCGGTTTACCAGCCGAGGCACATACATTGGCTATGTATAAAACGTTTATTTATAAAATGGGAATCAGTTCAATTAAACAAGGTACAATTAATGATCAATCGATTCCTTGGAAAGAGGAATACAGTTTACTATCAAGTAAAATAAAAAGTATAGCATCTAAAGGTGAACGACAATTTAAAGTCATCAATGAAGTAAAAGAAAACGTAAATGCATTATGGGACCTAGAGGTAGAAAAATTGGAGTCGGCATCCAAAAAAGAAGGGAAAGGCCAACAAAAGGATGTTGCCAAAAGAGTACAGTCCCTTGTCCAATTTTTAAAAGGGGAGAACGGTGAGAAGTTCAAAGCAATATGGTTGGAATGGAAATCACGGCGCGATAGTATACGTGCAGAATATTGTTTAAATATGCATGAACAACTCCAGCAATTATATTTAGATAACAGGCAAGTAGACTTGATGCTCGGAGGACCACCTTGTAAAGGATTTAGCCGGATTGGACGAGCAGTAATCAATAATCTTAAAAAACAAGGCGCTTATGCATGGTTTTCAAGAGATTATGGGGATGAGAGAAATGCCTTATTACACAAATATGTTTTGTTTCTAGAAGCATTAAAACCACGTGTATTTATTTTTGAGAATGTTTCCAATTTTCAGTCTGAACTCAAAACTAGTAACGGTACGTTAAACGCTACTGAAGTGTTGGCAAAGGATATAGAGGATCTTTCGCTAAATCAATTGCATTATGAAATTGAATCTAAGATTCTTAATGCCAGTGATTTTGCAATTCCTCAGAAACGCGAACGTTTTATAATGGTAGGGTTTAATATCGAGTATACGAAAAAAGGATTGATTAAACAATTTTTTGATTTAGAGAAATATAATGAAAAAATACCATTAAAAATAGCTTTACAAGGGTTAGAAGAACCTGCAATTTTTTCACCAACTCATAAAGTAAATCATCTTTCTAAGACTTATAAATTTAGTGATGAAAATATGCCTAAGCCATATCAGATTTTTATTGATTGGATAACTCAACCAAATACAGGGGAATTAATCTCCAATCCTTTTACTGACGCTCATATAGTAAGACAACTTAGAGAAGATGATGAAGTTGTTTTAAATAAATTTGGATCGGGTCAAAGATGGATGGATTATAGAGTAAAACATTCAGAGACCTTTCAAGAATTCCAAGAATTGATTATCCAGTTGAAACGCTATATAGATGAAAATGATAAGATTGATTTACCGCCGACAATATTAGAATTAACTAAAAGTCTTGACAAGAAGGCTAATGAAGCATTCTTACTACGTCTATTAATTGAGGAATCCTCTAGGTCATTGGATAAGAAAAATCACTTACTTTCTGATAGTTATATTAGTAAAGGTACTTATGGTGATTGGTTTGAAAGGCTTTCTGCAGAAAAACCAAGTAAAACTATAGTCGCTCATATTGGGAAGGACACTTATGGTTACTTTCATCCATTTTCAAATCGCGCTTTAAGTATAAGAGAAGCAGCAAGAATTCAATCGTTTCCAGATTTTTTTAAATTTGGAAAAGTAGGGGTAGTCGATGCTTATACAATGATTGGAAATGCAGTACCTCCTTTACTTGCAAATATTTTTGCTGAGCAATTGGAACAGTTTGAAAAAAAATATAAAATATTTTGTGACTCAAAAGAAAAAGAAATTACTTTAATTATTTAAGAATAAAAAAGGTGGCTGAGGCAGATTAGACCCTCAGCCGCCATTTTTTTAAATGTTAATATTAAATTTTTGATTAATCATATCTAACAAGCAACCTAGTTCATGGAATAGGGCTTCTCTTTCAGAGTTAATATCGATAGAGTTTGAAACATGTGAAATGTTTTGTTTTGAGACAAAAACATAGTCAAAGAACGAAGCGTCCATAGCTATTAAATTCCTTACATCATCTCGTTCAACATCTCCGCCTTGAGTATTTGTTCCATCGGTTTTGATCATATCGGCAGTTATAAAAACATAATGCATATTAGTAGATAATACTGAAGGTAACGCAGGATCTTTTCTTAATCCCCACTTATTTAGCAGATAATCATCATCAATCATGTCAAAGAATATTTTCCACATGGTTCCTATGTGAAAGATTTCTTTAAGCCTTGTTTTTGCATTCACGACAATGGCATTAAACGGGTTAGATCTAGAAAAAACACATAGATCTCCTTCTATTGGAATTTTAATTTCTCTCATAACTCCGTCTTTTCGGGTGAAAATTCTTTTTAAAGTTAAGGGTTCACGTAGCATGGGAGGTAATCCCTTAACAACAAGTACCTCGTCTTGGTTAGACAGTATATCAGCCAAAATATACACAATAATATTAATGAAATTTTCTCCTGTGTTTTTTGCTGCACCTTGTGAGAGTGCGGTTCTAAATCCAGACAGATTTATTGATTCCGGACTTAATCGTGGAGCTAACTCCGCCGCAATATCAATTCCATACATAACATTAGTAAGGTTGGATAATAGATTTCTATGTGCAGACCATCTATCATTTGGATTTTCTGAAACTAAAAGTAGTTCATCTAAATTCTGGCTGTATAGCTTTCTTAATGATTCAAAGGCTTTTGGTGTAGCATGTTCTTTTAATACTTCGCGCATTTCCAACCAATTTTTTATTCTTTGGTTGAAATTTTCGCAGGGCTTTCCTTCTTTATATAATCTGACGCTACTAGTTTTTTTCAAAGATAATTGCCTCCTTGGAAAGAAGAATCTATAAAATAAATTCTACACTAATTTTTTGAAGTATCTAGGAAAAAATTCCCTATAAAATTTGATCTGCAGAGAATGCGGGGAGTATAGAAGTTAATCTGACATTAAATAGGGGTTTTCGGATTAAAATAATAAATGGTTTAGATAATATTATTTATGCTTCTCTGGAATTAGGACATTTTTTGTATTTGAGCATTTTTCATAATCCTATTGGCAATTTTAAATCAGCAATATATGGTGCGGAACAGTTTTGTTCATCTGGGCGTTGGGAATTAACTATGAAAAATATTCAATAAACAACCCAGCATATGTATTTATCGGTTAAAAGAGAGATTAACTTTACAAAATGGCCCATTGGTTGGGGTATTTACTATGTGTATTTCTGGAATTAGAAGATATGGAAGGGATGGTTAGAGTAGATATACCGTATAATAGGAGGCGAGAGGGGTATATATCCTTTCCATCCACTCAACACATGTGGAGTGCGTGGTCGTAATATGTCGAGATAGGAAGCAGTGATGAACGAGGGTTTAAGAGCAACTTGAATATGTTCCTGCATTCAAAAAAGTCTTTAGGGTTGAGTGCGGGAACATATTTTATTTGCATAAATTGGTTACGTGGAATCCATGTGCTGTTAGTACGGAAGATTATTAGCGATATACTTGCTTAAAAGTAAAGAGGGGAGACTCCCTCTTTTTGTTGATTTAAAATAGTAGCATCTTTAGCCTAATGAGGTTATCTTTTGTGCAATAATTTTAGTCATGGCATGTTTGTGAGGAATGCCTGACGAGTTACAGTCGAAAATAACTTCCGAACTATCATCAATGAACCAGTCGTGATAATGTGTAAGCAGTTCACCAGAGTACCACTTATACGCATTAGGTTCTTTTTCAGGTGGTGGAGCAATAAACGGCTTGTTTACAAACACATTAAAGATATGCAAGCCGTTTGGATTTGTATGCTGCTTATAATTTTCAAATATTTCTTTGCGGAAATTCCGGTTTTATGTAGTGTAGGACACCACTTGAAAAGATTACGTCAAAATGTGTATCCAAACGATAATCTAAAATATCTGCCTTGAATACATTAACATGAATACCGATTTTTTCAGCAAGTTTCTTGGTTTTCTCTATACCTGCGTCCGAAACATCAAATGCAGTGACATCATATCCATTTCTAGCAAAAAATACGGCGTCTTTTCCCTCACCACATCCAATATCCAATAATTTTATGTGTTTATTGGGGGGCATAAACTGCAAAACCTGATAACACACTTTATTAGGTTCAGTACCCCAGTAATATTCTTGCGTTTTATATTCTTCCTCGTAAATGGTAATCGTTTTATCCCGTGATACATACCCAAGAAGCTTGTCTATGCTTACTTCTAAAGTTCTTGATAACTGAGGTAGTAACGATATATCAGGCATTGTATAAGCATTTTCCCACTTGGAAACGGCTTGAAATGAAAGTCCAAGTATTTTTGCGAGTTCTTCTTGTGTAAGTCCTCTTTCTTTGCGGTATATGCTTATGTTTCTTGCTAATTTTTCCTTCATAAATTCTCACACTCCTTTATGTAATCCAATTCTATTTGAGTTTGTTGGTACGAACAATAACCTCATATTTGATTTTTTATAATTTTCAACCACCAGTTGAGCAAAAAGATTTTTGACCAATCCTATAATGTATTACTGATATGTTATCAACGACTCCTTGTTTTTTACAGAAAACAAATAATCTCAGTCTTCTCTTAAATTAGAAGATGAAATGAATTAGGTCCTTGGTATTATTCAAGGGCTTTTTTTTGTTCCATATATCCCCATGAATATGCTATAGTGTAAGAAATAAAGAAGATTTATGCAGAATTTAGTAGGGATTTGGCTTTTTTTATTTCCTTGGTCGTGGGTATATAGTCCTTTGATATAAATTGAGATATTCCAATGAGGTGAAAGTAAGTGGCAAGAACTTATTATGCAGAAGGCAGGCAAGCTGCTTATGTATTGAGAGGGTTATTTATTATAGTCGGTCTTACTATTTATTTTAAAATACCTGGTCTACATTGGGGGTACCTTTTTGGCATCTTACTTGGCTCTGTGATTATTGGAGAAATATTTGGATCGATGTGGACACGAAAGCAACGACAGAAAAAGAAAAGTAAGGTCGCTGGTACGAAAAAAACTGGTAGGAGTAGAACTGCTAGCACGAACAATGGGGTAAGCAAGGCAAAAGGGAAAATAACGAGTAAAAAACTAACTGATGCACAGATTCTCCAAGCTAATGTAGATACACTATCAGGAACAGATTTTGAACGATTAATGGAGCTTTATTATACAGATCAAGGTTATTCAGTACAGCGAGTTGGTGGGTCAGGTGATCATGAAGTTGATTTGATCCTCAAAGGTAAAGAGGGCTATAAAATAGCTGTTCAATGTAAACGCTGGAAGCGTGATGTCGGGAATGATATAGTACTCCGGCTCAAGGCTGGTAAACAGGTACATGGTTGTTATGATGCTTGGATTGTGACGACGAGTAATTTTACAAAGGCTGCTAAAGAGGCGGCGGATAGGTTGAACATTAAGCTGATTAATGGGGTGGCGCTTGCTGATAGGCTAAAAAGGTGGAAAAAGAATCGTGTAATATAGGAGGGCGAACCTTTGTTATCCGAAAATATCAATAAACAAGATATTGATGGTGTCTTTTGGGAGAATGTTATTTCTGTTGTTGACAGTAAATAATGCACCTCATATTATCCTTTATTTTATCAAAAAGCGCGTGAAGCCAAAGAAGCAAAAAATAAATTGGAATATCAGGTATATGAATTGTTAGGGATGATTACCTCATTCCATTTAGATACTGATTCTAACAACATGTCTAGTGCACCGTTTAGTTCTTCCATAATTTTAAATGAGTCTAGGAGCGCAAATCTAGAAGATCTTAGTGAGTTTGATCTGAATCTACTTGATTTAATTGTTGAAAATATAATTAATGCTGAGATGAGAGCAAGAGTAGCGGATATATTATGGGTTATGAAACGAGATTTTAAGATCGCTGCTTTAGCCGTAAATTCGTACCTCGAATCTTTTTGGAATTTAATTGATCCAGAAGACTGGACGGGTTGCTACACTAGAATAGAAAGAGCCTTGCAGATAGCTGTTTTATTGGGACGAAAGAATACCCCTTATCAGTCAAGTATTGATACAGTTGAAAAAGCACTAGACAAACTAAATGGTAACGATCCCTTCTATTTATCCGAAACGTTAATGGAATTACTCTTACAATATCGTGAAGGTGATCCGCTAAAATATTCTAATTTGTCAGAATCAATGGCGTTACAATCGGAAAATGATAATAATATGGCGAAAGCAAGAGCATACTGGGGAATTTGTGCTCGATGGCACCATATAAGAAAAGATAAAGATAATGAAAGAAAAAAATTGATTTGTTTAGCAGAAACGTTTGTTAAGGAATCAGAAAATGAGATCTCCCGAGAAAAACCTATTTATACGAAGGCTTCAAATCATTTAATAAGTGCAATTGAAGCGTTGAGAAGAGCTGGAAATACGAAAAGTAGAATTGACGAAATCCATAAAGTGTTAATCAGGTATCAAAAAAAATCAGTTTCGGAATTGATAGAGGTATCGAGCGGTAAAATTGATATAAGTCATTATGTAGAAGAAGCAGAGAAAATAGTAAGTAATAAAAATTTAATTGATGCATTGTTTGCCTTGGGTACGATTGGGAAGCCACAAGATAAATCAATTTTAAGAACACAAGTTGAAAAATCATCTAAGAAATTTATGTTTCAACATCTTTTCACTTCTGTTGCAGTAAATGAAATGGGTAAAGTGATAGAACGTCAACCATCGATGACGTCAAGTAACCCAGAAGAAGTTGAAGCAGCGATAAGAGTTGAGATGTATAAGAAAGGTCAATATTTCCGCTTTCTTCATACACAAGGCTTAGTTGATCCTGCAAGAAGGAAAATTTCATTGGATCATTATGTTAAAATTCAAGATTTTTATCCAATTGTGTATAACAACCCGTTTGTACCAATAGGTCGGGAATTGATTTTTGCTCAAGGACTTCAGCAAGGTATAAATGGTGAATTTCTGATTAGTTCTCATCTTTTAATCCCTCAACTTGAGAATTCGATAAGGCATATCCTCTATGAATCAGGATATTTAGTGTCTGGAATAGATGCTCAGGGGATACAAGATGAACGTAATTTAAATTCCTTATTATATCTACCAGAGCTAGAAGATCTTTTGACAGCGGATATAACCTTTGACTTGCAGGGACTTTTAGTTGAGAGATTCGGCAGCAATTTAAGGAATAGGATGGCTCATGGACTTCTAGATTATGATCAGTTCTACTCATTTGAATTAGAATACCTGTGGTGGATTACATTGCATCTTTGTTGCATTTATAAGTCTTTGTATATAAAAAATAGCATCCAAGAATAAAGAAAAGAGAATAGACTTATCACATTTGTCAGATAAAGAACTCTCATTACACATTGGCTTGATTTGAATGTTTATATCCAAATTCTTGACGGTTCAGAGATTATTGATTTTTCTAATATTGGCTCATCTTCCGAGTCACTTTATTTTAAATGTTGGGTGAGGTGAGATAATAATGTATCAGTCAACCGATATGAAGAAGCTTGTAATTGAAATAATTGCAACACTAGTCCATATCAAAAGCAATATGTATGAGCAAATCCTTAGACCAGCAGGGATTAATAAAGAATATTTTCAATCATTAACCAAACAAAAGAATGAATTTGGAAAATGGCTCTCTAAGAGAGAGATTGCTTCTAGAATTATCTCAACAATTGATAATCATGCAAAATATGAAAAGATAATGCGCTCTATTATAAAGACAGCATCAGCGTGGAACCAATTTCATTTAGCGGATAATGAGTATGAAGCACGTGCTACCGTTCAAAAAGCTAGAGAGGTTCTCGGGGTTTTAGAGATTTGGGAAGAGAAAGAAGCAAGAGAACGGGAACATGCTAGGGAGAAAGCAGAAAAAGAAAGTTGTTCCCAAAAGGAACATGAATTAATCCAGCAATTGAAGCTCCTTCTTCTGATGTTTGACAGTATTTCTATGAAGAAGGATAATCCTCAATCGAGAGGTACAATGCTAGAAGATATTGTGAACAGGCTGTTCTACGCTTATGACTTAACAGAGCAATTAACAGTAGTGCAAGCTTTCAGGCGTAATGATAATGGCGAACAAATTGATGGTGCCTTTAAACTCGATGGGTGGCATTACATTGTTGAAATGAAATGGACAAGTAAAGTTTCTGGTATTAGAGAATTGGACTCTCTGTATGGGAAAGTATCTCGTTCAGGTAAGCAAGACAATGGGAGTATTTATCTCAATTAATGGATGGTCTACCCATGTAATTGACCTTATTAAACAAAATTCTGATAAGTCTATTTTCTTAATGAGTGGATATGATTTGAGATCTGCTTTATCGAGAGATGTGGATTTGATTAAGATGCTTTATAAAAAGCTGTCTAAATTAAATTTGGAATCCGAACCGTTTTTTGGGGCGGAATCCATGATTGGATAAGAAAATGAAACCATATATAAACAAATTTACTTCTAATGAATAGTTGTGATTCAAGATTCACATTAGCAAGAGCTTTGATTTTGTTCATTTGTTGCAATATAAAATATTGAATTTATACAATTCTAGTGAGTTGAGGAGCAGAAATAAATTCTAAGAGACTTGTAGGATACAGGCATGGTCAGTTAAAAATATAAAATCTAATAAAGAACAATCAAAATAATAAAATTAACGTAACTGCTATGGGGCGACATCTATATTTAATTGAAGAGCAGAGATAGCGCGGTATTCAAAACGAACTTTCATTCCTTAACCTTGCGTACAATGCTTTATATAATATCTACAAGGAAGTCTTTAAAGATGCTTTTTGGAGTGAGGGTCAATATTGCCGATTTTCAAGAACAATAGAAAGAAGTGATTTTTATGAATTTTTCATTGAATAGAGAAGCTAATAAAATTAGAAATAAGACTATGTTTAAGGGATGTGTACATAAAGATTTTAATTGTAATAAAACTACCTCCAATGCTCATTCGATTCAAAACAATAGATTCTTAGATAAAATTGCAAATAACAATGGTGAGGTTATGTGTATTGATTTTGGAAAATTGGGTTTATACGGAAATTTAAAATTACAAAAAGTGGGGAGAAAAAAAGCATCGATTTTTACTGGTTTCTGCAACTATCATGATAGTTCAATATTTAAGCCAATAGAAGAATCTGAATATGAAATAAATAATAAGGAACAAGAGTTTTTATTTGCTTATCGAGCTTTTGCTTTAAGCTATTATGAGAGACATAGTTCTTATGGTTTTATAAATGAACATCTTGAAATAAAACAAAAAGAAAATCACGTGGATATTGAAGAATTTAAAGAGAAAGTATCTTTCTATAAAAAACATTTGAGCTATATCGAAAACATGCGAATTATGATGAATAAAAATTTAGATAATAAAAAGCACTACAAAATATCAACAGAAATATTAAATTAGCCAAAGAATTACGGGGTTGCTGCTACGTCTATGTTTTTTATAAACAAAGATACAGAGGGAAGGGTAATAAACGATCCGTCTAGTTATATGTCACCTTTTTTCTTCACGGTTATACCTCAAGATGATAAAACTATCGTTTTGATGAGTTATTTAGCTAAAGATAAGCAAAGATATGAGTTCTTATATAAACAAATTGTAAAAGCCGAATTAAATGATCAAAAAATGTTAATATCTAATATTTTAGCAATGAATGTGGAGAATTTTTTCATTTCCCCAGATAAGTGGGATACTCTTCCTTTGAAAACAAAAAATTTGTTCCTGAAAGTTTTAGAATCTACAATGGGAGGAGAGAAGCCAAGGCTGGGCTATTTTAAAGACTTAAATATATTTTGTTAACGTTTCAAGGAGATAGAGCTTAATTATAATGTCTTTATATAATCTAAAATTAGAAGTGTTAAATTACAAACAAAGTATTCCAATGTGCATTTTTAAAAATAAGAATACCTTCATAGATTTGAGAAGTTATATCAAGTTTAGATTTTATTTGGGTTTTTATGGTTTGTAAAAATAAAATAGATGACGAAATGTTAGTTTTTCTCGAAACACTTTTGAATCAAGTACAAGTGAGATTACACAGAGGAAGGTAATTTAGCTTTCGAATTTTAACCGATTATTAACGGATTTTCAAAAAGGAGTGTGGAAAATGGATTTAATAATGTCAAATGAAGAATATGAAAGTATTAAAACTTTTATAAGTAATAAATTAGAGGAAGCAAATGTATCAAAAATATATATTAATGAGCTTTTTGAGACTTATAATAATCCTAACTCAAGTATAAATGATTATAATAGTATTGAATTGCGTATTTCTAAAAATATTTTTAACATTAATAATACAAACTTCAATTATGAAAAATCCAACAATAAAATTAATGAATTTATTAAAAATGAAATTAATAATTTAATTTGCACTAAGTCGATTGAATATCGCCAAGAAAGGATTAATTTTATTCAATTTTTTGATAAAGTGGTTCCAATAATTTCAGCTGCTGTTGCTGCAAAGTTTGGTACAACTTCGAGTCTGTGTACTGGTCTCGTTTCCCTGTTATTAGTTTCAGTTTTTAAGGTAGGGAGGAATGCTTGGTGTAGATACTATGGTGATAATTCAAAGGCAAAGGATGCAGAGAAGTGAAGGATATATTAGCACAATATAACTTTAATAGCGTTACTCACGTTGAGTCGAATCAATATTATACTCATACTGATGAAATTTTACTCCTAGCTATACATGAATTTTCTCATTTGAATTTAACGCAAAGCACCTCTTTTGGTGCCTTTAATTTTATCTTAGAAACAGCAAAAAAACAACATTATATAAATAATTTAGAGGTTGAATTTGTCTTATTTTTAGAAGAAATATCAAAAATATTGGTAGAATGTTCAGAAATAACTCAGGAATGTCTTTCACATTATTTACATTATGCAGCGGTGAAATTTAGTGATAAGAAGGGTTATCAAAAAAAAATTGATGATTTTAAGAAAACGGATGCTTTTGTATGTTATAAAATTTCAAAAATTGTTACATTATTAGAACATAAGGACTGGCTAAATATATTAAAATCAAACATTGTATTTCGTATTGCATCACTTGCAATGAATGTGAAAAAAGAGTTTTTTTACAATAAATCTATAATGAGGGACGAGTATCTAACTAAAAATATTATTAAGTATAATAATGATTTTATGCCGGATTATCGCTTTATTAGATTGCTAGACGCCCTTAATCATCTTCTTGAAACAACTGAAATAGACTCCATAACTGATGAAAAATTGTTATCTAAAGCTAACTTAGTTTCCACTGATTTTAGCAAAGATTCTTTTATAGAGTTAGCTAATTATTTGAAGGATATATTTAGGGAATATGCTCTGCCAATTGCTCCTATTGATAATTTAATCAAGCTTAATACTTCTTTAGATAAACCAATTCAAATTAATGATATTTCTGATCTTTTTGATCTGATAAGGCCATCATCGATTAATGATAACTATGAAATGGTACCAATGAGGAGTTTATATCATTATGAGTCGGAAAATATTCAAGGTATATTTAGCTCTGTATGGATTGTTATAGTTGGAAAAAGCTATATGGTCATGTTTGATGATGTTGGCTTAGGTAAACGTTATTTTTTTCTTGCAGACATGAAAGATTGTGAATCATTACTATTAAAATATGCTCTGCCCATAACAGTTTATTCAGAAGATTATGAAGATATACTAACTCAAATTCCTCTGTTAATTGAGCGAGAAGTATTTATTTATCATGATTCACCTTATAAAAAAAGCAAGATATTTATAGAAAAGCATCTTTCAAAACAGAAAGAGATAATGTTCTGTAATTTAAATAGCTATATTGTTGTTGTATTTATAAAGTTAGAAGGTAATTCTATTTTAGTGATGTTTCACACTAAATATTCTCTGCAACTAATTGTAAATGACATTAAGGAAGGTAAGTATAAGTATATTAATTCACCTACCAATATTGATGGTGTGTTTTGGAATAAAAATACAGATTGGTGTAAGTATGAAGATATTATTAAATCCTTTAGCCAAACCTATATCTTTGACCCTAATCCTAAAATTCCACCGTTGGGTAATCGTGTGAACATAACTGGTTTTGATAATCGCGTTTAGTTTAATACTAGAGTAGTTGAATAATTTGATTTACAGTTACCCAAATTCACTCAAAATGGATTAGGGAATCCAAATTATAAATTTGTTCACTTTTGTAAGTAAGTTAGTCTTCTTCTATCTCAACCAAGTCAATAATCTCCCGAATATCTTCAATATTCATAGCCTCGGCTATTCTTTCGATATGACTAAAATTAATACTCTCACGTTTCCCAGATTGAAGTTCACTGAGAGCTGCGTGGCGTACATCAGATAAACGTGATAATTCTCTCAAGGAAATATTGTGTTTCCTCGTAATTTCGTTAATTTTCACAACTACTTTCTTTGCCATTAGGATTCCCACCTTACTTTACAAATTTTTCTTGACGATACGCATAAACGTAACATATAATTTTTGTAAAACCGGTACTCATATACGTACCAAAAGGTGGGGAATATTTTGGCTTCTCAGAGTGACATGGTAGCGGAGTATGAAAAGTTAGTAGAACTTGAAAAGCAATACACAGAGAGGATTCAAACTTGTATTAAATTACTTGGAGATGCGTTTAACATTATCGCTGCCAAAGCAGGAGCGTTGAGCATGGATTCAGTTAAGGAAGCGGCTTATTATTTACACTCAACGGAGATTGAACTAAACCATGTTTTGTACTATATCCGCTTAGAGAAAAGTATTTTAACTAACAAGTTAGAAATTGAAACAAAATGAAACAAACCCAAGCATAACAGCGGAGGGGACGGAATCGTTCTGAAGAAGCGGAGTGTTCGCCTTTGAACCGGATTTTTACCGCTAAAATATAATCAAAAAAAATCTGGGGGCAACAGCGATCGGAAGAATGATCCGTCTACGTAGCGGCCTCATATGCACATACTTGCTCAATCCAACCAGTAATCAAGCAACTCAAGCTAACCCGACGTGACCCTTCACGGTCTGATCGGGTTTTCTCATTTCAATCCCTCTATCCCCGCGCGTAAATCTCACTCCCTCCCAACACTTGCCACCCAGATAGTTACACCCACTCCCAACATCATGTATAGTAAAGTTATGGGAAATAAACATGAACCCGCATATTATCTTGATCGCTTAACCGTACAATAAGAAATACGGCAAAAACGAGGAGGAACGTGATGATACATCCAACACAGATTCAGGATATGCTGCAAGCCGCGCTGGAGACGGGCGGGGATTTTGCAGAGGTGTTCGTCGAGGACCGTACCAATGGACAATTGGGCATGACTGGGGGAGTCGTGGATACGGCGCTGTCAGGTCGGGATTTTGGGATTGGCATTCGGATCATGAAGGAGCATTTTTCGGTGTATGCCTACACCAGTGATATGAGCGAACAGAGCCTGATCCGACTGGCCAAATCGGCTGCTAAGGCTATTCGTGGCGGTGGAGCGCCAGGTACACACACCATTACACTCCATCCTCATGCGATCCCTAACCAACATCCGATTGCGATCATCCCTGACGGTTTGCAAAAACGCGCCAAGATCGACATGATGAGACGGGCGCATGAGGCGGCAAGCCAATACGATCCTTCCATTACGCAAACCTCCATTGGGATTAGCAACTCGATCCAGAACGTGCTGATCGCCAATAGCAACGGGCTACTGGTGGAGGATACCCGTACGTATACACGCATGAGAATAAGCGCGATTGCGACTGATGGGGAGCATAGACAGTCCGGGTTCCGTGGGCCGGGAGCGTATGCTGGGACTGAATTCCTGGAGAATCTGAATATCGAAGAAAATGCGAGACACGCTGCTCGGATTGCGTCCACGATGGTCAAAGCGAGATATGCGCCTAGCGGCAGACTGCCTGTCGTGATTGAGAATGGCTTTGGCGGCGTTCTTTTCCACGAGGCGTGTGGGCATGGGCTGGAATCTACAGCGGTGGCGCATGGAACCTCTGTGTTTGCGAATAAAATCGGGCAGCAGGTGGCTTCACCGCTCGTCACGGCTATAGATGATGGAACGATTCCGAATGCATGGGGCTCGCTCAATATCGATGATGAAGGAGCGCCAACACAGCGCAACGTATTGATCGAGAACGGCATTTTAAAAGGATATCTAATCGATCGCATGGGCTCGCGCCAGATGGGTATACCTGCGACAGGATCGGGACGAAGACAGTCCTATAAATTCGCGCCTGCATCCCGTATGAACAATACGTTTATTGCAAATGGCGAGTCTACCCGTGAAGAGATCATTGCCAATACGGAGTACGGGATCTATGCCAAATCGCTGGGCGGTGGTTCGGTGAACACCTCGACGAGCGAGTTTAATTTTGCGGTTGAAGAAGCGTACATGATTCGCAACGGCAAAATTGCCGAGCCGGTCAAAGGCGCAACGCTGATCGGCAAAGGGATTGAAACCCTGCAAAATATTGATATGGTCGGCAACAATCTGGATCATGGTCAGGGGATGTGCGGCTCGGTCAGTGGAAGTCTTCCGGTCAACTGCGGACAGCCGACAATTCGCGTGTCCGAGATGACCGTTGGCGGACGGAAGGGGGAATAGGCGATGAATATTCAGCAATTTCAGGAAGCGTTGTTCGCCAAAGGCCGGGAAATGGGCTATGCGGATATGGAAATCTACTATGTAAATGGACGTTCTACCTCGGTAAAGGTGCTGAAGGGAGAGATTGACCAATATACCATCGTTGAGAATGGCGGACTTTCCTTCCGTGGTGTCATTAACGGGAAAATGGGCTATGCCTCTACGGAGAAGCTGGAACCGGATGTGATCGACTTCTTATTGGAAGAAGCTCGCAGCAACGCGGATATATTGGAGAGCGAGGAACAGGATGAGCTGTTTGCAGGCTCTGAGAGCTACCCTGAGCAGCCTGCTTATGCCTCAACGCTTGCTGACACAACTCCTGAGATTCTGATCGAAGCGGCGCTAGAAATGGAGCGTACAGCGCTTGCCGCAGACCCACGGATTGTGATGGCTCGGCATTGCTCGGTCAGCATTCGTGAAAATGAGGTCCTGATTGTGAATACCAAAGGGCTGCACTGCCATCGTCGCAAAAGTCTGGCGACCGCTTATGTGTATGTGATTGCAGCAGAGCATGGCGAGACTGTTACCGGGGGCTGGCATGATTATTCGCTGCGGAGCGTGGAGGAGATCGATATTGCGGATGTGGCGCATAAAGCCGTACAAGAGGCCGTTTCCAAGCTGGGGGCGCACACGATCCAATCGGATAACTATCCGGTCATTTTCCGTCATGATGCAGCAGCGCAATTGCTGGCTGCGTATACGTCGGTATTTTCTGCGGAGTCGGTGGATAAAGGCTTTTCACGCTTGGCAGGGAAACTGGGGCAAAAGGTGGCAAGCGAACATATCACGCTGATTGATGATCCGTTGATGGAGAACGTTCCGGCAGGCAGCACGTTTGATGCTGAAGGCAGTGCAACGCATCGTAACGAGATCATCAAGGACGGGGAACTACGGACGTATTTCCATAACCGCAAGACAGCCCGCAAGGCTGGGGTGGAAAGTACCTCTAATGCTTCCAAGGGCAGTTATAACGGTAAAATTGGTGTGTCGTATCATAATCTGTATGTGGAAGCAGGGACGTCTACGTTGGAGGACATGATTCGCAAGACGGATCGCGGGTTGATGATCGTCGAGTTGCAAGGGCTGCATGCGGGTACGAATACGGCGTCCGGTAATTTTTCGCTGGCTTGTCTGGGATACTGGATTGAGCAGGGGCAAGTGGTCAGAGCGGTCAATCAGATTACGGTATCGGGCAACTTCTTTGACGTACTACAGCAGGTAGAGGAAGTTGGCAACGATTTGCGTTTTACGGGAAGCTGCACATCCCCTTCGCTCAAGCTGGCTGCACTCTCGATTTCAGGTTCCTAATGACTGGAGCAGCCTTCTTTTTTCAGACTCACGGCCTGTTTCTGACGTTCCGATTGCCTAGTGATTACAGATGCCTGATGCATCAGGGTATGGTAAAGTAGGAGAAAGTCTTTGAAATATGAAAAAAAGGCTTGGTTACAGCACCGCGACAGGGTATTATAGACAATAATATATTCGAAAAAAGGTTCGAATTGAATTTTTATTGGGGGATGTATATGAGATATATAAGCACTAGAGGTCGAGTAGAAGCCAAGGGATTTATTGATACCGTGCTCATGGGGTTAGCTGACGATGGAGGTCTGATGGTACCGGAGCAGATTCCGACCGTGTCAGGAGCTACGCTGGAGCAATGGGCTACATTGAGCTACAGAGAGCTGCTGCTGGAAGTTTTTGCGCTGTATATCAATGATGAGATTCCTCGTGAAGATTTGGAACAACTGGTGGAGCGCAGTTATGCGAGCTTCCGTCATCCGGAAGTTACGCCAGTGGAGAAGATCAACGATTCCCTGTCTATTTTGGAGCTGTTCCATGGACCTACGTTCGCGTTCAAGGATGTGGCGCTGCAATTTATGGGTGAATTTTATTCCTACGTGTCCAAGAAGCAGAATGAAATCATTCACATTTTGGGTGCAACCTCAGGCGATACCGGGGCGGCAGCCATTCAGGGCGTACGAGGCAAGGAAGGTATCAAAATCTGTATTTTGCATCCGCATCAAAAGGTGAGCAAGGTACAAGAACTGCAAATGACGACGGTAGACGATGAGAACGTGCTGAATCTATCTGTAAAAGGAAACTTTGACGATTGTCAAAAAGTGATTAAGGACCTGTTTGCAGATTTGGACTTCAAAGCCAAACATCATCTGCGGGCGATTAACTCGATTAACTTTGTGCGTATTTTGGCGCAGACGGTATATTACTTCTATGCTTATTTCCGGGCGCAGGAGTCTGCGGGTGCGAAGAAGATCAATGTCAGCGTGCCTTCCGGCAATTTCGGCAATATCTTTTCCGGCTTTCTCGCAAAGAAAATGGGTCTGCCGATCCATAAGCTGATCATTGCCACGAACGAAAATAATATTTTGGAGCGCTTCGTGAAGACAGGCGAATACCAGCCGGGCGACTTCAAAAGCACATACAGTCCTTCCATGGACATTCAAGTGGCGAGCAATTTCGAAAGATACCTGTACTACTTCCTTGGAGAGGATGCAGCCAAGGTATCTGAATACATGAATAAGCTCAAAACCGAGGGACGGATTGTGATCGGGGCAGAGGATTTGAAACGGGTACAGCAGGATTTTGAAGCGCTTGGTGCTTCGAATGAGCAGTGTCTGGAGCTGATCAAAAAATACAAGGCTGAATACGATTATTTGCTCGATCCGCATACGGCTTGCGGTATTGCCGCGTATGAGGCGTATAATGGCGCAGGCGAAGTCTGTGTGACCTTTGCAACAGCACATCCGGCCAAATTCGATGAGGCGATTCGTCTGGTGGATATTAAGCAGGAGTTCCCGGCGCAAATTGAACAATTGTTCTCCAAGCCGCAGCACCAGCAGGTGGTAGAGCATGACGAGGCCGAAATTGTGCGTCAGCTTGAAGCCTTTTATGTGTAACAGAATATTTCCGTAACGGTGAGTGGTTACATTCTTGCGGATGAGAAAAGAGGCTGCGCCCTGTGCGCTAGCCTCTTTTTTTATAATCCATATTTTCCAGATATGATGTATGTTTTAGTTTCAATTTGTTCACATTATAATGCCATATAGAGTAAGGTGTTAGACCTTGGAAAATTGTGAAAAAAGCCCGTAAATCAAGGGATTTGGCTTAAGGAATATAACAGGCAATGGTAGGTTCATAGAGTTATTTAATGAAGGATACAAAAATCTTTTATAGGCGATTTTGATGTATTTATATAAAAAATCATGTATAGTTAACTAAATTTTATGAATACATAAAGTTCCACTCTCAAGGGTGCAGAATAAAGTCATTCCGTCATTTAACAGAGGGGCTAATTATAAAAGGGGTGTATTAAATAATGACCATGATCCGTCCAGAGCAGAGTCAACAAGCAGCAGCCGAATATGTGCAGTCCGTTTTTGAGAAGGTTATCGCGCGCAATCCTCATGAGAATGAATTCCATCAGGCCGTCAAGGAAATATTGGATTCGCTAATTCCGGTATTGGCTAAGCATCCTAAGTATATGCAGCAGGGGCTTCTGGAACGGCTAGTGGAGCCGGAGCGAGTCATTACCTTCCGTGTACCTTGGGTGGATGATGCAGGGGTTGTACAGGTAAACCGCGGCTTCCGCGTACAGTTTAACAGTGCGATAGGGCCTTATAAAGGTGGACTTCGCTTCCATCCGTCTGTATATCTGGGAATCGTCAAATTTTTGGGTTTTGAGCAAGTTTTCAAAAATGCATTGACGGGTCTTCCCATCGGTGGAGGTAAAGGCGGCTCGGATTTTGATCCCAAAGGGAAATCAGATAACGAAGTCATGCGTTTTACACAAAGCTTCATGACTGAGTTGTATAAATATATTGGTCCAGATGCCGACGTTCCGGCAGGGGATATTGGTGTAGGCGGACGTGAGATCGGATACATGTTCGGGCAGTACAAGCGGATTCGCGGAGGACATGAAGGTGGCGTCCTGACGGGTAAAGGGATTCATTACGGAGGCAGTCTCACACGTACAGAAGCGACTGGCTACGGTTGTGTATATTTTGTAAACGAGATGTTGCAGGCTCAGGGATCGTCTTTTGAAGGAAAACGCGTCGTCGTGTCCGGCTCGGGGAACGTATCTATTTATGCGATTGAAAAAGCACAGCAGCTCGGTGCTACAGTCGTGGCATGTAGTGACTCGAATGGCTACATCTATGATCCAGACGGTATCGATCTGCAGCTGGTAAAGCAGCTGAAAGAAGTGAATCGTCTGCGGATTAGCGAGTATACTCAAGAGCGTCCAGGCGCAATCTATACAGAAGGCTGTTCGGGGATCTGGTCGATCCCATGCGACATCGCACTGCCATGCGCCACACAGAATGAAATTGACGAGCAAGCAGCCCAGCTGCTGGTAAGCAATGGCGTAAAAGCTATAGGCGAAGGTGCCAATATGCCATCCTCGCTACAGGCCATTGAAGTGTTTTTGGACAATGGAGTTCTGTTTGGGCCAGCCAAAGCTGCCAATGCAGGTGGAGTAGCCGTGTCGGCGCTCGAAATGTCACAAAACAGCATGCGTCTATCTTGGACCTTTGAGGAAGTGGATGCCAAGCTGCATGATATTATGAAAAATATCTATGCTAACAGCGTGAAGGCGGCTGAGGAATACGGCGTGCCGGGCAATCTGGTTGTCGGAGCCAATATCGCAGGATTTGTGCGTGTGGCTGATGCTATGCTGTCTCACGGGATTATCTAACTCAACGGCACAACTCCTTATCTCTATTGTACAATGATTGAATAACCTAGCTAATAAAAGCAATATTGAAGCTGAGCGACTCTGTGTGAGTCGCTCAGCTTTTATTTGGAATGAGACACTTTATTTTTATCAGGGACTTGATTTATTTTTAAAGAGGATGTATATTACTTGATAGATCAATAATTGATGGATCAAAGGTTGGATCATGAAGCCCAGCGATATGCTTAAGGGAGGAGAGATTGATATCACCCAGACACCATCCGAGCCTGAGTATATTTTTGACATGCTGTTGTTGCTGAACAAGCAGATTAGCTCCAAGTTTGAGCGTTGTGCAGGAGTCAGCGCATCCAGATTGCAACTATTGTGCAAGTTGTATCAAGTGAAGGAAATCAGTCAAACTCTGTTGCAAAAAGAGGTTGGCATTGACGCTGCAGCCGTAACACGCCATTTGAAACAACTGGAAGCGACAGAAATGGTCACTCGACGCACAAAGCCAGAGGACAACAGGGTTACCTTGGTAAGCCTGACCGATTATGGGCGTGCACGCATTGTCATCTTTAAGCAGGAGCGTTCACAGTTTGTAGCTCAGATGCTACAGAGCTTCGACGAGACCCAGCGGCACCAGCTAGCTGATATGCTGCAAGTGATGAATAGTCATATATCCGATATGGACTGACAACATTTTTTTAACATTACTATACCCACAGAGGGATAAGGAGAGATTGGAATGAATAATACGAACACATCCAGTACGGTAAAAACGAATGATTTTAAAGAAATCGCCCTGGGACGCCGTTCGGTAAAAGTATACGATCCGTCCGTGAAGATCAGCCGTGAGGAAATGACTGAGATTTTGACAGAAGCTACACGCGCACCATCTTCCATTAACCTGCAACCTTGGCGTTTCCTCGTCATTGACAGCCCTGAAGGTAAAGCCACACTGGCACCATTGGCCCGTTTCAACCAACGTCAAGTGGAGACATCTTCGGCAGTGATCGCTGTGTTTGGAGATTTGAACAACTTTGATAATTTCGAACAAATTTTCGGAGAAGCTGTAGAACTGGGCTATATGCCAAAAGACATTAAAGAAATGCAACAGGAAAAAGTAGCAGCTCACTTTGCAGCGCTTGATCCCGTTGTGAACAAAGAAACGGTCCTGATCGACGGTGGTTTGGTATCCATGCAGCTTATGCTGGTGGCGCGCGCTCATGGATACGACACCAACGCTATCGGCGGTTATGAGAAGGATCAAATTGCTGAAGCCTTTGGTCTGGACAAAGATCGTTATGTCCCTGTTATGCTCATTTCCATGGGTAAAGGAATCAACGATGGTCATCCTTCCACACGTTTACCTATTGATCAAATTGCACAGTGGAAATAAGTTAAGTTATATCTATATGCAACATAAAAATATACGCAAAATAAAAACAGGCGGAGCAAAGGCACATCCCTTTGCTTCGCCTGTTTTTTTATTCGCCAGGATGCAATGCAGATCCGGGGCTTGATGACGTGTCGATCCTCTGGTTATTTTTGTACTATATTCGCTCCCGACGTCTGTGTTGGGTCAGCGGGGTCATTCTGAGTAGGATGGTAGCGCTTGGGCCATATAATCTGGTGCGAAGTATGACTAAGCTCCTCATAAAATAACGGTGCTTTCTTGAATAGGCGTATGACTAGATGGAAAAAGAACCATCCGTTCATCACCAACAGCACAAGGCTGATCATAACATTTATCCAAGGAGACAGATGAGATCCCAGTACAGATCCACCTAGTACGTAATTAAGTCCAAAATACAACCAATACAAGAGACTGTAGCGCTTAATGAGCTCCCACAGGGCAACTCTTTTTCCTCTCCCTATCAGATGAATGCGTACCAGCCACTTCCCCGGAGTTCGTCCATTTGTCAGGTAAGGAACCACCATAAAGTAAATTCCACTGGAAACCCAGAAAGCAGCAGATACATGCATGGACTCCATAATGCTGAGCAACCCTGCCCAAAGGATAGAATCCACTAAATAGGCTACTCCTCGTCTCGTATAGGACACCCGTTTGGTCGTAATGTCCAAGTGCTTGTCCAGATGTTCCAAACGGGGAAGGAAGCGTGAGAACCATTCGCCGAGCAGAAAGCCCAGCATACCGCCCAATGTGTTAGCCATCAGATCATCCACGTCAAACACACGATACGCATGGTCAAAAAATCCATACAATCCTGTCAACTGTGTCACCTCAAAGAAGAGGGACAAGGTGAAGGACAGAATGAGACACCATCTCCATCGTGCACGGAAATAATAACGTAAGAACATACCGAAAGGCATGGTCATCATCACGTTAAAAACCACTTGCAGAAAAGCACGCTCCTTCAGCAAATGAACATAACTGGAGGGATGAGCAGGTGAAACGGATGTTTCTCTTATAATGTCTTGCACGAACTGCAAGGGCATCAATTGCAACGCTCCCCCGGCCAAGGCTGCATTATGACGCGATGCTGGAAGCGGTAGTATGACCAAAAAGAAGGCGTTCATCAAGTATAACAGCATCAAGTAAAGCAACCACGCTCTAGCCTTGTGAATATAGCCATGTCTGCGATATTGCACGATGAGAAATGGTAGTGTAAACAGTAACGCAGCAACAGGGAAGGCCAGAAAAGCATATGAAACTGGAAACAGATACGATTGAATCATGAGCTGTTTAAGCCTGCTTTCTCCGGAACTTCACCAAAGACCAGATGATTAAAAATGCCATAAAAGCCACGCATACACTGATGCTGATCCGATTTTGCGGGTCAATCAAGAACAGGAAGGCAATGACCCATAGGCATCCCACTGTTACCGCCGTTATATAAGGATATCCCCATATCTTGAAAGTAGGCTCTACTGGATAAGATTTGCGCAGTTTCAATTGGGACAGGCAGATACAGCTCCAGACAAGCAGCACGACAAAGCCAGGTACAGCCATCAAAATACGGAACAGCCCGTCCTGAGCGACGTATGCGACCATGGAGCCAACAATCAGGATGACTGCGCACAGTTTGAGACTGTTCACCGGAACTCCATTTGAAGACAGGCGCGCGAGTGACTTGGGACCTTCTCCATTAATCGCCAGCGAATGGAGCATGCGTGTAGCCCCGTAAATTCCCGAATTGGCGGCAGACAGTACAGCAGTGATCAGAATAAAGTTCATGACATGAGCCGAGCCTTGAAGCCCTACAGAAGACAATACCTGTACAAACGGGCTGGTATTCGCATCCAGTTGGTTCCAGGGAATCAAGCCACAAATGATGAGAATTGGCAACGTATAGAACAAAACAACGCGAAGAATAAAGCTTTTAACCACTCTAGGCAGTACTTTTTCCGGATTTTCTGTTTCCGTCAACGTCAGTCCAATCAGCTCGGACCCTCCGTATGAAAAGGTTACGACCAGCAGCGCTGAAAAGATAGCCAACCAGCCATTGGGTAGAAATCCGCCGTGCTGCGCGTAGTTGCTTAGATAAGGTGGAGTTTCAGTGGGAATAATCCCGAACAGTATACAGCCACCCAAGGCGATGAAGATAATAATCATGGCTATCTTAATACCCGCAAGCCAAAATTCCAGCTCCCCTAAACCGCCGACACTCAGCATGTTGACGACAATAATGAAAGCCGCACTTGCTAAACTGAGGAGCCATAGAGGAACATCTGGCAACCAATATTGCAGAAAGCTTCCAGCAGCAATGACCTCAATGACACAGACGGCCAGCCACATGAAGCAATACAACCAGCCGATAATAAAAGAAAGTCGCTCTCCAAAAGCCTTGCGAATAAAATCCTTCATATTCATGTTGGGGTAGACCGTCGCCATCTCGGCAATCGCTCCCATAACGACCAGGAGCAGAAGTCCTGCAAAGACATAGGACAAAATAACTCCAGGTCCTGCCAGGCTAATCGTCTCGGTACTTCCTTTAAAAATACCCGTCCCGATGACTCCACCCATAGCCATAAAGGTAATATGCCGTGGGAGCAGCTTTTTGTGCAAAGTTGCTTCATTTGATTTCAATATGAAATCCTCCTTCATATAGTGTATAGCTTCAGCATAGCCCAAACAGGGTTACTTCAATTAGACTTATACTACATGAAAATATCCAATTAGGAAATGAAAGAAATAGGATCTGGTAGGAAGAATGACATAGATAGGGAACAAACTGGTGAACAGAGGCAGAATGATATCGTTGACGATTGTTGTATTATGATATCATTCTGTCTTTATGATATATAATGAGGTTGGTTTGAAAAAAAGTATGATATTTAAGAAGCGGAGGCTTGGATACGTGAAGCAGGATCGGCAAAAGCAGACAGGTTCCCATACCGGGATGAGCAAGGGGCATGAAGCTGATGAGCTGAACAAGCTGCTGTCCGTATGGCTTCATTCGTCGATCCGTGTCATGGATGTCCGGCACATTCGACTGGAAGCGGAAGAGCTGGCTCAACCCTATCGTCTCCCAGCGCATGCTTTTGTGTTTATGCTACAGGGTAGCGTACGCTTGGCTGGTGATTGGAAGGATGCACCCCATTCAGGTTATGTACTGCATGGCAGCAAAGGCTTTGAACTGAATATAAAGCCCTCGCCGTGCGGAATCGAATATATTCTTGTACTATATAAAGCAAACTCTTTTTCGGGAAACACGGTGTATAATCATCCTTCGATAGCTTATGGTTTCAGACCGTCCTATCCGGTTATACTATATCAAAAGCTGCAACTACTGGCGGACGCCTGGCAGGATCAAGAGACGTTATCGAAGATTCAGGCTCAGGGTCGGTTCTATGATTTTGCATATGAATGTATGCGTCAATGGCAGGAGCCGCAGGCTCGGACTTCCACGCGGGATGTCGTGGCACAGACAATTCGATTTATGCAGGCTCATTATGCGGAATCCATCACACTGGAACGTCTGGCCGGATTATTGGAATGCAGTCCGCGACACCTGACCCGATTATTTAAAAAACAAACAGACTGCAGCCCGATTATGTATCTGATTCAACTACGGATGGACAAGGCGAAGGAGCTTTTGCGGAAGACGGATGCCACTTTACAGGATATTGCTGTCAGTGTGGGGTACCCGGATGTCTATTTCTTTAGCCGAGCATTCAAAAAATATACTGGCGTATCCCCGGTTCACTATCGGGACAGCCTATATTCATCTGCTTTTATGGGAGATACACGTCTAGATAATCCATTGAGCATGTCCGAATGTTCCATTGATTCGATAAGTGGCGCCCTGCATACTGGTATTGAGGATAATAATCATTATCAAAATTATGATGAAGGGATTTTACGAATGAATAGAAACGCAAAGCATTCCATGGCATTTATTTTATTGCTTAGTTTTACCTTGCTGCTGAGCGCGTGCTCAGGCTCATCCAGTCCTGCGGCAACCGATGGCGCTTCGCAAGGGAACAATAATAAATCAGCGGAACCAACATCACAGGAAAGGGTGCTGAAGGATGCACTTGGGCATGAGGTGAAGGTTCCGGCTCAGCCTCAGCGTGTGCTCGCTTCTTATCTTGAGGATCATTTAGTAGCGTTGGGTGTTAAGCCGGTAGCCCAATGGTCGGTAGGTAAAAATTCAGTTCAAGCTTACCTGCAAAAAGAATTGAAGGATGTTCCTGCCATCGCTTCAGATCTTCCGTTCGAGGCGGTTCTGAACTTCAAACCTGATCTGATCATTATGGACAGTGCGAGCATGGTCGAAGGTGACAAATATGATCAATACTCCAAAATTGCTCCGACCTATGTTGTAGGCAGTAATATGAATAATGATTGGCGCCAAGAGCTGCTGACCGTGGGTGAGGTGCTGAATAAGAGCAGTGAAGCGAAGCAGGCATTGAGCGAGTACGACAAAAAAGCAGCAGAAGCGAAAGCCAAGCTAAGTCAGAAGGTAGGACAAAAAACCGCTGCGGCATTGTGGGTAACGGATAAAAACGTATATGTGGTGAACCAGAATCTATCCAGCGGTGATGTATTGTACAAGGATTTGGGATTTAAGATTCCACAGGTCGTACAGGAGATTTCCAAAACAGCCAAGGCGAACTGGAGTAACTTATCCCTGGAAAAACTGGCTGAGCTGGACGCTGATTATATCTTTATCGTGAATAGCAAAAATGTGAGCAAGGATGAGATTATTAAAGATCCAGTCTGGGCAGGAATTCCGGCAGTTAAAGAAGGGCACGTATACGATTTTGGTAAGGATTCCAGCTGGTTGTATACAGGTACAATCGCAAACAGTCAAATGATTGACGATGTTCTGAAAAATGTAATGAAGTAAGCAAAACGGTAATCAAAAAACGCTGCTCATCTTGACGACAGTATGTCGCAGGAAGGAGAGCGTTTTTTTATATAAAAAGATGCCTGCAAAGGGCAGACATCTGATTTATTTTCGATATTAGGATTGCGGAGATACCAGGATTTTAACCTGATTTTTCTCTTTCAGGAGACCTTCAAAGCCTTGCTCGATCACTTCTTCGAGCTTAATACGTTTGGTCACAAGTTTGTCAGCAGGGAAATATCCTTTTTCCATCAAGCTGATGACAGCCGGGAATACATCGCGGTAGCCGATAATACCAGTCAGATTGCGTTCCTTCATAACGATATTGTTCGGTTTGATTGGAGCTTCTTTTTCAAAAATGCTGACGATCATGATTTGTCCGCTGATTTTAGTGGATTCAATCGCTTGAGTCAGCACAGGAGGTACTCCAGTGACTTCATAGGCTACATCTACGCCAC
>RCUE01000132.1_pt1 | contig 28443 bp, 19 predicted proteins | sample 2166111 | NCBI WGS metagenome assembly RCUE01 (sample SAMN09930795, study PRJNA488358) | compost metagenome | feature: garden; material: soil; isolation source: compost soil in phenylacetonitrile-enriched culture | place: Germany: Experimental Botanical Garden Goettingen | collected 2016-01-27 | reverse complement strand
TAAGCTGGATCGTTCCCGGATTTAGTGTAGGCGGCTTTTGGAGCGCGCTGATCCTTGCCATTGTCATTGCCTTGATTGGCTACATCGTTGAGGCAGTGTTTGGTCGACGCGTTTCTCCATTTGGACGCGGTATTGTCGGTTTTCTAGTGAGCGCTCTGGTTATCTGGGTCGCTCAATATGTCGTGGCCAATGTTAGTGTTTCTATTTTGGGCGCATTGCTCGCTGCATTGGTTATCGGGATTATCGATTTGTTCATTCCGGTATCGACACCATTTGAAGCCGGGCGTAAGGAAGGGAAATAATTTCAGCGGACACTTCCAGCATAGCTGTCCCGAAGCAGATTCGTCTGCCAAAGGACAGCTTTTTGTCACTTACACTTCTTAGCGATCCATAAACAAACAATCCCCGGCCATGAGCAGCCGGGGATTGCCTTACAATTATAATCCGTATCTACTGATCCTGTTCGATAAGTTCAATCCATTCATTATACTCGGTTTGAAGCTTGGTGTATTCTTCCTTTAATTGACGTAATTCAGTCGAGATCTTCTCTGCATTTTCTCGGTCTACATCCTGTTGTACTTGTAATAAACGAAGCTGATGAGCTGCCATTTCATATTTTTGACCCACTTCGTCTAATTCAGACTGCAAGGCCATCCGTTCCTGCTCTATGGACTGCTGTTCTGCCTTTGCGGTGTTGGCAGCTTCAACTGCAGAACGAATCTCTTCCTGAAGTTGTTCCTTTTGTTCAATCGTTACCGCTATCTCCCGTTCCCAAGAAGCAAATTCTTCCTTACGGGCAGCATCTTCAGCTTCCAGACGTTCCGCTTCATCCTTCAACTGATCATATTTCAGCTGCCACTCCATAGATGCCTTCTCAGCACGTTCCAGTTTACTTTGCCGATCATGATTTTCCTGCTGGAGTTGCTTAATATGTTGCTCCAGCTGTCCAGCTCGGCTCTTCATGCTTCCATATTGCTCCTGAAGCGATTGATACGCCTTAGTTCCCTCTTGCTCTCGGACTTTGGCTTTCTCAAGCTCATCCTGAACGCGAATCAGCTCAGGTGAAAGCTCCTTGATTCTCGCTTCGAGTTGAACTAGCCGTTGCTGTTGTGAAGCAAATTTATCATTAATAGCTTCGAGCTCAGCCGCTGCGTGCTGTAATTGCACTTGTATTTCTTCCTTCTGCTCACGTGCTTCCAGCAGGGAGAGCTCCAGTTCATCAACTGCCACCTGGCGTTCTTCTGCAAGCTTCTTCCATGACTTCTCGCTTTCAGCTAGCGTAGCCAGCTCACTTTGCAGCTTGCGAGAAGATACGTGAGCTTGCTCCAACAGCTTCTGCATCCGTCGCTGTTCTTCCTCCAGCTTAGCCGTCTGCTGCTGCTTAGCCTTGGCTTCAGCTTCTAATTGATCATATCGACTTTGCAATTCTTCACGTGCAAGCGTATCTGCCTGCTCTCGCTCTATCGCAGCCTGTCGCTGTGTTTCCAGCACAGACTCCAGCTCGGACTGTTGTTCCTTCAGTACTCTTGCTTGCTCTTGAGCCTCTCCCAGACGAGAAGAAAGCTCTGTACTGCCTGCCTGTACTTGTTCTAATTGTTCCTGAAGCTCCTCGACCCGAATCTCCTGCTCCAGTGCAGCTTCATCAGCTCGTTTCTGCGCTTCCTGATGCTGGAGCTTTTCTTCATTCAACGCCAATTCAGCCTGTTTACGTTCCTGCTCCAGCTGCTCATTCAGTCCGGAACACTTGGTTTGCCATTCGCTTACCTTCTTGCTATGCTCTTGCTGCAAAGCAGATCGCAGCTTGTCCAGTTCTGTGCGCTTTTGCTCCTGATGAGTCTTCTCTGCAGCTGACAGCTTGGCTTCTGCCTGTTTAGCCGCTTCAGATACTTCCTTCTTCATCTGCTCTTCTATCTGCCGGATACGCGCATTGGCCGCCTCCTGCTGCTCTTTCAGCTTGCGAGAAGCTTCTTGACGGGACTCCTCCAATTCACGTTTAGCTTGTTTTTGTCCATTTTCAAGTTCAGCCGCTTTTTTCTCCTGCTGTTCCAGCTTTGCCCTCAATTGGGCAATCTCCTTCGCTGATACAGATTCGGTTTCCATCAGCTTCTTCTGCGTTGCTTCCTTTTCTTCCTTCAGTTGAATAAGAGATTGATGCATATCTGTATTTTTCTGCTGTTGTTCCCCTAGAGCTGTCTGGAGTTGCGCCAGATCTCCCCGGAGCTCTGCTCGTTCCGCTGCTAAGCGGTTCATATGACTCTGAATTTCCTGGATTTGTACAGCTTCTTCTGCCATATGAACCGCAGCCAGCACGGCAATTCGGGGCATATCCAGACGCGAATGAGCTTGAGAAATGCTGTGCATACGCTCATCCACGTAATTGGCAACCTGCTTCATATAATCGGTATTGCTGCCGACGAGTTTATAAGAAGTACCGTAGATCTCTACAGTGACGCGAGTACGATCTGGTGTAGTCACAATTATGCCCTCCTTCAATACTACTGTATGTTGATTCTAAGGTGTGTCCGGTACTATGGTAACCCGCCTTCCGTGAAGCGTTCAACCTTATTAGTCCGGCTTCCCCGCAGCGGGTAATTATCAGAGTAAGAGAGCTCCTATGATGATAGGCCAAAAAGCCGTATCGAACCTCTGTCACTAAGATTCGATACGGCTTCCCGCATTTCCTGCTACTTTCTCAATTCCGCTCCAAAAGTTTGTTCCAGAGACGTAACGACAGGAGAATGCGCCGCATTGATCTCTTCATCCGTCAACGTATGCTCCCAATGACGATAGGTCAGAGAGATAGCTACGCTCTTCTTATCTTCACCAAGCTTACTGCCTGTAAATACATCAAACACTCGTGCATCCTGCAACAGCTCTCCGCCTGCAGCGTGAATAACACGAAGCAGTTCGCCTGCCTCAACGTCTTTATTGACCACGAGGGCAATGTCACGTTCCACGGATGGGAAGCGAGCCAGCTCTCTGAACTGAATATGAGAGTTTGCGTGTTCAATGACCTGTTGCAACGCAATTTCTGCAACATACGTATCGTTCAGCCCATAAGATTGTTGGAGCTCCGGATGAATCTGCCCAAGGGTACCGATCCGTTGAGAGCTTCCATTCACATCCAGCCATACCGAAGCGGAACGGCCCGGGTGGTAGCTTTGCGGTTGGTCAGCGACATAACGAATGCTGGCACTCAATCCGAAATAGTCAAACACCGTTTCAAGCGCGCCTTTAATATCAAAGAAATCAACCTTTTCAGCACCAATATTCCATTGTTTTTCACGGCGAACCCCAGTCAACAACAGACTCAGCACTTGAATTTCCTGCGGCTGGCGGGTTAATGTTTGTTCCTCTGTATAAAATACTGTTCCCATCTCGAAAATCGCCAGATTGTCTTGCTTGCGATTCATGTTGTACACCGCTGTATCCAGCATCTGCGGAATGATACTCGTACGCAAAACACTACGGTCTTCGCTCATAGGCATAGCCAAACGTACCGGATGGCTGCCTTCTGTCAGGGCATTAAATAACCCCGTACTTTGCGGATGTACAAAAGAGTAGCTGATCGTCTCCTGCCAGCCACCATGAGCCAGCAATCTGCGCAGGGAGCGGCGCAATGATTGTGATGCTGTCAAAGCTCCCGGAGTTGTAGGACCTTCAATCGGCGTGGTCGGGATATTGTCGTAACCATACAGACGAGCAACCTCTTCGATTAAGTCCACGTCAATGGTGATATCTCCACGGCGTGTAGGAACTTGAACTTCCAGTACCCCTTGCTCTGCGTCGCCACATCCGAAATGAAGTCTACCGAAAATCGTTTTCACCTCAAGCAGCGACAGTTCGGTTCCCAAATATCGGTTTATTTTATCTAGCGACAGCTTGATAATGCGGTTTTCAGCTTTTGCAGACGCAGATTCTACGATGCCCTGGTGTACAGTGCCTCCTGCATAACGCTGAATCAGCGCAGCTGCACGATTCACAGCAGGCACAACAGCGCCTGGATCAACCTCTTTTTCAAAACGCAGACTTGCTTCTGAACGCAGTCCAAGTTGACGAGACGTTTTGCGAACTGTACCGCCGTCAAACTTCGCAGATTCCAGCGCAATGCTGACCGTCGCATCCGTAACCTCGGAGTTGGCTCCACCCATCACGCCTGCCAATGCTATTGGTTTCACACCGTCTGTAATCAGCAGCATATGCGGCTCCAGCTTACGCTCCTGATCATCAAGTGTAATCAATGTTTCGCCTGCACGAGCGAGTCGAACTTCAATATTTCCATTTTCCAGCTTATCCGCATCAAAAGCATGCAACGGCTGACCGTATTCCAGCATGACGTAGTTCGTAATATCTACGATGTTGTTGATGGGACGAACACCTGCCGCCATCAGACGGTTTTGAATCCATAATGGGGAAGCCCCCACTTTTACACCTGTAATATAACGGGCCGCATAGTGCGTACACAGTTCAGGAGTATCTACCTTCACAGACAGATGATCTGCCGCTGCATCGCTAATTTCCACCAGATCCTTAGCCGGATCAGCCAGCGAAATATCACGTCCCAGAATCGCACTCACTTCATATGCTGCTCCGTGCATGCTCAGGCAATCCGAACGATTGGGTGTCAGATCAAAATCCAGCACCTGATCATCCAGCGCCAGCAGCTTCGTAATTGGCATACCAATTTCAGCATCCTCAGGCAGCACCAAAATACCTTCTTGCAATTCCTTTGGAAGCAGCTTGTCATTCATGCCCAGTTCTTTGGCCGAGCAGATCATACCCATGGATACTACACCACGCAGCTTGGCCTTTTTAATGTGGAAATCTCCCGGCAACTTGGCACCTACAACTGCAACAGGAACCTTTTGACCTGCATCCACGTTTTTGGCACCGCACACGATTTGCAGATCTTCCTCCTGACCTGCATCGACAATACATACATTCAGCTTATCAGCATCAGGATGCTTTTCCTTGCTTTTAACATAGCCGACAACGACGCCAGTAATCCCTTGATTGCGCTGCTCGACCTCATCAATTTCTATGCCCGAACGGGTGATTTTCTCTGCCAGATCCTCCGCGCTTACCTGATCCAGCGATACATACTCGGACAGCCACTCGAATGATACTTTCATATGGGTTCACTTCCCTTGATATAGTTGTTTATTGACGCGCAAACTGTTTCAGGAACGACAGGTCACTGTTATAAAAATGACGAATATCATCGATACCGTATTTCAATATAGCAATCCGCTCTACACCCATACCGAATGCAAAGCCGCTGTACACCTCGGGATCAAAACCGCCCATCTCTAGCACTTTCGGATGGACCATGCCACAGCCCAAAATTTCAATCCACACGCGTTCGCCATTTTTCTTCACAAAAGTTACGTCTACTTCAGCACTCGGCTCTGTGAACGGAAAGAAGCTTGGGCGCAAACGGATTTCGGTCGATTCTCCGAACATTTCGCGTGCAAATTGAAGTAAGGTTCCTTTCAAATCACTCATGCGAATGTCTTTTCCAATGACAAGCCCTTCAATCTGGTGGAATTGAAAAGAATGTGTTGCATCGTCATCATCACGTCGGAAAACCGTACCCGGACAGATAACCTTAATAGGTGTTTCGCCCTTCATCGCTTCCATCGCGCGAATCTGAACTGGTGACGTATGGGTACGCATCAACAGATCCTCAGTCAGGTAAAATGAATCCTGCATATCGCGTGCGGGGTGATTTTTAGGCAGGTTCAATGCTTCGAAGTTATAATAATCCGTCTCAGCCTGTGGACCCTCAGCCACTCGATATCCCATGCCTGTAAAAATATCCTCGATTTGCTCAATCACTTTGTTGAGTGGGTGCAGTCCGCCTTGCGGCAGTGTGCGTCCAGGTAGCGTAACATCGATCTTTTCCGCTTGCAGACGCTCATTCGTTTCCGCTTTCGTGAACTCGTCTTGCTTACGGTTAACGACTTCTTCAATCGCCTCCCGCACCTCATTGGCTACCTGTCCAACAACCGGACGCTCTTCCGCGCTCAGCTTGCCCATACCGCGCAAAATTTCAGTCAATGCGCCCTTTTTTCCCGAGTATTTGACCCGTAGATCAGCCAGCTCCTTAGGTGTTGCCACCTTCTCCAATACTTCCAGTGCTTCTTCCTTCAAGGCCAGCAAATGTTCCTTCATTTGGATGGTTTCGCTCATCGCCTGTTCAGTCCCCTTTCTTCATATCCAGCTTTTCAGACAACAAAAAAAGGTCTTTTCTCCCGGTAAGGGACGAAAAGACCGTGGTACCACCCTCGTTAGACAATAAGCTTAGCTCACCCGGCGTTTTGCCTTACGGCAACATAGTTACAGGTGATTGTTCATGCTATGCATCATCGTCTCGCTCTGCACGTTATAACGGTCGTGAACCGGTATCCCCTACTTGCACATTCGCCATTCACATGGCGCCTGAGGTTCAAGGAACTGCTCCGGAGCGAACTTCAACAGCCCAGTATTTGCAGAAACGCTCTCAATCCTACGACGCTTCCTCCCTGTTCAATCGGACACTGTCTACTCTTCTCCATCAAGACATTTTCAAAAATTCGAACTATTGTTCATTATTATATGCAAACTACCGCGCTTTGGCAAGCAGGGCATACGTTTCAACCCTTTAGATATCGAGATCATCCAACCGCTCCAGATTTGCACGAATGCGCCTGATTTCGCTCAACAACTTTTCATTTTCGTCATTCGTGCCTGTCATTCCCATCAACTCTGTAAGACGCAATTGTAATCGAAGACGTTCCTCACGCCGCTCCTGGTCTTCTGGCTCCCGTTGACGGCTCCGTTCATCTTCTTGCTTTTCGTCGGCTGTCCCCTCATAGATTTCATATCTGCCCCCCGGCTTCATATCGAGTAACCGAGTTGCCGTGCTCCTCACCAGCTCCCGATCATGTGAGACGAGCACCAGTGCTCCATCATAGTTACGCAAAGAATCCTCTACAATTTCACGGGTTTCAATGTCAAAATAATTCGTCGGTTCATCCAGCACCAGCAGATTGGCTCCACTAAAGTACAGACGCAGAAAAGCTACCCTGCATTTTTCTCCCATACTAAGTGTCCCGATCCTTTTAAACACGTCCTCTTTCGCAAAAAGAAAGCAGCCCAACACCGTTCTCGCTTCTGTTTGAGTCATCGTCGGGAGTGCAAGCAGACTGTCCAGCAACGTTTGATCCTCCGGAAGCTGCTCCAGCTCCTGTGAAAAATATCCGATGTTCAACTGTGGGTTGGCTGTGATTTTTCCTGTCTGCGGCTCCAGTTGACCTGTTAATAACCGAAGCAGTGTGGTTTTACCAATTCCATTGGGCCCCCGAACAGCCAGACGGTCTCCACGTGCAACGATCAGATTTAGATTTTTCACAATGATACGGTCGTCGTAGCTAAGGTCAACCTGCTCAGCACGCAGCAAATATTTTGCCTGAAACCCGCTGTCACTTAATTTCATGTGCAAAGACGGAGCTTCACGTGGTTGTTCTACCCTGTTAGCCTCCAGTCGCTCCAGTTCTTTTTCTTTCGCATGATAACGGGAGATATTTTTTTTAGCCTTGGCCTTATAGAAGCTCTGTGTAATAGCCACTTCGACTTTGGATGCGCTACGATGTGCCTGGTGAAACCATTCCCTGTAATTTCGAATCGTTTCCTCCAGTGCCTGTTTCGCCAGCTCCTGCTTTCGATAGCTGGCTTCCTGCTCTCGCAGTTCCCGCTCCTTTTGCGCTTTATATTCCTTATAGCCGCCTTTATAGCGTCCAATACCCGTTGATGCAAGCTCAACTATACTCGTAGCCACTCGATCCAAAAAGGCTCTGTCATGCGATACAAACAGCAGCGTTCCCGGATACGTGGACAGCCACTGCTCCAGCCAAAGCAAGCTTTCGGCATCCAAATGGTTGGTCGGCTCATCCAGCACCAGCAGCTTCGGCTGCCTGACCATCAGTCCGGCTAACCGCACTCTCGTCTTCTGTCCGCCACTCAGGTCACCATAAGCAATGGACCACGTCTGGGCAGGCATTCCCATTCGAGTGAGCGCCTTTTCCACCTCAGACTCCCAGGCAAAGCCTTGCAGGTGTTCGTATTCATCCATCAGCTCGCCGTAACGCTCCAGATGATGCTCCATATCCTTCCCAGCATCGGCTAGGTCAGCTTCCAGCTGTCCCAACGCTTGCTTGAGGAGCCAATGCCGAGGGCTGGCCTGCTGTGCGGCCTCCAGTGCGGTTCGAGACCAATCCACCGTATCCTGCTGCTTCAGCCAGCCCCGCTCTTCCAGTGGCAAATCATGCTCTACTTGACCAGAGGTTGGCACTTCATCTCCCAGCAATATTCGCAATAACGTCGTTTTACCTGCTCCATTTCTTCCAAACAGTGCGAGCCGTTCTCCTTCCATCACATCCAACGACACATTCTCAAATAAAGATGTCCCGTTCCAATCCTTTACTACATTGCGAATACGCAAAATCGTTCTCATACCGATCATCCTTTCCCAGCCCGGTTTTTTGACCCCGGAAGCAATAAAAAAAGCCGCAGAAGGCTGCGGCTTGCATACAAGGAATATAGAATGACTGTTATGAATCGTTTCAGAACATACGCTTATGAAAAATAACACCGTAAACGAATAAGCCAAATCCCGTTCCGGAATAAACGCATACGTCCCTACATTCATTTTCAGACACACTTCTCCCGTTGCAGCTTACAGCCGCCTGCCAGTAACTGTGCAGTTAAGTGGGAAAATCAGTGTGCTTACTTCATCGGACGTATGGTTACCTTCCTTTTCATGGGATACTTACTTGCAGTCAGTATAGCAGATCACAACACATTTGCAAATAACCCTCGTTATTTTCCAAATACCAAAGTTGTATTCGACGAGCCTGCATATTTCGTTACAAACTCTTTAGTATATTCAGGAGTCTGAACTTGATAGCTATAGTTCTTGCTTGGATTCCAGTTGGTTACACGCGATTTTTGATTGTTGATGGTGGGAAAACTCCCTACATCTTTAAACTCGCCATTGCCTTTATCATCAAGAATACCGCCCTTTTCACTACCTTTTCCAAAGTAGTTGTACTCAGAATAGATTCTTGCATTCGTAGCAATGGTATAAGCAAGCTGAAAATTATTAATATAATTATTTTTAACATGGAAATATCCATATCTCATGAGTCCTGGACCACGTACAAGTAAGTTTTCAAAATAATTATTAGCGATCGTGATATGAGGCATGCCATCATAATTTTTATTGCCATCATCAGGATATCCCAAAATGAGACCATATTTATGATTAGCAAATTTGGAGTTACTAATGGTTACATAATCAGCCGATTGGCCTATGTACAAAAGTTTGTCCAGATCCGAGCCATTTGCATTATAACTGTGACCTGCAAACGTAACATGATCAATCCAATAATTTGTGCCCGCAGTAAGATAAAGTTGGATGTCATCGTTACCGTTAATGTTGGCACTGTGCTCAAAAGTTAAATTTTGAAAGATCACATTTCCCGAATTATTTGTTGTTTTCAAATGAATGTTAACCAGTTTGTTTTGCGCATAAGAACCAATGAGCGATTTGTTAGTACCAATGTTGACCACGGTTTTAGAGGAGGCAGAGATATTTTTTTCGATGACCAGAATTTTAGGAGTTGAATCCCCTAACTGGTTTTTCAAATCGTTTAGATTATTGATATAGATAATCTGACCGCCTTTTCCCCCTGTTGTGACAGGCTTAGTAGCTCCATTTTCACTTTTAGCCTGTCCGGCAAAACCAGTCATTCCATTCGTCGACGTATTCGGAAAATCAGCAGCGGCGAACGTAGAACTTGCAGGGAAAGTAAGCAGCACCAAAGTTAATGCTAAAAACAGAAAAGAAATTTTCCTCATTGCAGCTACACCATCCTTTTTTAAGTTAAATCCCAACAATGCGACTATACTTATTTTTTAGTAAATGGTAAATAGTTCTTTTTATCTGTTTATTTATAGCATATAAGCTAAATGTTTTATATTTTATTTTGTGTGGCAATGTAAAAATAGTTCGTAAGAACGCAAAAAGCCGTGATACCCCATTGGCACCCCGGCTATAATGTATTTATCTACTCCAAACAAAACAAAAACCCTTGCGTCACAAGGGTTTCGAACTTCTTAAAATAGTAAGCGGGTGATGGGAATCGAACCCACGCTATCAGCTTGGAAGGCTGAAGTTCTACCATTGAACTACACCCGCATTTTATAATATCTCGATTCTTATGTATGGCACGCTTAACCTATCGTCAACCAGCTGAATCAGGATGTTATTTAGTATAACTTACCTTTCAGCAAAATGCAAGCATACTAGATACTATCCTGAGCCAGCCAATTCATAGGTTCACGTAAAAACAATTTTTCAAAGATTTCTGCCGGAATGGGGCGACTAAAATAATACCCCTGACCCTCATGACAATCTTGTGCCTGCAAAAAATGAAGCTGCTCCTCATTTTCTACCCCTTCAGCCGTAACCTTCAGCTTCAAATGGTGAGCCATGGAGGCAATAGTAGATACAATTGCTGCATTTTTGCTGTCGACCAGTACCTCATTTACAAAGGAACGATCAATTTTTAGACGATCAATCGGGAGATTCTTCAAATAATGCAATGAGCTATAGCCAGTTCCAAAATCATCAATACTGATTGCGACACCAATAGCCTTTATTTTTTTTAACTGTTCAAAGGCTCGATCCTTATCAAAGGTCATACTCTCGGTAATCTCCAGCTCTAGATAGCGTGCTTCAAGTTCCGTATAGGTCAAAATGCCCCGAATTACATCCACCAGCTTTTTTTGCTGAAATTGGCGCATGGATAAATTGACCGAAATCGGGATTGGTGGGTACCCAAGCTCCTGCCAATGCTTATTTTGCAGACAGGCCTCCCGTAACACCCATTCCCCCAAGGGCACAATTAAACCACTTTCTTCAGCCACCGGAATAAAATCGCCTGGCATCACCATCCCACGATGAGGATGATTCCAACGCACCAGCGCCTCCAAACTCGTTAGCTCGCCACTTTGCAGGTGGACACGAGGTTGATACACCAATGAAAATTCCTCATTTTCAAGCGCTCGCCGCAGATCATTTTCCAGCTGGAGTCTTTCATGCGCTCGCATCTGCATCGAACTAGCATACCGCTGAAAATTCACTCCCTGCTCTTTAGCACTATGTACAGCCGTATCCGCCTGCTGAATAAGCTGTTCACTCTGATTCGCATCCAACGGGTACAAAGCTATACCAACGCTCACCGTCACATGATAAGACTCACCATCAATATCGAAAGGCAGATCGAACAGCTTCACCATATCATCAATACGACTTCTCATAGCATCTGTATCTTCGTATCCCGTTAGAAGAAAGGCAAATTCATCTCCGCCCATGCTAAAGACAGCTTCCCCTTCATGGCTAAAATGCCCCAAGCGTTCGCCTACTGCATACAGCAAATAATTTCCTGCCATATGTCCAAGCGAATCATTAATCGCCTTGAAACGATCAATATTTAGAACTAAAAGTGCTACTGTCTCATCCGATTTCAATGATTTGCGCAATATTTTATCTAAACGTTGGGAAAGGCGACGACGATTGGGGAGTCCTGTTATATCATCATTATAAGCAATGTGATTAAACTCAGATTCGGCTGCCTGCTTTTCACGATAAGGAACCAGAACCATCAACCGGACCAGCCCGCTCAACATATTATAGAATGCTATCGCGTTGGTCAAAAGTCCCAATAGGTGATTAATATCGCTCATTTGCTCAGAAAATAAATAGAACAACTGACTCACAACACACAGTCCAATTCCACGAACCATAAGCAACATGCCCAACTCCGCCGGGCGAACTTTCCGATATTTTCGCACCCCGAAAATAAAAGTGAACACAAGTAGTAACATGACAGCCAGATTTAACGTCCAGCCCAGGTTACCTATTTCGTATCTTATACGTAGATCCGGTAAGCCTGCACCAAATGTCTTAATAACTCCTAGAATCAGCAAAGTGCAGCCTATCCCTGCCCACAAAGCCACCGCTTTGTATTCAGATTTCGTCTTGTTAAACGGGAGGAAACAAACGCATAAGAGCAAGACAGAGGTAAAGGCACGATTTACAAACAGCAGCCATAACGAAACGCCCGGAGACAAAGCAAAGTCCGTCAGGCTCACGAAACTAAACGAAACAATATGAACAAGGTAAAGCAGACCAGCCACCAAAAACGTCGGGGCAATAAGAAGTCTCTGCAAGGATAACTGTTCCAGTAAAACGGACCAGGATTGATAAAAAATAGAAAAACAAATCGCAGCACAGGCAAACCCTATGATCGGATATAACAAGAAAAAAACATTATGGGAGTATATCTTATTCAAAGTTACGTGAAATAACTGAACCAAGACAAACAAAACTATCGCAGCAATGCCGATACCTATCGTTTTTTTTACTTCCAGCCGTATACTCATTCAGCCTCTTCAGCCCCCTGCATATCGGAGATTCCGATCATCTAAGACGTTTGACAGCTTTGGAAGCCGTTATTTAAGTCTATAGTATCAAAAATAATGTTGTATTCTGGTATATAATAGCATTTAATCTGTGAAAGGTGAATCATTTTTTTGTCTTAAATTCATGAATTCATTTTCGCATTTACGCAAATAACCGAGCTTACAGCACCAAAAAAGCGCATCATCTTGTCAGATTATGCGCTTCAGATAACCTTTTCCAAAAAGGTGATACCTATACCCCAACGCTGCACAACATAAAAGAAATAGTATGTACAGGACCCCTCTGCGAAAACCTCTCCATATTAAACTACAGGAAGCGTGATTTTGAATTGTGTGCCACTTCCATGTTTACTGTCTACATGTATGAAACCTCCGTGATTTTTGATAATTCGATAGCTCACAGCCAATCCCAATCCGGTTCCACTTTCTTTTGTTGTAAAAAAAGGATCAAATAAACGCGCCAATGTATTGTGATCCATACCTAATCCGTTATCTTCAATACAAATGTGGACATAATTGCCCTCAAGCACTGTATGAATATCGATGCAGCCCTCTCGTTCCCCACCCATGCTTTCAATGGCATCCATTGCATTTTTAATCATATTGAGAATAACCTGCTTAATCTGCTTCACATCAATGGAAACCTTCATGAGCTCATCATTTTCGTCCAATGCAATCTGGCAACCCTTCATCAATGCTTCGCTTTCTGTCAGCATCACTACTTCTTTCAGCAGCCCCATCACAGATACAGCCGTTTTTTGCGGAGCCGAAGGCTTGGACGAATTTAAGAACTCATAAATAATGTCGTTCGCACGATCAATTTCTGTTAATATAATGCGGGCATACTCATCCCTGCCCAACTCCACCAAATGCGGTCGAAGCAATTGAATAAAGCCCCGGATTGCGGTAAGCGGGTTACGAATTTCATGAGCAATAGAGGCCGAGATGCGTCCCAGCATCGCCAGCTTATCGTTTTGATATGCTGTCTGCTCAATCTGCTTATAATCCGACACATCCTTGACGCTAAACAAAAAATCGCCATCCATCTGATCACCATAGGTTACTGTTATCAACCAATGCCGACCATACTCATCAATTAACTCATGATAGCGCTTTCTATGAAAGATAGTTTCTTTATAAATCCGCATGATTTTCTTCTTCTTAAACCGGCTTAACTCAGGATGATGCAAAATTTGCATCAAATTGCGACCTGCTAGCGAACTCCGTGGTAGCTCCAGCAATTTCGCCATTTGCACGTTAATAAAGGTCAGTACCCCGTCACTGTCAAACAGCATGATACCACTATCCAGGTTCTCCAGCACATTTTCATACTTGTTATTGGCGATCTGTGTGGAAGGACAAGCTCCCACGGTATCAAGCAAGGCTTCTTGGAATTCACTGATCATGCCAGGCTTCCCCCTTGTTTCGGAATGACAAACTGGCCGTATCGGACGCGTAATAATCTTGAAGAAAAGAAAGGCATCTATCGACTACCCTTCAATGGTGTAGAAAACAGTTACACAGAAATCCGACCATCTCTTTCCAATTCCAGTCTTATTTTATGATAGACAAGATTAAGGATCGCAGTCAATCGGAAAAAGTGTCGAATCCAAATTTTTATCCTGTTTTCTTTCGTCATAATATCTGCGCAACATTACCAAAATGAAAAATGAAGTTAGGAACAAGCGCCCTACACACCAAAGAAGCTCTCCAGAATTGAGAGCTTCTTTGGTGTGTAGGATGTCAACTGCCGCTCTTATTATGTTGAAGCCGGGATCGTCTTTGGCTCATAACGGCCAGTCTTCTCTTAAGCTCTCCCTGCCATTTTTCATCATTCATCTGTTTGGCTACCATCAATAAATCCAGGGATATGTCAATTTGACGCTTCACAATTTCAAACGCATCTTCACTTTCACGATTCACACAATTTTCAAATATCGTATCATCGTCTTCCATGACATAATCCTGAAAATCAATCTCGCTTGCCCCATCTCCATGTGCATATTCAGCCAAGATTTCATACTCATTTTCGACTTTATAATGAACTTCAATGCGACGACATACCGGGCAAAACAGCAAAGGAACATTATGAACTTGGGTGCGGTAATGCTTCAGCGTTCCCTTGGTTCCTACCATGCTTGCTCCACAGCAATAACTCATCCGGGCTCAGCCTCCTCTGAACAAAACCTGTTCTGCCTTGTTTATCTTCTACAATACCTTATTCGCTTTCGTCAGGCAAAATTCCTCCAGAACACAACAACATTTCCATAATTATTTGTTACTTCACTCTGCGTTGCCTCATTCAAACAGGCTGTCCTCACATTTTCCGCTGCACAGAGCAGGCAAGCAAGCCCCCAATAACGGTAGAGTAACCGCTAGTTGGGGGCTTGTTTGTTTAATTAATTTCAACTTGTGAAGCTTATATTACAGATTTTGATCGCCTGGTTTCCAGTTCATTGGGCACAAGCCACCGGATTGCAAAGCTTGCAGTACACGCAATGTTTCTTCTACACTGCGACCTACATCGTTGTGGTTAACCACTTGATATTTCAATTCGCCTTCTGGATCAATGATGAACAAGCCGCGCAATGCAACGCCTTCTTCTTCGATCAGAACACCATAATCGCTTGCTGTTTTTTTCGTGATGTCAGAAGCCAATGGGAAGTTCAGTTTGCCTAGACCGTTGTTTTCTTTAGCTGTGTTGATCCATGCTTTGTGACTGTGCACGGAGTCTACACTGATACCCAGAATTTCAGTATCCAGCTCTTTGAATTGGTCAGCAGCATTGCTCAATGCTGTAATTTCCGTAGGGCACACAAAAGTGAAATCCAGTGGATAGAAGAAAAATACGAGCCACTTGCCACGGTAATCGGAAAGCTTCACCGAACCAAATTCTTGACCGTCTCCAGTCACTGTTTCCAATGCAAAATCAGGGGCGGGTCTTCCTACCAATCTTTCTGCCATAATATGAAATCCTCCTTTAAAATATGTAAGAAAAACACCAAATGTGCTTTCCTCAATCATCTGTATTGTAATAAACAACAACTTACTTGATAAATGTTATCATTCGCTGAAATCAAAGTCAATATTGTAACCATTACTTTTTTATAATTATTTTAAACTAGCTTAAAAATTCACAATTTATTCACATTTCAAGAGCTTTCTGATATGCAAGTAGCTCCTGATTACTCAGGAGCTACTGTGTCAAACATTTGCTATAAAATTATACTGTATAACCTCACTATATAATAGGAAGCTTTTTTTCAGAACAAATACGTTTCTGGGGACTTTAGCGAATAGCTGCTGCGATCAAATCGCCCATTTCAGTTGTCGAGATCGCTTGTGATTTATCCACCGCGATATCTGCCGTACGGTGTCCTGCATCCAGTACCTCAGCTACCGCCTTCTCGATAGCGTCAGCTGCTTTCTCGTACCCGAAGGTGAGGCGGAACATCAAAGCAACGGACAAAATCGTTGCAATGGGGTTCGCCAGTCCCTGACCAGCAATATCAGGTGCTGAGCCGTGCACCGGCTCGTACAGACCGAAGCTGCCTTCTCCCAGTGATGCAGAGGAGAGCATACCGATGGACCCAGTCAGCATAGCTGCTTCGTCACTAAGAATGTCACCAAACATATTTTCGGTTACAATGACGTCAAAACTGAATGGACGACGCAGCAATTGCATGGCACAGTTATCGACCAATACATGCTCAAGCTCGACATCTGGGTAATCTACAGCGACCCGGTTAACAACTTCACGCCATAAACGGGAAGTTTCCAGTACATTAGCCTTATCCACCGATGCGAGCTTTTTGCGACGCTTTTGTGCAATTTCGAAAGATTGGCGAACAATACGCTCTACTTCTGTTACATTATATGCGCAAGTATCGACCGCTTCTTCCCCCTGAGCACTCTCTCGTCTGTACTTCTCACCGAAATAAATGCCGCCCGTCAGTTCGCGCACCACGATCAAGTCCGTTCCTTCCAATACCTCTGGTTTCAATGTAGACGCGTCCTTGAGACAATCGAAAACGACAGCAGGACGAAGATTTGAAAATAGACCGAGCTCTTTGCGAATACCGAGCAATCCGGTTTCAGGACGAAGCTCCTTAGGATTGTTGTCCCATTGTGGTCCACCTACCGCTCCCAACAGCACGGCATCTGCAGATTGACATACGGCCAGTGTTTCTTGCGGCAATGGAGTCCCCTTCTTATCAATGGCAATCCCGCCGAACAGCGCATGCTCTGTTTCAAATGAGAGGCCAAACACTTCTTCCGTACGTTTCAAAATTTTCTCTGCCTCTGCGACCACTTCAGGTCCAATTCCATCTCCCGCTATTACCGCAATCTTTTTAACGTCTGCCATCACGTACACTCCTCTTGTTATACAGCCATACAGCCGTATTTCTCATACCTTCTTTGTAACATATTTGGGAGGGCTTTGACCAAGATATAGAATCTATCAATTCAATAGGCTTAGCCTATAAGCTGATTTTTTCATCAGAGAATAAGAAAACAGGACCGATACCGATCCTGTCTATACTCATTCCTTGGGCCTGTATAAAATTAGGATTTATAGTCTACGCGATTGCTGTAATTTTTACGCTTGTCGATCAAACCGTTCAGTGCATCCACATAAGCCCGTGCACTTGCTTCCAAAATATCGGTGCTTACCCCACGTCCCTGTACAGATATTCCGTTCTGAGTCAGCACCACATGTACTTCCCCTAGAGCGTCCTTGCCATGGGTAACAGATTTAATGGAGTAATCAGAAAGTAAAACACTCTCGCTGCTGGCTTGATCAATCGCGTTATAGATCGCATCGACTGAACCATTCCCTTCAGCTTCTGTCTCAATCACCTGACCTTCATCGTTAACCAGTCGCACTTGTGCGGAAGGCGTAGCCTTGTTCCCATAAGTTACGAAAATGGTTTCCAGCTTGAAGACTTCAGGTGCATCGGCCAATTTTTCTTCCAGCAATGCCAAAATATCATCGTCCGAAACTTCCTTTTTCTTATCAGCCAAATCCTTGAACTGCCCAAAAGCGCGATTCAGATCTTCTTCGTTCAATTCGTAGCCCAACTCGATCAAACGCTCACGGAAAGCATGACGACCTGAGTGCTTACCAAGTACCAGCTTGCTTTCTTTTAGACCGATACTTTCTGGTGTCATGATTTCATAAGTCGTTTTCTCTTTCAGCATGCCGTCTTGATGAATACCTGATTCGTGCGCAAAAGCGTTGGCTCCAACAATTGCCTTGTTGCCCGGCACTACCATCCCCGTCAAACGGCTAACCAAACGGCTCGTGCGCGCAATTTCAGACAATTGAAGAGACGTTTTGGCCTGGAAAAATTCCTGTCTCGTCTCCAGTGCCATGGCGATTTCCTCAATGGCCGTGTTTCCAGCACGTTCACCGATACCGTTAATGGTTCCCTCGATCTGATCCGCGCCGTTCAGGATGGCAGCAAGTGTATTAGCAGTAGCCATTCCCAGGTCATTGTGGCAATGTGCACTCAATTGAATCTTCTCCACATCGATTACATTTTCCTTAATATGTTTGAATATATTTCCATACTCATAGGGTGTCAAGTAACCTACCGTATCTGGAATATTGACGACAGAAGCCCCTTCTTGTACAGCCATGGTGACCATTTCAACCACAAATTCAAGCTCTGTACGGCCTGCATCTTCCAAGGAAAACTCCACTTTAGGCAAATATTTCAACCCATAGCGTATGGCAGCACGAGCAGTTTCCAAAACCTGTGCCTTCTCCATCCGCAGCTTATGTTGACGGTGAATAGGAGAGGTTGCCAAAAAAATATGGATACACGGGTCCTGAGCTCCCTTGAGTGCCTCGCGAACTGCATCAATATCCTGTTCCCTTGCACGCGAAAGACCAATCACCGTCGAATTTTTTACAGCTTTTGCTACTGCATTAACAGCTGCCAGATCACCCGGAGAAGCAGCCGGGAACCCAGCCTCCATACGATCAATTCCCAGCTTCTCCAACTGATGAGCGATCTCCACTTTTTCACGAGTATTCAAGTTCACGCCAGGTGACTGTTCTCCGTCTCTCAACGTTGTGTCAAATATATATATTTTGCGCAACCTAACGCACCTCCTCAGGATTAGGACCCTTAAATTACAATGCGGCTCACGCAATAAGCAGGGCCGCATTGTAATTAATATTTATAAATAATGCATGTAGTCGAATTCATAGTACAAAAGATTATTACTTTTTGATCCAATGCATCATTTCACGCAATTGTCCGCCCACCACTTCAATCGGATGGTTAGCTTCATTACGACGAGTAGCCGTCAGGAATGCACGTCCAGATTGATTTTCAAGGATGAAGTCACGAGCAAATTTACCTTGTTGAATGTCAGTCAATACATCCTTCATGGCTTTCTTCGTATCTTCTGTTACCACACGTGGTCCAGTTACATAATCGCCATATTCTGCTGTATTACTGATGGAATCACGCATTGTTGCCAATCCACCTTCATACATCAGGTCAACGATCAGCTTAAGCTCATGCAAACATTCGAAGTATGCCATCTCAGGAGCATATCCGGCTTCAGTCAATGTTTCAAAGCCCGCTTTTACGAGTGCGCTCACACCGCCACACAATACCGCCTGCTCACCGAACAGGTCCGTCTCCGTTTCTTCACGGAAGGAGGTTTCAATTACGCCTGCACGTGTACAGCCAATGCCTTTTGCGTAAGCAAGACCGATTTCTTTGGCTTGGCCTGTTGCGTCCTGTTCAATTGCGATCAATCCCGGTACACCAAACCCTTCCACATAGGTACGACGTACCATATGTCCTGGGGATTTTGGAGCAACCAGCAATACATCGCTATCTTTAGGAGCTACGATTTGTCCAAAATGAACGTTAAAACCATGGGAGAACAAAAGAGCTGCGCCTTTTTTCAGGTTAGGTTCAATTTCATTTTTGTACACAGAAGCTTGAGTTTCATCAGGTAACAAAATTTGAACCACATCTGCACGGCTTGTTGCATCAGCTACGTTCAGAACTTCAAAACCGTCGTTTCTTGCGACATCAGCCGATTTGCCTTCACGCAAACCAATAACAACATTCACACCACTGTCACGCAAGTTTTGTGCTTGAGCATGCCCTTGGCTACCGTAACCAATAACGGCCACTGTCTTTCCTTTCAATACGCTGAGTTCTGCATCTTTTTCGTAGTACGTTGTAACTGCCATGGTTAATTTCCTCCTTTTAATTGGACCCTTCATAATGAGCGGGTACTCCAAGAGACTTTCCCTCGTGATTAGCATCTAAAAATCTCTTCGAGTCCCCGCTCTTATGCGGGCGGTTCTTTATTGATGTAATGCGCTATAAGCGGTAATTCGTTAAAGCTCCATATTAAGCATTGCCACGTATCATAGCTGTAACCCCGGTTCGAGTCAACTCCCGAATACCGTAAGGCTTCAACAACTCGATCATGGCATCAATTTTTTCTGTATCGCCAATGACCTGTACAATCAAACTCGTCGTTCCAACATCAATTACAGCTGCTCTGAATGTTTCTACCACGCCCATAATCTCTGGCCGTTGAGGCGGTTCTGCCTTTACCTTTATCATCGCCAATTCCCGGGCTACCATTGGTTTGGAACTGAGATCGATGACCTTGATCACATCAACCAGCTTGTAAAGCTGCTTTTCAATCTGCTCTAGGTTGTTCTCATCCCCTACAGTCACAATGACCATACGGGATAATCCAACTTCTTCCGATTGTCCCACAGTTATGCTCTCAATGTTAAAGCCGCGGCGACCGAACAGGCCGGACACACGTTGCAAAACGCCGGGTTGATCATTTACCAGTACAGCAATGGTATTTTTTGTTGTCATTTTACTCGTCCCCCATCAGCATTTGATCAATTGTCGAACCTTGCGTCACCATTGGATATACGTTCTCTTCCTTGCTGACTACAAACTCGACAACGACCGGTCCGGGTGTATCAAGCGCCTCCTGCCAAGCCCGACGTGCCTCTTCCTTATTCGTAGCACGCAGCCCTTTGACACCGTATGCTTCGGCAAGTTTCACAAAATCCGGACTTCCCGCCAAGTCAATGTGGCTATACCGATTGTTATAGATCAATTCCTGCCATTGGCGAACCATTCCAAGCACCTGGTTGTTGATAATTACGATTTTAACCGGAATGTTATTGATTGCACAGATGGCTAATTCCTGCGAACACATCTGCATACCGCCGTCCCCGTTAATCGATATTACCAATCTGTCGGGATTGGCCATTTGAGCACCGATTGCAGAAGGGAAACCAAATCCCATCGTACCGAGTCCACCAGAGGTGACCCATGAGCGTGGCTGATTGAATTTGTAATACTGCGCTGCCCACATTTGATGCTGTCCCACGTCTGTCGTTACGATTGCACCACCCTTGGTCGTTTCATCCAACAACTCAACAACCCATTGTGGTTTAAGCACCGTTTCAGAATCCTTATAAGAATAAGGTTTCTCATTCTTCCAATGCTGAATTTGCGCTCTCCATGCATCTGCCAGGTCCGCACGTTTCACATCCTGATTCAGCAATTCCAGCACTGCCTTCACGTCACCCACGATAGGAATATCCGCTGCAACATTTTTTCCAATTTCAGCAGGATCGATATCAATGTGGACGATTTTAGCTTGAGGAGCAAACCCATCCAACTTGCCTGTTACCCGATCATCGAAGCGGGCTCCGATACAGATCAACAGATCTGACTGTTGAATCGCCTGATTGGAGGTGTATGTTCCATGCATCCCCGGCATCCCCGTCCACAGTTCATGTCCACTTGGGAAACCACCCAATCCGAGCAATGTTGTCGTGATAGGAATTTCCGTTTTACGAACAAACTCGTAAAGTGCTTCATGTCCACCGGAGTATACAACTCCTCCACCTGCCAGAATGAATGGACGTTCTGCTTCGGCGATAGCTTGAGTCAGCTTGTCTAGTTGAATTTTGTTGGGCAACACATTCGGGTTGTAACCCCGCATGGTCACAGGTTCCGTCTGTGGAACAAACAACGTCTGGGCTGCGGAGACATCCTTCGGAATATCAATCAGTACTGGTCCTTTTCTACCTGTATTGGCAATATGAAATGCCTCATGGATGATTCGCGGCAGATCCTCTACATCTCTCACCAGATAGCTGTGTTTCGTAATCGGCATTGTAATTCCCGTGATATCAGCTTCCTGGAAAGCATCTGTACCGATCAGGGAAGATACAACATTACCCGTGATGACCACCAACGGCACCGAATCCATATAAGCTGTCGCTATGCCAGTTACCAGGTTTGTCGCTCCAGGTCCGGAAGTCGCGATACAGACACCAACTTTACCGCTTGCCCGTGCATAACCATCTGCCGCATGAATAGCTCCCTGCTCATGACGAGTGAGGACATGCTTGAAATCCTTGAAGCCGTACATGGCATCATAGATATAAAGCACTGCACCACCTGGATATCCAAAGACACACTCTACTCCCTCCAGCAAAAGGCTACGGAGTAAAATTTCCGAACCTGTAATCACCTCAGGCTTCATCCACTTTTGACGTAATTCATCGGTTGACCTAACTTCAGGAATTTGTGCACTCATTGGTCATCCTCCTTTACAAAATTTACATACATCTGACATTTGTAAAAACAAAAAAACCTTTCATCCCTAGAACAGACTTGCTGTTACTGAGGGACGAAAGGCTGTAGCTTCCGTGGTACCACCCGTGTTTGCCCGATATTTCGCAATATCGAACCTTGGCAGGTACAGAAATCACAAAGGATCTCCATATCTGGCGTCTGTAACGTAGACCGTACGATTTTCCCTAATAGGTGATTTAGTACGCCGTTAATACCATCGGGCCCAAATACTTTTCAGGAAAACAGCTCCAAGGTGAGCTCGTTAAAAAGGGATTTTGGTGAAGCTTGCAGCTAATGCCTCACTCTCTGAACAAAAGAGCCCTAATCACTTCGTCCTCTTCATTGCCGTTGAGTTCATGTCATTCTTTCAAATGTTTAGACACATTATATGTCTCCCATCTGGGATAGTCAATACCCATATTTCATAAAAATTTATGTTTCTTTTCTGAAGCACCTCCGAGTCGCACGCTTGTAAGAGGTACCCGCATATTATAAAAAAGACCACACGGTGAGACAGTACACTCCTCCAAAGCCACGTCTTATCTTGTTAAAAGGGTAGAAAAGGAGGCCCGTTTATGATTCGAAAACGCAGCTCTCAAGATGACAACATCATCTTTCGTCTAATCGAGCAAGAGCTTGTCCCCCTATCACATTTAAGTGCCCAGGAAATGGAACAAATACGCAAAGAATTACCCCGGCGCTTAAACCGGGGCATCACTTTTGTAGCTTGCAGACCGGATAATGCACAGGTTGTTGGCTTCATTCATGTTATGCTGCATGGCGAACTATTATACATTGATTTGATCGCAATCTCTTCGGCTCATCAAGGTATGCGATACGGAAAAAAACTGCTTGAGCATGCCGAACACTACGGACGACTGCGTCGCTGCAAGCGGGCTAAAGTGATGGTGGATGAAGACAATATCAGGGGGATCCACTTTTATCTGCGTCATCAATATCAAATGCTGCGATACGTAGCTTTGAGCCGATGCCACGAACTCGAAAAGTTACTGTAAAAAGTATCTTTTTCGGGCTCAGGATTTTGTATGACTAAAATAAATTAGGGTAATACGGATATCCTACCCCGGGGTATCCCCCGTCTGTATACGGGCCTGGTTGCGGACCATATCCTGGTCCTCCATAGCCCGGACCGTAGCCACCATATCCCCCACCATAGGCACCAATGTATGGAGCTGTGCCGATGGCAAGCAAGTCAAACAGCACCAGAGGAATAATTGCCTTCGTGTTCACTTTTTTCTTGCGGTTTGGTTGAAGAACCAGTCGGTTACCCGAAATGCGAATCAGCTTGCCGCTGACCTGGGAACCATCCTTGCGAGTAGCAAAGATGACTTTGCCGACAAGCTTCTCCACCTGCTTTCTGGTTACTGCCTGTTTCATCGTATTTCCTCCTTCTTTCTCAACGGATGGACAGATTGAACGGCTCCTTGATAGCTCATCACCACCACAAAATAGACCGGAGCTGACAGGGGCCGAGCGTCCCGTCCAATCTGCATAGCACAGTCTATTCCATTCATGCCAGTAGCGTATGTTTAAATGCCTGCACAATATAAAAAAATCTGATACCTGCATATGCAGATACCAGATTTTTTTATACACCCATGTACATTTTGCAAAACATACAGCATCAGTTGTTTATAAGTTTAACGCTTGCTTGGATCATAAAGTTGACCCAAAGCGGCCGGAGCGCGTGAACGTCCGACAGCCGCTACCAGTACAATAATCGTCAGGAGATACGGCAACATAAAAATAATTTCCTGGGGAATACTTTGTGACCATGCGAACAGCTGCACATAGTTGCGAATGGCTTGTGAAAAACCAAAAAACACTGCTGCGCCAAAAGCACCGAGCGGATTCCATTTACCGAAAATCATAGCGGCAATAGCAATATATCCCTGCCCCGAAACTGTATTGTGTGAGAACATGTTGGTTGTAGTCAGAGTGATTGTAGCTCCACCAATCCCAGCCAACGCCCCACTAATCATCACACCAATATAACGAAGACGATTTACTTTAATTCCCACGGTATCGGCCGCTCCTGGATGCTCCCCAACGGAACGCAAACGCAAGCCAAACGGTGTTTTATACAAGGTTAAATATCCAATAACAACCAATAGAATGGCTAGATATGTCGTTGGGTAAGCTTGGAAAAAGGCTTTTCCTGCAATCGGGATATCCACAAGGTAAGGGATGGATATTTCGTTGAAACCCTGAATCCGACCGGTGTCACCATCACCCTCAAATAAAAGCTTGACCATATACAGCGTACTACCTGCTGCCAGAAAATTAATAACTATACCACTTATTACCTGATCAGCTTTAAAGGTAATAGAGGCTACAGCATGAATTAGCGAAACCAGAATACCGAACACCGCAGCTGACAGCACACCTACCCAAGCCGCAGAGGTGCCTCCTAGTCCAGCTTGCTCGGCATAAAATCCGCCAACACCCGCTGCAAACGCTCCAAATACCATAAGTCCTTCCAACCCGAGGTTCGTCACACCGGATTTTTCTGAAAAAACTCCGCCGAGAGACGCAAAAATAATCGCCGTCGCAAAAACGAGCGTTGTATGGATTAATTCACCAAGTGTTAACCAACTCATTTTACAACACCTTCTCTTTCTTCCGCTTGGAGTAGAGCGGCTTCACAACCCAACGTACAATACCTTGGGCCGCAATGAAGAAAATAATCGAGCCGATGACAACCCGGATAATTTCGGGCGGTACATCTGCGCTAAAGCTCATCCCCGCAGAACCATACGTAAGCGTTCCGAACAAAACAGAACCAAGCAGCACACCAAATGGGTTATTCATCCCAATCAGAGCTACAGCGATACCGTCAAAACCCGTTCCCGGTGATCCTGCCATGACAGATTGATAATGGAATACTCCCAGCACTTCAAAGGCCCCTGCCAATCCGGCAAAAACTCCACTAATGAACATCGCTTTTATAATATTACGATTTACATTCATACCTGCATAACGGGATGCATCCTGATTAAATCCGACAGCCCGTAGCTCATAGCCCTGCTTTGTTTTCCACATGAAAATGTAGAAAAAGACTGCTGCCAGCACAGCAATAACCGTACCCCAATGTACCCGAGCATTCCCCATCATCTGGGACAGCCATTCGATGGAAATTGAAGCAGAAGGCTGAATATCCACAGAACGATTCTCACCTTCCATAAGTGCGAACTGATTGATCACCAAATTAGCCAAATACAGGCCGATCCAGTTCATCATAATACATGTAATAACTTCATTCACGCCTCGTTTGGCCTTCAAATAGCCAGCAATCGCAGCCCACAGGCCTCCGAAAACTGCGCCTGCAATCACAGCTAGCGGTGCATGAATGATAGCTGGCAGTCCGTGGAGTTTAATGCCCACAATCGAAGCAGCTGTCATACCTACCAGAAACTGACCTTCGCCACCAATATTAAACAATCCGGCGCGGGCCGCAAAAGCAAATGCCAACCCCGTCAAAATCAGCGGAGTCATCTCGCGGATAGCCTCTCCAAAGTTATAAGAATCTCCGTATACACGGCTAAACAAAGCAGAATAGGCCACAATAGGGTCATACCCGCCAATCAGCATCACGATAGCACCCAGAAGGAGACCCAAAATAATAGAGACCAGCGCCAGTACAAAGGAGTCTTTTGTGAATATTTTCAATAGATTAGCCATTCTCTACTCCTTTCTTCACTGCACTTCCTGCCATCATCAGTCCCAGTTCCTGGTCATTCGTTTCTTCTGGCAGCACTTCCCCGACAATCTTGCCCTCATAGATGACAGCAATTCGGTCGGATACATTCATAATCTCGTCCAGTTCAAAAGATATGAGCAACACAGCTTTACCTTGGTCCCTCTGCGCAATCAGTTGTTTCTGGACAAATTCAATAGCTCCAACATCCAAACCGCGTGTAGGCTGTGCTGCAATGAGAAGGTCCGGATTTTTATCAATTTCACGCGCAATGATAGCCTTCTGCTGGTTCCCACCAGATAATGCTCTTGCCTTCGTGTGAATATCCGGTGTTCTAACATCAAACTTTTCGATGAGACTTTTAGCCTGTTTCTCTATAGCATCTTTGTTCAAGAAACCATTTTTACTGTAAGGCGCCTGGTAATACGTCTCCAGCACCATATTTTCACTCATAGAAAAATCGAGCACCAACCCATGCTTATGACGGTCCTCTGGTATATGTGAAACGCCTGCCTCTGAAATTTTGCGTGGTGACTGATTGGCCACCTCTTGTCCGAGCAAACGAATGCTCCCGCCATCCACCTTGCGTAAGCCTGTCAAAGCTTCGATCAGCTCACTCTGTCCATTACCATCTACTCCGGCAATCCCCAAAATCTCGCCCGCCTTGACCTGCAGGTTCAACTCATTTAGAACATGAATACCATCCTTGTTTTTAGAAATTACATTGTTCATTTCCAATACCGTTTGTCCTGGTTGCGCAAGCTGCTTGTCCACTTTAAAGGACACACGACGGCCCACCATTTTCTCAGCCAGCTCATTTGGTGTTGTTTCAGACGTCTTGACCGTATCAATAACCTGACCTCGGCGAATGATCGTAACGGTATCCGCAATTTGCATGATTTCTTTAAGTTTATGAGTAATAAGAATAATTGATTTGCCTTCAGCCACCAAACGTTTCATAATGTCCAGCAACTCAGTGATCTCCTGTGGTGTCAGTACAGCTGTAGGCTCATCGAAAATCAGAATATCTGCACCGCGATAAAGCGTTTTAATAATTTCTACACGTTGCTGCATACCCACAGATATATCCTCAATTTTGGCATTCGGATTCACCTGAAGGCCGTACTGCTCAGACAACCGCTGTACTTCTGCGGCAGCCTTTTTATAATTGATTTTCAGACCCTTACGTGGCTCCGAGCCCAGGACAATATTTTCGGTAACGGTAAACGGCTGTACGAGTTTAAAATGCTGATGCACCATGCCAATCCCCAGATCAATCGCCTTATTTGGACTATCAATCTGTACAGGTTTACCTCCGATTTCAATGGTCCCTTCATCCGGCTGATACAGTCCGAAAAGAATATTCATAAGCGTAGATTTACCCGCGCCATTCTCACCCAAAAGGGCATGAATTTCTCCCTTATGCAGCTTGATGCTGATGGAGTCGTTGGCAACGATGCCGGGGAATCGTTTTGTAATTTGCTTTAACTCAACGACGGGGGTCGCTGCATCCATGAGATCACCCTTATACACTTTATAGTATGTGCTCCAATGAGCTGATTTTGCCCGTTATAATCCATATAACTCCAGACGTAAGAACAAGGCTAGTCTTATGAACCAGCCTTGTCGCCACCTCTATGTTCTTCAGTCTAACTTATTTCGAAGGAACTGTAATTTCGCCTTTAATGATTTTTTGCTTGTATTGTTCTACAAGATCAAGCACATCTTTAGGAACGTTTTTCGTAGATGTATCTGCCAAACCAATTCCGTTATCCTTCAGAGCCAGTGTTTCGACACCGCCCTTAAACTTACCGTCAATTACTTCTTGGGATACGCGTTTTACCGCTTCATCTACACGTTTTACCATCGACGTTAGTGTTACTTCGTCACCAAACTCAAGTGATTGGTCTTTATCTACGCCGATAACCCATACTTGCTGACCTTGCTGCTTACGTGCGAGTGCTTCGTTAAATACGCCTGTTCCTGATCCACCAGCTGCATGGAAAATAATATCAGCGCCGTCGTTGTAGATCGTTGCAGCAGCAGCCTTGCCGAGATCCGGCTTATCAAACGCACCCGTATAGTTCACATTCAGTTGTGCTTTTGGATTAACAGCCTTAATCCCTGCTTCAAATCCTTTTTCAAAACGTTTGATCAGCGGGCTGTCTTGTCCACCCACAAAACCAATTTTGTTTGTTTTAGTAAGTTTACCAGCTACAACCCCCACCAGGAAGGAACCTTCATTTTCAGCAAATACAACCGATTTAACGTTAGGCGCATCTACAACACTGTCAATGATTGCCAAGTTTTTGTTCGGATTGTCTTTTGCTACTTGTCCAATCGCATTAGCCAGATTAAAACCAATTCCCCAAGTCAGGTTGAAATCACCCTTAACGAATTGGTTCAGGTTAGGAATATAATCCTGGTCGGATTTACTTTGCAGGTATTTAACTTTAACGCCTGATTCTTTCTCAATAGCTTGAAGTGCCTCCCAAGCAGATTGGTTAAACGATTTGTCGTTTACTCCACCCACATCTG
>RCUE01000131.1_pt1 | contig 28489 bp, 28 predicted proteins | sample 2166111 | NCBI WGS metagenome assembly RCUE01 (sample SAMN09930795, study PRJNA488358) | compost metagenome | feature: garden; material: soil; isolation source: compost soil in phenylacetonitrile-enriched culture | place: Germany: Experimental Botanical Garden Goettingen | collected 2016-01-27 | reverse complement strand
TCTTATCCAAAATAATAAAAATATCCTTGCCAATTCGAACATAGCCGTTTAATTGGAATAAAGATTCCAATGGACAGAAGGCTCGATATGTCGTCTCCAGTATGTAACCATCTTCAAATGAAAAGCTTTTGCGATAAGGTTGTACATCTGCCATCACTGACAGAACAGGTGTGAAATTGGCATTATCCAAAATTTCCAGCTTCGTATCATAGAACATTAATCTGTTCCGACCTTGATTTTAGGTAGAGGAAGAGCCAATCGAATACTTGTCGGAATGCCTGTTTCATAGTTAGCTGATCGCTCTCCCTCCTGTTTATTTATAAGTCCAACCGAATCCCTATTCTTATAAAGAAACACCGCATAATCGACCATGACATGATCATATTCCACAGGCAGTGTCGCCACATTACAATAGCCATAAATGTTACTCCTCGCTTTATTCAAATAATGGATCAGGATATCATCCTTGGATATGTCTGTTGGTTCCATGCCTAATAATCGTTTCATCAAATCCATTAGCTCACTCATGTGCTGTCTCCTGTACCTCCTTTACCTGTTCCTTCTCGGTACGCTTCATGCTCTTGGTAGCTTGAGCTTTCGTTTGGGGTACATCTTGCTTAGTCTCATCTGGTTGCGGTTCCTCTACTTGCTCATAATGCCTACTGGCCTGTAACCGCAGCATTAACTCCTGATATGTGACTTCCCATGTGCAGCCTGTTTCCTGATTCAAAAACCACATCTTATCACCCTCCAAAAATGAAAAATAGGGCATCCAAAACAGATACCCTGAACGTGTTTCTTCTATTATAATGTGTTCTCATATCATCCACTTTCAATTATTACTTATTGGCTGTGAGTACAGCGAGAGCTTCCGGCTTGATACATTTAGCACCGAATACCTGCAATCCTTTCACTGCATCTGAAAATTGTTTCTCTGGTCTGAATGCTTCTACCGAATCCACTTGCCCAGCAAACGAAATCGCACTCTTATGACCTGCGATGATTTTATACTTGGCTCCTCCGGTATTTGGCACATTGTTGGATTTATATACCGTCATGCCATCAATATCTCCCACATAGCCTGTGCGGATGATATTTGGGTCTTTGGTGAAACGAGCATCCTTCAAAAGCAAGCCATAGTACCATGCAGGAACTACTACAAATCGTTCGCTTTCCGGTACATTATTTTCGTCCAGCAATACACCCAAATCAATCAGCAAATCATAGGCTGTATCTTTTGTAGGAATTATCGGCGTTGCATCGTTACCCATCGTATTCTCAGCTTTTACCTCTGTGTAGAATCCAGCAAGATACTGATCGACCACATTGGCCAGTCCATAGGAAGCTTCCACAATCCCACCATCTAGTAGATTTACATTCGCTTGCGCGGCATCGACATCATCCACCTGAAAATTGAAATACTTGGCCTGATCAATCACAAGCGTCTTTTGCGTAGCATCCAGTTCCTGTGGATTCCCGATTCCAGCTACCTTGTCATAATTGCCAATTGTTACTGCCCCAATCGAATTGATTTTCACGGTGGAACCCTGACCTTGAATCTCGCCTTCATAATCGGTGTTGACCATATTACCGTACACCAAATTCTTCTTCAAACTTTCATTTAAACGTGCGCTCCAAATGGTTGGAATAAAATTTTGTACTGACATATCTATTCACCCTATCCTTTTCGTTTATTATCGTTTGTTTTGTAATGCTTGTTTGACTTGATCCCAATGCTGATTAATCTCGTTGGGGGACATTCCTTTAATCGAATCCAATGTAAATGTGCTACTCGTTGAACTAGCCGGAGGGGTATATCCTTCCCCCTTGAGTCGTTGCTCTACTTGCTGTTGTATAGCCAATTGTAACGATTGTTCCAACATAGCCAAATTCGCTGTCGTCGCTTCTTCATCCGTACCAATAAAAAAATCCACTAAAGGGAGTGGAAGTTTCTTCTCGGATGCTATTTTGATCGCTTGGCTAGTCAACCTTTCATGTTGCTTCTCTAGCTTCATATTTTCCACTTCGGCTCGTAGCTTCTCAACTTCGATTTCTTTCTCATCCTTCGCCGGGAATCGCTTCTTGACCTCAACATCCACTGCACTTTCCAAGTGATTGGCTTTCCATGTTTCCAGCGATTTAGCGGATCGTTTGTCCACCGTACTATCGAACCAACTTTTTGCTTCCTTATTGGACTGAATAAATTGCTCTATCCCTTCCACGTTATACGGATTCAAACCCTGAAGATACGTTTGCCATTCCTCATTTGTTTGGTTTTCTTCAATTAACTGCTTCATTTGTTCTAAATTCATTTTCGATAATCTCCTTTATCACCCATTCGACTCACAGAACCGAACACGCTTATGTATGTATTAAATTGAGCCGTTTAATGTCATGCTCAGGACAGCAATGTAACGCATTAGAAATCACAAAAACGAGGAAAAGGTACAAACATACCAACTCCTACTTTTACCTATATTTCACCCACTGTTTATTTGGCTTTTGAATAGCCTAAAGCGTAACATCGAGCCTGCTTTTTCTCATCTGGCGCATCCGTAGCTTCGACTTTTCGTTCGCATTCTTCTCTCCGCATTTCTCACAATATTTCTGTCGATTCGAATTAGCTGAAAATGTAGCCCGACATTTCTGACAGTTCACCCTCAGTTGCGCTGTTTTAAATTCAGATTCTATATTCCGCTCAGACTTATATTCTCGTTCTAACTTTCCATCTATGGGTAAAACCCCATTTTCAAAATATATACAACGGGGCAGAGCATCATTTTGACTAAAGAATACACATGGGCCATCCTGTAAGCAGCAATAATTTGAGATACCATGCTTCGCTCCGAGATAACAGGCACAATTATTCTTCACCAGCCGCTTGAACCTATTTTTATTCTGCATTCGATTTCTCCTTACTCACATCTGCTAATCGTTGCTGCTCCGAATGAAACTTATTGAATTCCAGCTTCGGATTCTCTACGAATGGAAGCAACGTCAGCAATGTTTCCTGTGAGACCACTTCTTTCAGTTTCACAATCACATCTGCCATCCCAACCAAATCTGTTGGCAAGTTTCTTGTAAACTTTACGGCGATATCACGGTAATCATATTGCACACCTTCTTTAATGTGCAGGAACGTGAAGAAATTCCGTAAACGCTGCTTGATTGCCTTTTCCATCAACGCTTCACGCATTGCCACTCGATTCTCCAAATTCAGCAGCTTATTTCGCAACGCCAAGGAGGACGTATTACTGGCCCAATTCTCATTAAAATTTACCTGATCCATCATGTCGAAGATTTTGCGTTCAATATTATCCAGCTCGTTCTTTACAAAAGAATCATTAATCTCCTTCGTAAGCCAACTTACCTTTCCTCCAGTTGGAACCTGAATAATGCCCATCTTCTTCATATTCAATAAGTCCTCAGCTTCCAGCTTGGCATTTTCAATCACCAGGTAGGCATTGCGATGATCTGCGATTTCATTGACCAAATCAGAGTTCAAAGCGTTATAAGCATCAAATAAAGAAATCACATCATGGAAGCCACTTTTTCTCTCCGTATTAGCTGGGCAGGAGATGAGCGGTACTCTTCCAAAGATGTGATTATGTTTGCCGATATATTTCAATTCAGTTGCTTGGTCCTGCTTACTCTGAATGTGTTTATCATCGTTGCCGATTGTATAATGTAGAATTTCATGATCAGTATACACGTCAAGGTACACTTGCTTATCGAATCGACGAGTAAATTTATGTAGGCCAAGTAATACGTTTCCTTCTGCTGTTCCATCTCCTAACACATACGCATTTAAAGGGGACAATACGGTGGCTGAAAACTGGCCATCGGAGTCGATATAGTTTAACTCGAAGCTTACACCGAATATTTCGGATTGTTTTCGAAGCTGTAGATTATGCTCCTTATCCCAATGACTCATATGTACATCTATATTATGTGTGGCTTCATCCTGATCTGACTTGGACACATAGTTTACTGGCTTACCGAGCAGATAACCGACTTCATTATCCACGAACTTACGTGGGAAATTGAAGATAAGCTTTTGGTTGCTGCGGCTTTCTTGCATTGCATAGTTCTTGAGAATAGCATGCTGACCATTGTAGTAATCTGCATATTTCTGTTTGGCTATTGCAGCCGATTGGAGTTCATTTAGACATTCTATAATGATTTGTTCCGTAATTTGCAAATACATCCTTCCTTTCAAAATGGGTTATCTAATTTTTGCTTGAATAAAGAAAAGAACCACCTTTTAATAAGGTAGTTCCTTGTTGAATTTCCTTTCACCGTTGATACTCTGCTTAAGTGAAGTATGGGAAGTGATCGCGCATAAAATGAGTTAACGCATCCTTCAAATTTCTATGCTGTTTCTTATATTGGAACAAGATGGCCGAGGTAAGCACGGTTTCATAGTCCTCGATAGTAATAGTCCAGAACGGTGGTTCCTCAGGGTTATAACTAAATTCACTAACGATGCCATATGCTACACCTAGCTTGTCAATCCTCTCGTGTAGGATCTGATAGATCTCACCACTCAATTGATGAATATCACTCTGTTCCAGAACCTTCTCCTCATTCCAGCCGTCCATAGAATATTAACCTCCTTACATACCCGTGATTAAGCCAAACGGGGATTATAACAAGTATCTATTGGTATCAATATATTATTACGGGCAACAGGTGAACGGATATTTAATACCAGGTGTCTTATTATCAAAACGTAAATGGACACAAATACATTTCATCTGTTTAACAGCTCGTTTATCTTCAAAGAAAATTATTAAGATACAGGCGAGGAGCTAACCTTATTTGCACTCGTCCAACTCTAGTTATTATCTGTTGAGCTTATTTACGGATTATTACCAGCACCAACCACGACTGAGAAAACTCCCTCTTCATCGTGCTTCAGTATGACGATAAAGGTGCCGGGCATAGATTCTGGACTATTCGCTGCATCAAGTTCATACCAACCCTTCAACCGTTCTGAAAGGAGCTTACTCTCGTACTGGATAACATCTCTCCCCTCGTCTACCTTATACTCCTTGACCTTAACAGCGTCACTTGGAATTACAGAAGAAGCCTCGCGTATAGCTTCCTTTACAGAGCGCCTTGGCGTATCCGTAGCTTCAAATGACAGGGTTACATTCAAAGCCGTGTCTTTCTTTGTAACGTCATCTTCGGCATAAATAGCCAGAAAACTATTGTTCTGATAAGAACTAATGCCAGCATCTTGCCCATTCTCATCTGCCCCGCGGAGATGTTCGATAGTTTCCTTCGTATCACCAAGTCCTCCTGCCTTGGTGATCAGAGGTTCTATAGTTGTGCCTTGATCTTTTATGCCTCAGAAGCCTCCCCGCTTTCTGTATCAGTCACAGCTTCATCTGCAGCAGTTGATTCAACCGTGCTTATTGTCTCTACAGCATTATCGTTGTCTTTGCTTTCTTTGGTTGATTCCCCGCAACCTGTTAACGTTACGTATAGAGCAATACATCCTGCCATAATAAGCAATCTCTTCTTGTAAATCCCCACACTCCGACCTCCATATTTTATAATGTTTAATTCTATCCTGCATTTACCAATATGTATTATAAAAAAATTAAGCTCGCAGTCTGGACGCTATCTGGTATATTGTTCAATGTCTTCTATATTCGAATTTCTTCTCATCTGGTCCTCATATTCATGTACGTCGTTATTTAATTTGGCCACAGCTCCCCAACCCGAGAATACAAGCAGGAGTACTCCCATCAAGGCATAGGCGAATGTGAAATAATTCAAATAAAAGTTTAAAACAATACCACCTAAAATCAGCAGCAATACAATCCACAGCGTCCACTTTAAGCCCTTCTTCAATAAAATCTCTCCCTCATAAGGATTCCTATAATGTTTCTTTATGTATCATGATACATACGATTCACATGTCTAAAAAGTTCAAGAAATTTAGGCATCATGAGTGCTGTAACTGTTATTGTCTTGATTACAGTTATCAGCTTGTATGGTTGCCACAACACTTAACTATTCTACCCGTTAGTTCAATCCATGGTCGTCGTCAATTATCCACGAAAATTCTTTCGTAATCGAAATTGCAATGCTAGATAATATTAGTTCTAAGATGTCATCAGTGTATGTTGGTACATCAATTTCAATTAAATTTACTTCTTCAGTACCATCAAGTGTGTCGAAAGCATAGTTCCCATTTGGATTAGCGAGAATACCAGTTACTTTAACAAACTCCCCATTGACTTCTTTATGAAATGTTAGGTGACTTGCTTTTGTGAATCCCAAAACAGAGGTTAAGAATTGCTCAGCAACCTCCGATTTAATTTTGGACATGTACTTATCCGAATGGATACTTATATAGTCGTACATAGTTTCACCATACTCATGTCTGCCCATAGCTGCCTTTTGCTACTTCGAGGGAGCTTAAATAGGTAACGAATCAATATGAGATTCAACTTCAAAAATAAATTCTTCAAGGCTTTCACAATCAAACCGTTCACTTCCTTTATTTATCTCAAACAATACTAGATAGCTATGATGATTTATTAAAAATTGCCAACCCTGTCTTGAAATCATATCCTCCAATATTTGACAGTAATCAAATAACTTTTCAACGTCAGCTCTATTCATTAAGTCATAATCCTGATAAGTGGTTCCTAATGGTTCAGGAAAGATTCGATATGCTAACCATTTTATTCCAATTTAATACACCCCTTAGAGTTACAAAAGCAAATGCGGTCATAATTAGTGATTCGACATTTTCCTGCTGTATCCTGCCCATTTCCTTAACAAGATTGGATCAAATGAAGATTAAGCTTTGACAGAAACCTCAAAATAATAAGCTCCGATCATAAAATTTCAGACTCTTCACAGACTGAATTAATTGAACAGCCCCATATAAACTATCTGGAGCGTCATCATATGTACAATTTCGATTGTAATCCTTCACCTGATGATTATATCTGAGGTTATCTGCATTGAACAGAATATGACCTTTCTTCACTTCCGGCTCCAAGCTAATAATACGTTCATGCTTCTGCCCCTTGGAATGTACACTTTCTACGGGTGTATGTATCTTCGCCTTCCATAGCTCTTCTTCAAACTTTTGTTTCATGTAGCTCTGTGCCTGATTCACCTCAAATCCAAGCTTATCTACAGGGTAAAGCTTCAACTTCTCAATAGCGACTTGGAACAAATCATCCGGCAGTAATTTATAGATGTTCCCGTCAATCACATACATCTGCTTTGTCTTTCGGTGCTGACCAATAATTGAAATAGCCGAATAGTCATTTTTCTTCCCTGCCTTAATCGCTGGATCAATATACATCGCCATTTCCATATCCTCAAACTCAGGCAACCTGTCCCAATCCATGAGATTCTGAAATATGTACTCATCGGTCGAGCGCGGATCGTTTTGTAATTCTTTATAGAAACTTTTCTCGCCCATCGCTTGCTTCTTACACATCAAATAATAATAGTCCAAATACTCGCTCCACAGGATTTCTGTATCTTTTAGCATTTCCTCCTCATGAGCCATAAAAAAACACAAGGCCGTATTGATCCTGTTCTCATCCTGCAAGTTATTATATTTTTGCTCCCACTCTGACCATAAATCGTCTCGTTCCGAAAACTGAATCACGGCTGCTTTACGGACACTTCTTACTCCTGGTATTTTACCTTTAAGCAGATCAGCCATGATGTCCTCTTCGTTCAAAATGGTTCCACAGATCAGAATATTCGTATCCCTTGTGCCAATAGGCAGAATGACATCCGTAAACGTATTTTTAATTTGTTCTCGTTTGGCTTCGGATCGAGCCGTATCCTCCTTGAGCAAATCATCCATTAGAACCAGTGTGGGACGATGATGCTTATAGTGAATACCTCTCAAACTACCATCAATCCCACGAATCATTATGCAAGAGTCCAGTCCACCTTTACTCTTCAGCCATATTTCATTGTTGTTCCAGCGGCTCCCTTTACGAATCCCGAAATCCTCAATCAGCATTGTATTGGTTTCCAGCTCATCTTTGATCATATCGAGGAACGGAAGAGCAATTTGCTCTGTGGCAGATATAATCAATGTAAACTGTGATTTATTATATAAAGTCGCATACAGCGGGAATAAAAAAGAACTGATCGTCGACTTTCCATGCTCCCTTGGGAGTCCAAAAGCCGTAATCAGTCCAGTATGGGCAAGCATATGTCTTAATTCTAAAAATAACTCTTTATGAAACTTGCCAAATGCTCGATCAAAGTATTTAGGAAAATAGGCTAAAGCAAAAAACTCAATGTCCATCTCACCAATAAGTTTGCGAAGTTCAGAAAAAGAGAACGTTTCAATTAGTTGTTTCATTTTCGATGGTTTAAAATGCTTCTCCATATACTGCTTAAGCAGCTCAGCCTGTCGCTGCTCTTCTTGCTTTATTGTTTCAATGGGTATAGCTCCTTTCTCAAATTCACTATAAAATCATCACAAAAATTTCTGCACCCTTTGCTGGCGACTCTGTTTCTACATATAGAAGCCCCCCTCCCCATCCACGACATAAAGAGTGGCTCATCACCACTCGATATTTGCCAAAGCTTCAGCCATATCCTGCTGTGTTGTTAGGGTATAAATATTGGTTGTGGCTACGTGATCATGTCCAAGGATTTGCTGGATGGTCGTCAATGAAGTCGTTTTGACCAGCTTATAGCCAAGTGTATGCCTGAGCATATGGGGCGTGACCTTTACGTTGACTCGGTCCCCGTATTTGTTCAAAATCAGGTTGATCGCATTTCGTTCCAATGCTCCACGCTGACCAATACATAGATATTCTGATTCCACTTTTGGCCTAATTTCAAGATACCGAATAATGGCTTTTCGCACATCCTTATTTATTGGTATGGTGCGGTAGGAATTCCCTTTGCCGAATACCTTCAATAAACCTTTGCGTTCGCTTATTTCAATATCTTTCAGCTTGATACCAACCAATTCGCTTACCCGTATCCCTGTTCCCAGCAGCAATTCAATCATACAGATATGCATTCGATTGCCCATACGGTGAATTTCATTCCGCAACTTCCACAAATCCTTTTCCGCTAGCCCTTTGTATTGCCGAACGACCTTGTTTCTGACCGCTTCGATATGTATTTCTTCCTTTATATAGTCTTGCTGATGCATCCACTGAGCAAAGACGTTGATACTAGCGATCTTACGGTTAATGGTCAGTATTGCTTGGTTGGTGCTTTGCAGATATTTCTTGTATTCTACCCCATCCAATTCAATCCACTTGTCCAGTCCATATTCTGTTTTCCTTTGAAACCAGGTTATGAATTGCAATACGTCCCTAATATAGCAGGAAACCGTATTTTCACTCCGATCCTTGCTCCGTAAATGTGCTTCAAAGCCTTGAATATAGTCCATATTCGCCCCCACCCTTCGCTTGTGTGTCACATCATACCGTTGATGTGGGGGAAAGTCCACTCATTACATAACTTATCTTATGCACTGATTTTGGCTTCTTTTGGGGCAAATTCCGGGCTGAAACTGGCGTTTATCTATACAAATACTGACGGCATAATGTTATGACTGTGAATCATCTGGCTCTATGTATCCTTCCTCAATATCCACTGATTCCTCAATAGCTTCATAGTCGGCATCCACTACATCGGCTTCGATCATATCTAGAAATAGCTGCTTCCGCTCCTGTTCCAATGCCTTCGTATTCACCACCAGCTCACGGCGATCATTCCACTCATTTGGAGCACGGTTCTTTAAGTAGAAGATCATCGCTGTCGGATTGGGAGGCTGATATCGTTTCACTTTCTCGATGCGTGTCTTCTTTTTTCCATTTTTGTCCTCTTCAATAATCGTTTTAATTTCTTCATATTCATACCCTGTAGCAGCTTTCAATAAAGAATTTTCCACGTGGGATATAGGGACAGATCTGCTCCATTTGACTAGTTCAGCCAGCATCGGATGTTTATCTATATACTCGTACCAAGTTGTTTTACCTATATCGAGTTTCCTGATGATGTCCTCTGCGTTCATGCCTTCTTCGAACCATTGCTGAATCTCCGCTAATCTAGGATATACATGTGTCTCCCATTTAGTTGGACGTTCCAATGCTTCAGCAAATTTGGGATGTTTCCTACGATAATCGCCTAATGTCCAGATATGAATGTTTAGTCGTTTCGCAATTTCCTCATCTGTTGCCCCTTCACGTACCCAAACAGGAATATCTCTTAGTCTTGGCACAACAAATTGATCATACTTGGTCTGTATCTTTGGCTTATTCCTTTTTGGCTTGTCATTGTTTTTGCTCATTAACTCACCTCCATCACAAAAAAAGGGAACAGCCAACGATCAGCCATTCCCCATATGTATCAGCTTACCCTTCCAATTCAGCCTCGTAAAACAACTCGATATCCTCAATCACCTTTTGAATCAACTCATTGTCCTTCATAGCCTCCTCAGTCCCTAGCACATTTACCTTTTCAGCTTGCATGCCCTTTAGGAATCGAATCACCATATTCACTTTTGCCTTACCCACTTGAATCACCCCTTCGGTTTAGTCAGCACATGATACCTCTGACCTTGCCGACTCAGCAACTACTTCATCATAACCATACTACTTACCATTCCGAATCAAATAGTTGTATAATACTGTATAAAAGGGTTACACCGAATAATACGGTATATGAAGTGAGGGAATTTACCTATGCTTAAAAAACTGAATATCTATCAAGTTCTTAAATTTGTATGTGCCGCAGTTGTTATAATCACGTCCCTTTGGTCACTTGCTTATCCCGGCGACCATATTCTATTCAAATTCTCACAATTTTTCCTCGGTCTCATGTTTCTATTTTCTGGCTTCTCAGAACTTAAGGCAAATCGAAAAACTTACGCAATAATTAGCTTCAGTGTCTCCTTGTTTTCTATTTTGGTATTTATAACTACACTTTTATCAAGAAAAGGTTAACTACACGCACTCTAATTCTGACTCAGCAACAATTTCATGATAGTCATACTGTTTACCATCTCGAATCAGATAAACGCCGCTATTATCGCCAACATGGGCAATATATCGCTTCATAATCACATCTACATATTTGGGATCAAGCTCACTCGTATAGCAAATTCGATCCGTTTCCTCACAAGCAATCAACGTTGAACCTGAACCACCAAATGGATCAAACACAATTTCACCAAGCTTACTGGAATTTTTAATAGGATAGCTAATCAAGGGGATCGGCTTCATCGTAGGATGATATTCATTGCGGAAGGGGCGATCAAATTGCCATAATGTCGTTTGCTTACGATCACTATTCCAATAGTGTCCACTTGTCGGCTTCCAACCGTACAATACAGGTTCGTGCATCCAGTGATAATCTTGTCTACCCATAACCATCGCTTGCTTAGCCCATATGCAGCACTGTGCCAGTTTGAATCCAGCTTCGATAAATGACTTCCTAAAGTTCAAACCTTCACTATCCGCATGGAACACATAAATACTTGCTCCGTCATCTGCTACTTCATACATTCGAGTATAGGCGGCCAATAGGAAATTATAAAACTGGTGATTGTCCATTTTATCGTTCTCTATTTTCAATGCATCCTTGGTTTTACCTGTATAATCCACGTTATAAGGTGGATCAGTTACAATAAGCTGAGCCTTCTTGCCATCCATCAACGTTGCGATATCCTGCGGATTAGTCGAATCACCACATATGAGCCTATGCTTACCAAGTAGCCAAATGTCACCTTTACGAGTGATCGGATGCACAGGTAATGCTTCTTCTACATTAAAATCCTCTTCGTCTTCCGCTGTATCTTCATGTAATGTATCCAGCAACTTCTCCGCTTCAGACCAATCAAAGCCAGTTAGCTCAATATTGTATTCTGCTTCTTTCAACTCATCTAATAATGTAGCCAGTGCGTCAAAGTCCCACTCCCCTGTAATTTTATTGAGCGCTATGTTCAGAGCTTTCTCTTTCGACTTGTTCACATCCACTATGACACAATCGACTTCATCGTATCCGAGTGCCTTCAACACTTTGGCACGTTGGTGGCCTCCTACGATGGTATAATCACTATTACAAATAATCGGTTCACAATAACCGAATTCCATTACACTATTCCTGATCTTTTCAAACTCTGGATCACCCGCTTTTAAATCCTTCCTTGGATTATATTCGGCATGTACCAGTTGATCGATCTTCAATTTCATCCATTTCATTTATAGAATTTGCTCCTTTTATTTAAATCCATAACTTTGAATACTCGTTGCTACATAATCTACAGCTTTCTCATTATTTCTGGCGTTTTTTATGTAAGGTACGAGCATTTTTACGTTTACAAATTTGATTTCCAATCCGCTTGATCCCCCTTTCTACCTTCATTTTTAAAAAGGCTGCAATCCACATCCAGGTGAAAAACACACCAATTGCAGTAACAAATCGTAATATTTCTATGATTATTACTTGTAACATTAATAACACTCTTATTTCTCCTCTCTAAATGAAAAAGGAACCCTAGCTCATAGCCAGAGTTCCCGTATATAATATGTACTTTTAAATTTTCAACATTGTGTCACGTGACACATTTTACTCTTTGTAGGTTCAAGTCCTCAATTCGTGTAGTTTAAAATTTTGCAAATAGCAGTTGGTATTCAACAAGATAAATTTGAATATGAAACATGCAAATTTTAAAATAAGCAGCCTGACTACAAATGAATAGCTGTCTTGAATATGAGGTAAACATCATTTCTCCATTTCATTCTTTCTAAGTTTAAGCTACATTCCATGGACTGACACCAGTTCCCCCTATATATAGAAAAGTAGGGTCACGACAATCCATCATGTTCAAGAAAATAAAATAAAGACAGCCAACGATGTTGGATGGCTACGGAAAGAAATAATTTGTTTACAAATTTTTGTTGACGGTTTCTTTTGATCTTTACATCTGTACCAACATAAAGGGAAACTCTCTCACCATCTCGATAAAAACCACTTCGCTACGCTTCGTAATCGGTATTCATCGACCTGCCGCCGTTTCCCCTCTTGCCTACGGCAATTCACCCTTTTGCGGCTCATTTTGGACACTTTATTTGCAAATTTATCATAAGAGGAAGAAATCTTCCCTTAATATTAGGGAGAAAATCTTCCTTTGGAACTACTATAATAGTTTACGATAATGCTCGCTAACCACGTGATCGGTAAATGCATCTTGATCCACTAGCATAAATAACCAATATTGTCGTCCAACTTTTGAGGTTTTTTCAAAAAGCAATATATTATGATTCTTTAACTCACTCAAAATGAATTGCTTTCTATTTCCCTTCCAATTATCTCTAAACCACTGATATAGTGCTTTTCCACCTATTTCCTTAGCGGTAAGCTTGATATTCTTTTTGCCCACCATGAGCTTAACCATTTCGATCATTTTCTTAGAACAAGCTTTCTTAAATCGAAGTTCATTATGTAGTTGATGCATATGGACTCGTTCATCCGGCAATCTAAATTCCTGTTGCATCAGTGTTAACCATTCCGTCCGTTTCGAGTACATTACAATATCCACTTCTTCGGTTAAATTTACATTGCGTAAGGATGTCCTATGAATAATTTGTGAGAGATTAGCCAGCACATCTTCTATATATAGTTTTTGTATTCTCTCATCTGTAAACCAGTTTCCTTTATTTCGGTTCTCTTTTAAGGATATATCGATGTCTACACCATACATGGCTACAGCGGTTTCCCGATAATGCCTAGGAGGGCGAATGGGAATACCAAATAAGGCCATCGCATTAAAGCTAGAAAAATCATTATTACCTACCACATTGAAAAGATGTTTCCTCATATCATCATCTGACTTCTGCTTGATTGTGAAAAATTGCTTGAGCTGCTCGTCCGTAATTACACCCTCAGCGTGATAAAATGCGATATCATCCTGCTTAGGTAATGCAATCATTTTGAAACTTGGACGTTTTTCTTGTAGTTTACTTTGTATCTCCAAGAAATCTCCTGCTATCGCTTCCTTGACTTCTTTTAGTTCACGGTAAGATAATGTTGTGGACGTATTTATATTTTTCCATCGAATATTCAACCGCTCAGCATATCGATGAACATTTGTCATGGGGATCAGTTCAAATCCAGAACGTTCATATATACTTTGGCTAATATGTGCTGTCCCGTCCAAAATCAACATATGGGTATGTAACCGACTATAGTCTAGCCACTCTGAACAAATAATAGCTTGCTTATTCGTTCGTTCTATACAGCCGATATGATCCTTTGCATACATCTTTATAAACCACGTATATCTTCTCATATCCTCAAGTTCGCCTTTAGCATCAGCCAATTTAGCCAGGATTGTATTGAAGAACCGTTCTCTTTCTGAACCCTCTATAAATCGATTCAATCGTAATGTTGAATGGGAAGTTACATTGTCCTTTAATTCCAAGTTGATCAACTCACTCAGGATATCTCTAGCTTCCTTAAATTCACGATTACTTAAATGAATACGATCTGCCAAATGCTCAAACCAGTCAAATGAATTGTCTTTACTGCCAATATCCCAGACACAACTGTCATAGTAAATAGGCATCTCGTCTATGATCACCAATCGTTTCCACTTATGTACCTCTTTAAGCTGAGCATCATCTTTCGTATTCTTAGCTCGCTGCGGGTAATAAAATAAATAGTTATTCATGTGCTCATCATCTAACATCAAATCTCGAAGTCTTTGCTGAGGAATACATAAAATTTGATATTTTCTCATGGTATCTATCACTTTATGAATCTCATCAGAATTGACATATGCAATGGCATCTGGTATTTCATGTTGCTTGGCAAATTCAGAGACATCCTTATATACATTATTCTTCATCGTGTCGTTATTATTAAACACAAGCAATAGCGGATACTTTTCATGTTGATTTGAAGCATTTTTCTCTAATAGGCTCTTGCATAGAACATTTAATGCTGTACTTTTCCCTGTGCCTGGAGCAGAATTAACTACCCATGACAAATAGGATTCTTCATTTTCAGATTCATCCATATTCATTTGAAATCCCTTATGTACAAAACTTGTTAATGCATGATATGTTTCCATAAACGCCTCTTCGTGGAGACTGTTCATATGCGAACGAGAAATATAAGCTTCCAGATCGCTCCATTGATTCACTGCCAAATCAGATTCACTCCTTATATTTTCAGTTGCTTAATTTCCTCTAAAGCCTGTTGAAATTCTTCATTAATAGCGTACAACCAAAACTTTTGATGCTTATCAATCGTCAAAGCGCGAGTAATGTACCGGATATTTTTACCCTGCAATTTCCGCATCATCTGACCATCGTAACAATAAAAATAGCTCACTCAGATTCACTCCTCTCATTTGTGAAATCGCACCTATATAGCAGGTGTCACCCAAGCGCCCGTGTTAACAGGCGCCTATCATGACAGACCTATGATTTAATTTATTCGATATGGACTATCGCCTTAAAGCTCGATTTCGTGACTTTCTCGGTAGTTATAAATTCAATTGTCGCACCGTCAAAATCAAAGAAGGATAACCCCTCATCTCGGTGAATGACCTGATCCCTCGGAATGATACACTTCACTTTCCCCTGCTCATCTACAATATGAACATATTGGTATTTGGCTATTTGAATCCGCCATGTCTTGCCTAATAGATCGTCAGCAACCAACTGCGATTCTTCCTGAGACTTTTTCAATGTGCTGAAGCCGAGCAAGTAATCCCTCAATGTTCGTCTTGTACTTTTCCCATCCAGCAAAGAAGGCGTATTACTAGTTTGTACTACTGTTTCCCTCTCAGCTTCGTACCCGATAAAAAATTGTCCCACGATCTCAAATAATGAATACACTCCATCCGGCACATGGAATGGAAACTCCAAATCATTTATGGCAGCGATGCCAGCGTGAACGGTAAGCCCTTTGCCTTCTACATTACGATTCGTGAGCCGGTTCACTCTTCGTACTTCCCTCTTCATCACATTTTCATGCTGCTTTAGATTTTCTAGTAGCCCATCTACAAATAGCCATGCAAAGGAGTACGTTCCATATTTCTGATAAGCGATCTCCACAGCTACACTCGCAAGTATTGAAGGGTGCTGACAAATCTCCTCACACTGAGCCTTGTACTTCTCTCTTAACTCGGCGTATTCAGCACTAATGGCTTTCCGAGTTTCATTGTCTCGTTCCCATTTTTTCAGTTCATTGAATTGCTTTTGGCGATGATTAATTTGGTTTTTCTGCTTATTGTATTTTTTATACAGTGGCTCAATATGGGCTAGATAGTCCAGAAACTTAGGCTGGCTAACCTTTCTCATATCCTGTAACAATTGTCTCGTACTTTCGATGCCCAAAATCGACTGATCCAGTTTGCCATCTTTCATCTGGAACTTGTCATCTATGTACTTCTCTGCCACAACGCAAAACTGGTTAAACGGTGATTTTTTCGAATACTGATAATAATCATCCGCTTTGCCACCATTCACGAAACGAAAGAAATACGGCATCTGAATAGCCAGACGATCCAACACATATGGGATCTCTACTTCTAGTCCATTTTTGGTCGCATCAATGATTTGACCTTGGAGAAATTTTAAGACTGAGTTTTCCAAAACGCGTGCTTGAAGGCTCCCTTCCTCCAAAGCCATATTCTGAAAATACGTATTCACATTCGTACATCTACCCGTCAGATTATGAAGGCTTTTCAGTTCCATCTTGACGATGCTATCCATATTATTCGATACAGGAGCAGCTACTTTTTTATCATCCTCATTGATAATGGTAGGAGCATCGATCACTGCTGAGAGTATGGTGGGATCGTTGGTACAGAGAGCCGTGTCCCCATCGACATCTCCTAGTCCGAGCCTTGCCAGTGTTAAATCACAACAATTCAGAACAATCACATTATCTAAATGACGTATATATCGGTTATGTACTTGTACAAAATCTAGCTTGCCAACTTCATTAAATATCGTTAGCGGTGAACGGAATAGCGCATGCATTCCACGTTTTCGATTCATAAAAGCCTGGTTCTTGTTTAGCACACCTGTTACATGTTTTCCAGCGGCGTGCTCCATAAATGCAATGGGATCATTGGTTAGATAAAAGTAGCTACCTCGAATCGGGATGCGACCTTTCAACATATCCTGTACTTTCAGCATGGCTTGCTTCACGATGAATTTGCGGACGTTTCCGTCATACAGCATTAGTTCATTCAAATCGATGGCTTGGATGATTTCATTTATAAATTGTTTCTTCTGGCCCCGTCCTATTTCATCTTCCTGTTCATCAGATTCTTCATCTACATCTTTAGGTTCATCGTCTTCTTGGACTAGCATATGTAGGAACGCTTTCGTGTACGCAATATCTCGAAGCCACTTTTCATGGGTGGCATTCTTTTGCCCATGTAGTACACGTTTGATGACATCCATTAGAGGCGTAGCTAATTGATATAAATCGTTCAGTGTAAGATTCAGCGCATGAATATATTGGTATGTCAGTGGTGTGTAGGCGTTCATCTGGTATGCTGGTTTCGCATAATTGGCGACCCAGAAGTTATTATGATTATGTACTTTCAGTAATGCTTCGTATTCCGATATATTTTCAAACAAACACTTAGGCTTTGCTTCTCCCTCACTGTATTGATGCCATGCTTTGAAGCAGGATTTGGTGAGGATGAGATCAATAGGACGACCCTGTTTGTCGATGATCGGCTGTGATTCACCAGAAACATCCTTTATCTCTGTCACGTTATGTTCCTTAAACCATTTCATCAGATCGAACCGGATAAAGTTACCTTTGATATATGGTAGTCTTCCCTGAACTGCATTAGCTGGATAAGATAGATTCAGGTGTTGTCCAATACGCTCGGCAAACTGGAAGCTCATTAGACCTTGACCATCAAAAAATTGGATATTCTTATTTTTATACTTTGGATACTCCACTCGCTTAAATCCGATGGACTCTTCATTGATTGCTATGATTGGGATTTCTTCTGTCTGCTCGATGGAATAGCAAGGGTATAGTTCGTCATTATACATAACCGAACGAGCAGGAAAAGGAATTGCTTCTAGCTTCACACGACGATTCTGTTTATTCCATCCATTGAAAGTTTTATATTCATTTTGATCAGGAACAGACTTTGTGCGGCCATTCCACGAGATCGTTTTATTCGGTATACGTTCTAATTTATGTAGATGTTCCTTTGATGGCTTTAATTCTTTCTTCGCTTTGAAGTATTCACGTTGCTTTGCCTTTTCATCTAGTATCAACTTCTGCTGTTCCAAATCTTCAGCACACTTTTCTACTTTCCATACATCCTCAATGATCGTATCTTTTTCATAATCTGGAATGACTACAATACGAGGGATATACGGAACTGGTTGTGCTGCTGAACGACTCACACCAAGTGCTGCTTCCCACTTATGGATGTTGGTGAATGGTGACATTTTACCGAGTGTGATGCGGTCATACAGATCAGCAACATACTTTTCCTGGATAAATTCTATTCGCTGTGTACGTCCCATGGCAGGTGACTTGATCGAACGAACATATTTCCTTCCATTATAGTAGATACCCTCTCGTAACATACGTTCGAACAAAGCAAGTTGGGATGGATCATCTTCGTCAATTTGATCAGCTTTGAGCATAAAGACGACATCGGTAACATTGGTGAAAGGATCACATTCTGCTACGATTCGTTTGAGTTGATCGAGATAGATGCTGTTCGATACGGTGATGATACGAGTGCTGGATTGTGGCGCGTAAAGCTGATCTCCTTCAACCGTGATCTCGTTAAAGTGGAACAGTTTGATTTGGTATTGTTTTCGTGTTGGATTACTGGACAAATTTTGGCCTCCTATTTGTTGGTTTGAGTGATATGAATGTGAACGTTCCATCCTGATGGATTTTGTATCTGTACGACATACAGAACGAATGTTCTTATTCATTATACAGAATATATGTTCGTATAACAAGAGTTGAATTCTAATAATTTTTTATATGGAAAGGCATGACGAAAAGACCTAGCATCGGTTACTAAGTCTCCCTTTTAAATCCTTCGTACGACTTAACTTGAGCCGTTCCAGCTTGTTATTCTTAAAGGGATGCCCACAGTTGCTTTCTTATCCAAAGTCTCATGTGTTCTTCTTCAACCATTCTCTTGTTCCCATTTTAGATGCTTTTGGAGTTTACACAAAGTATCTTACAGGCTCACATTAAAATAATATCGAACCTATCCATCTTCTTCGATTTCTTTATTTTCATCCAAAAATGGATATGGATATTTTTTCTTGTAAATCTCAATATTTTTCTCATTGTATAAAAAACGATTATATTCTTTTTTTATTCCCACTCGAAACGTGACCCAATTTAATGCATAAAGAACTATCCAGAACATAGATATAAAAACCGTCCAGGGTAATATATACAGCATATCAACAACGAAATATAAATGAAAAAAATCTAATTTTAGATAAGCCAGATACTCCAAGTATATAATAACCGAAAGGCTGATAGATACCTTTGACAAACCCGCCACAGTTACATACAATTTTCTGAAGATTTCATAACAAAAGGCTAAAATAGGGTTACTCCGTTCTAAAATATAATACCAATTGTAATGCTTAAATATTACATTTCTATATTCAGATATTTTCTTATCTACTATTTCATCTAACAAACATAAAGCCATCCAAACTTTCTCATCATTTATTTGTGGTGATTTTAATTTATAATAGTCGTACTGAAGCTGTAACTCTCTGAAATTTGAGAGTACTTCAGTTTCAGTCGAAAGAAACAATGGGGTATCTTTACTTCGGTATTTTTCTACAAACGACTTTAATAATCGATCTCTGGCACTAATATTTTTTTCCTGAAAAATATTGCGTAACTCTTGATACATGGGACCCAATATCTCTGTTATATTCAATTCTGTTTTTGTTAGGAATACTTCATATAGCTTTTGTTTTCTATTTGCGTTGTAGTTTACTATCCATCCTAATACAACAATACAAACAGATATAAGTGGAATCAAATCTTTAAAATAATTCTGATAAAATTCAGTCACAAGTCACTCTCCTTTTTTCGCAGTTTTGCTTCAATTAAACATGAAGGTTTTTAGCGCCGATTTCCCCCTGAGTATTTCCTATTCTAATTCTTTCCAGATATGTGACAGTCAAATGAGATATTGCCAACAGCAGTTCAACTTCATATTGGTCAAGTGGGATAGTAGTCTTCAAACCATCTTCAAGTTGTTTTGATTCCCTGTGATGTCCGACTTTATTTAAGTATGTAGCTATACCTGAAAATAATCCAGCAAGAGCGGCCTTCTTCTGTGGTACAAAGTCTTTAAGGAATCCTTCCCAAGATTTGTTATCATAAGGTCCACCCCGATCCTTAGCATCCGAATAGGCTTCTAAGGTAGAAAGACACTGTCGAAGGGCGTCATGTGTGATTCCCCTTTGCATATGGTCTCTAGCAACTTTTAGTTTATCAAAAGCTTGAAGCCAACTCTTGTCGTTAAGGAGTGAAGGTGGTAACGTTAAACCGTACTTAGTTGAATACCCGAAATGTCTTATGAAAGAGAGCCATTTCTCTTCTGGGAAGCTTATCTGACCGCTACCGTTGAAAGGAATGATTTTATTTTCGTTCTTCGTTAGAATAATAATTTTGATTTCTATTGAAAAACTAGCATCCCCACTGCGAATCTCTTCAATATTGGAAATATCTTTGGAATCAAAGACCCATTCCCATTCAGTAGAATTCGAATAATAATTAAAGGTTAAAAGAGAGCATTGGATCTGACCTATTGTCTTTTTAATTTTAATGTTATTTACCTTAGCACAAACTTGAACATCTAACACATTTTGAATTCGATTCTGCTGATCAGAAAGTTTAATCCTGCTAAAGCGAATCGTGTCTTCATAAAAATTCAGATCGAATTCCAGTTTTAGAGAGACATTGTTAGAAAGGTGGCTGGTCTGAATAGAACGTTCATACAAATAAACCTCATACATATATTAGCCTCCTAAAAATTAAGAAAATTAACATTTCTAATAAGAACTTCTTATGGGATCTTTAAAACTTGCATTTTCTACTCTTATACTGCAATTAGTTACTCAAAACTACATAAGTGTTAAGAAAGCCCTGTCTTCTTCTTTCTGTAGTTACCTCTTTCGAGCATAAATTAATTAAGTATTATTTATGGTTGATTGTTGAGTCTCAAGACGATTCAATTCCGTAACTGCAGTCTGGAATGAATTTTTAATGCTCCCTATCAATCGATACAGTTCTTCAACAGAAGCCTCCGCAGCTACAGCCAGATCATGCTGCTTTTCATTAGCACTATCTGCAGCTTCTTGTGAAGCGTCATTCATATCCTCATTATGAACCATTTGCTCAGATAGCAAATCAGATGCGTACTCAACAGCATTGAACTCAGCAAGTTCAAAAATTGGGGTGTCATAATCACAAAGTTCGCGTATTAAGTTTATCGACTCAATATCAATAAGATCCACAACATGCTCAAGTCCACTGACTGTACTAAATTCCTTTTCTAACTCAATTTCGATTTGCTCAAGCTCAGCTAAAAGATCATCTAAAGTTTTGTTGTTCAACCAAGGGTCATGCATGTTATATACTTCTTTATCCTCATACGGGTATCCTACAAACGTAAATAACCCATCACGCATGATTAAAGCTGCTCCTTCCAACCGTGACAAGAGAAAGGAAAGTAGGATTTTCTTATCATCCAACATACTACCGAAGTAAGGAATCCCTTCTTCGATCAATATAGGAACAAGATTTTCACTGATTTTGCTGACTAAGTCTGTTCCACGAACAATAAATCCTGTTTCTCTGCTTCTTCCGCTTTCATCTGAAAAATTTGCCGATCCAATATAAGCAATATTTTCGGTCATAACCACTTTTGAATGATTGCTAAGATGGAAAGTGGTAGCAAGGTTTTCAAAGTTAGTAGGGTCTAGCCGCTGTGTAATACGCTCAATACTTTGAGTTGCACGATCCCTTGGTTTTTGACTGTAATACTGCTCATACCGATCAGGGATATTCGTTACAATGCGTACATCTGCATGTTTTGTTGCACGTTCTAAGGCTCGTATTAATTGACTGCGATGTGCTGAAATATTATATGTTGTAACAAAAATTGATTCTGCATTAGGAAAGTCATCTAATACCTCCTGAAAGTTAAATTCTCCTTTCGAAGTTACAATATCAATCTGACCTGGTATTAACGGTATTATTGTTGTTTTATACAACTGTATTCAACTCCACAAAAAATTTATCCATGATAAAGTAACCTATAACTTATTCTTCTAATTCAACTTTCCGATATTACATTTTTATATAAAAAACTATATTTTTGCTATTAACTAAATCCACAACTGTTAGCTTTAGGCTATTAAGGAGCCTACGAGATGACTTACGTTTTCCTCAGGTTGAACGACATGATTCCGAAGGAATTACCACGCATTTGAAAGTTTGGCTTTGATATCATTTCACCCTCCAGAGCACATAGTTTTCCATTTGAAAAACCCCACTCTTTTTATAATAAAAGGATTATATTCCTTTTATAGATAACGATGCTATTCTGCAATTATTCAATCATACTAATACTTGAGATCAAACCAAGATTTGCTTTAAACTAGCTATCATCAATAATAGGTCTTCATTAATTACAGTAAAAAAGGCAAACTGATGTGATTAAAGATAAGTTCACCTAAAAAATCTGACAGAGTTCGTTGTTGAACCTTTTACTATAAAAACTGTACTATAAAATAAAACAATCACTGCGACATGAATAACCATTAGTTGGGGTCGAGTATAACTGTTTAGGAATTATTTTTCTGTTTTTATTTGTAATTCATCATTTTTTCTCCGTCTACATCTTATTCATTAATTAGGAATGAACCCCGTACGTTCTATTTCTTTGTTTCCTGTGAAATGATGATATGTGATATTTTCCAAATCACTCGGAGGAACTTCATTATCAAAAATAATTATTTGACATTCATTTGATAAGGTTGCCAAATGTTTGAAAAATAATTCCTTGACACTAGTTTTGACCTCTTCATTGTTCTCGTTTTGTTTTTTATCTCGTTCTTTATATGTCGTTAGTGGAGAGTCTAATATGACGAACCCAGGATGCGAGAGCCCACGGCTAACACAATACTCCATTATAGATAAAATAAAAGCAGAATTTATTATGGCTCTAGCACCCTTTCCATATGAAGCTTTTGTTTTATCCGCAACCACAACATCATTGGTATTTTTATTAAATGAAACCTCATCTTTATCAATAAAGCCCCAGTTTTCAAGAAACATCTGAATAATATTGCAGAATTCAATCATTAATTCATCGGATAACTTTTTGATTTCAACTTTATTTGCATCAGATTTGGTATTGTCAAACCTATTAGAAAGCTCACTAATACGGCTGCTCATATCAAACAACTTCTTTTTTCCTTTTTGAATTTCTACGATATTATCTCTTATTTTTAAATAATTTTCGTAATCTGATATTATACTAGAAACAGACAATGATTGTGTGCGTAGCAAGCTTTCCAGTTCTTCAATAGTGGTTTGATTCTTGTGCAGCAATCTATTGTTCTCCAACAAATCATTTTCAAAATCAAATATAGTATCATCTAAATCAGATAAGTGGGCTTTTAATTTTTGTTTCTCCTTATCAATAGCAATAAAGTAAATTTCCTTTGGGTGATTATCCACTTCGTTTTCCATTGGAGAATTACATACTGGACATTTTATATTAACTAGTTGATCAGTAAAGTTGTGAGACTGATCAATAAAATCCAGTCTTTCAATGTCTGATTCGTAGTTCTTTTTTAGCAATCGAAATTTCGATAAATTATCCATTATTCTTGATTTTTCATTTAACAGAATTCTAAGTTGATCTAGCAATAACCTATGTTCTTCTTCTTGCTTTTCTAGGAGCAATTTGTGTTCCTTTATAATAAGCTCTAATTCAGTAATTTTTTCATTGACTTCTCCTACTTTACTTTCTTCTACAAACTTCTCCATAGTTACAATTTCGATCTTTAAATCATTGCAAATCAGGGATAGCTCTTCGATTCTCCCCCTAAGCTGGGCCTTTTTTACATCTACGCTTTCGGATTTAACATATTTTTTGTAGTCATATCCAGATAGTATTGTAAAAAAAGTTGCTATTTCTTTAGAAGAATTTGCATCACGTTTTGTATCACCAAGAAAGATTGGTGAATTACGCTGAACAATCCTTGATTCATTTAACATCGTCAAAGAAACAAACTTCCTAAATGTGAATGCTTCAGTTTTTCCTTGAGATGTCGACCTCAATACATTTTCATATGTACAGTTACATAGGCTCATAAGCTTGGATGATAAACTGTTTTTAGCTTTTGAGTCGCTTGAGAGGACATCCAATGATGCATCATTCATATGATCAATATCTGAATAAAAATAGTGAATATTTGTTTTCTCGCTCTCATTTAAACTTCTTTTCAAAGTAATAGTTTGAGCAGATTTTTTCTCAAAAAACTCTAAAAGAACTATATCATAACCCAAGGACTCAATCGGCTTTTCTGGAATATCAGTAGCGCCAAAAATATAGTTGATACATTCGTATGCAAAAGATTTCCCAGTATCGGATGCCCCAGCAACAACGTTTAAACCCTCATTAAATATTAGAATGGCATCTTCTTTCCTAGCTCCTTGCAATACTAGTTTTTTTAATTTTATTCCAAAATCACTCAATTAATTCATCCCCCGAAGAATATTCTTTTTCAAACTCTCCTGTCCATGAACCTATATTTTTATTAATATACCTATAAATTTGAGTATCAGAATAATTAGAAAATTTTTCGTTTACCACAGCGATATTCTTCTTTAAGTGCTCGACATAACCATTAGAAAATAATCTCACAAAAGGATCGGTTATATTATTCTTTTTATAATATATTCCTGTTTTCGTATATTTAACATCTAATAATCCTTTAGAAAGCATAAGCGTTATTCCTTTGTTTACAATACCCCTTCGTACTGCAATTTCGGAAGAGTGATTGGGATTATCCGGGTGCAAGCTACCATATGAATTATCAATATCATTTAAATGCAAAACAAAATAATCATAGTACATAATTCTCTGTGAACTCATTCGTTTATCACATAAAGATAAGATAAATAATATTCGTGTACCAACTTCTTCAGGTGAATTAAAAATTTTAATTTTGTTAGTCGTCATATACCCAATTCATCTCCCCATCATTGACCAGTTCATGACATATCCCACTTTTCTCCATTACATTGATATCTCCTAATTCAGAACTGTTAATAGGAAGAATTTGAGATCTTGCAACGGTTTTATCTACGCGTTTCAAGTCATTATCATATTTAATCTCACAAGTTGATATAACTCCATGAAAGACTTGATTTTTAACATCTTCATAGATATCATCGTTTATTAACTCATCCCGAGTAAATCTTTTTAAAGCCTGTGCATTATGAAAACACTCTCTTTGCCGCTTAAAATGATTATGCAAACTTTTCTTCGATTTAAGACTATCAATATCCTTTATAGGTGTATTCTCATGATTTGAGTATACCTGTAATAATTGATCAACATAATTCATTCTTAATTCATCATCTTCAAGGGCTTCCTGGGGCTTTTTAACTTTTGGGCGTTGCTTCAGTCCTCCCCCAAAATGATATTTGTACCATCCTGTTTTGGCAAACTGCTCAATCAGAGTTGCAGGTGCAATTTCAGAGACAACAGAAAAATCGAAATCTTGTATGTACGTCTTTAATTGAGAAGATAAAGGTAAGCCACCAGATAAAATTTTTCTTTTCCCAGCACAGTATTTGTCCCAAGTATCTATTAATTCATTATTTATTCTTGATGGATGTTCAACTAAATTTCTCAAGTCTTGTCCTATACCATTGCTTGCAACTATAAAATATTTTCGTGGTTTATTGTATTTTCCAATCATAGTGTAATAGCAAAGCTTTCCAAATTCAGTCATGTACCCTGAAGGTGCAAGGGGATCTTTATATCTTTTACATTGAAATATATCAAAATTCTGCATAGAATCATCAAGATAGGCAACAATATCACGTCCTGAATCTTTAGAACCACCTATTTGAGCAATACTTTTATAATTTTCAAATTGCGTTAAATACCCGGATGCCCACTCGCATGCTATATCTTCGAACTCTCCAGCTTCAATAGTTCTTAGACGAACTAATGGATCAATCGTTGTATCAAAGATTCGACTAGTATTATTAGGAATTTCGAGCATCGGTACTGGATTAGTTTTCACTAGTGAACCTCCTTAATTAATTTCAATTGTCTCAGTAATTTTTATACTTTTGCTGGTCTGAAAAAGTCTTTTCTTGGTGGTTACCTCATTATCCTTTGAATTACCACAATTTATAAAAAAGGACTATATACTCACGACCAAGGAAACGCATTAGTCCATTTTCCTACTAAATTCTGCATAAATCTTCTTTATTTCTTACACTATAGCATATTCATGGGGATATATGGAACAAAAAAAAGCCCTTAGTTAATACTAAGGACCTAATTTAGAGTATTTATATAATTTTTGCTAAATTCCATTTTCATCCCGATTAATGAGGCTTGACAGAGCCTTCTGTAACCTTATTTATCTAATTTGCTTCTCTATTTTTTCAAACCATACAGTTTCCCACAACATCATCGCATATCCCTCAAACCATTCCGACCATGATGAAGGATTTTTCTCAACCACTCGATTATTATTCTCGTGCAACACTATTTTTTGAATTAATCTTCTTACAACCTCAAAGAAACTCTCTATATCCCCCTAATATCTCCGAGAAATCCCACCATTTACTCATACTAGATCGGCTATCAAAGAAATTACTTAAATCATATTTACAATTACATCATTCCATCATATTAAATATTGTTTTGTCTTCACGTGCCCGAGCCAATTCCAAAGGTGTTTTTCCATTATCATCTTTAGCCTGAATGTCGGCCCCATATCTTAATAGGATTTCAACTGCTGCTGCATTTCCCTTGCTGACAGCTCTATGCAAGGCCGATTGTTTATACTGGTTCCTACATTCAATATTAGCTCCATGATCCAACAGGAATTGAATACCCAAAACGTTATTACAATCCGCAAAATTATGTAAAGGGGGAAACGGTTTCTTTTCGCAATTCACATCACAGCCCATCTCTAAGATATCATTTAATAGAGCTTCATCTTTACAATGAAGAGCGATCCCGAATCCCTTCTTTTCTACCTCTTTTTGATAGATATCCGCATATTCCGTATGTATATAATTCACAATATCACTTGAATATCTAAATGCAATTTCAAGCGGTGTTTCAGCCAACGCACGTTTTCCTACATTTGCCCCTTTTTCTGCTAAAAGTCTAAATGCCTCTAAATTATTGTGTTTACAGCAAAACTGCAAAGCTGTGCCGTGATATTTCAAAACCTTATCTAAATTGGATTTACTTGCGTTCGCAACGAGTTCCCTGATTCCTTCCATATCATTCATATAACATGCAAACACTAGAGTTTTTTTAATTTTTTCGGCCTTTAATGATTTCCGTAAGGTTACTTTACTCTCCTCTCCCACCGGTTCCAAATCATATCTCTGGTAGATAATCAATTCGAAGACATCACTATCAAAAAGCTCTGGATTCATATCGTTTACAATACTATATTCCATTAATTTTCCAGCTTCCACTTTAATACAAAGAATCCCCTTTCCCTTCATTATCATCTCAATCTCATTTGTATATTTTTCAAAAAGAAAAACCGTTACATCACTAACATATGAGACTTCATTTTCAACAATCTTATAATATCCGCTGGTAAACGAATTCTCTGTGCCTGATATTAAATAAATATAAGTTTTCCCTTTAAGCACAGATTTATCGACAATACTGTTAACCAAATTCTCCACACTTTTCATACATTCATGCCCCCATGATTATACCTTCTCTATTTCTGTTATATTAGCATGAAATTCGTGCGCCAGTAAAAAATCAAACTGATTTTAAGCCCATTCAATTAAATTGTGTGAATCTGGAGTTTTAGCCTTCTTGAAATTGAAGCCAATTAACGCCGTGCTTCCATCCTGTGAAGGTTGAGTCTGCGTTTTATTTGATCCACAAAGGTAAATGTGATACTTATCAGGTGTTATCTCACAGCAACACACAGCACTCCACATGCTTTAGGTATGTAAATAATATATATTCCCGCACTCAACCCTAAAGCGTTTTTTGAATGCAGGAACATATCCAAGTTAATCTTAATCCCTCGTGTATTAATGCTTTTCCTCTCGATATATTACTACCACGCACTCCACATGCCTTGAGTGTACAAAAATGATGACCCTAAGGCTTGGTCGCCCCTTGGCGGAAAATCTATCGTTTTTAGATCAGAGTCTTTATGTCTTT